>JAEEGL016270831.1_pt1 | contig 17632 bp, 21 predicted proteins | sample 9134231 | NCBI WGS metagenome assembly JAEEGL01 (sample SAMN16246548, study PRJNA631951) | gut metagenome | biome: gut microbiome; feature: rumen; material: fiber-attached | host: Bos | place: Iran: Karaj | collected 2018-10 | reverse complement strand
GGAAAACTTGCCATATTTAAATTATAACAACTATAAAAAGCATAATAACCAATATTATTACAATTAGGAAAACTTATAGAAACTAAACTCTTACAATTATAAAAAGCATATCTTCCAATACTAGTGCAATTAGGAAAACTTGCTGTAGTTAAATTACTACAACCATAAAAAATACTAGTTCCTTCTATATTTATACAATTAGGAAAATCAATAGTGGTTAAATTACTACAATTACGAAAAGCAGAGCTTTCAATACTAATACAATTAGGAAAATTTACAGAAGCTAAATTATAACAATAAGCAAAAGCTTCTGCACCAATATTAGTACAATTAGGAAAATCAATAGTAGTTAAATTATCACAATAAGCAAAAGCATTACTTTGTATATTAGAAACATTATTATTTTTTATCTTTTTTAGCGTACCATCTATAAGTTGATTTCTTATATATGTAATATTTTTATTAAAAATCATAATTTACCTCTAAACTATACAGATACAATTCTTGCACTAAGTTGTGCCCATGGTGCTGTTGTTATATAACTAGTATACAAACTTGATGGAACAAATATTGATCCATATCTTCCTGCTGAAGTAGAATAACCACCTATTGGTGTACTACTAAATGCATTAGTATTTACTAAACTTACCACCACACTATTGAGTAAATATAGCGATATTAAATTATAACAAGATATAAAAGCATAACTACTAATAGTAGTACATTTAGGAAAATAAGCTTTTGTTAGGTTTATACAATTTGTAAAAGCTCCTAAATAACGAACGCTACTATAGCGTTTTTTACTATATGTATACGAAGAAGAAGATGACATACCTCCTATTGTTTTTACCATAGGAAAAGTTATAGAACTTAATGCACTACAATAAGCAAAGGCTCCACAGTGTATTGTAACTACTGATGGAAAATTAATTGAACTTAGCGCATAACAATTTTTAAAAATACCACTAATAACTGTAGTAAAAGATGATTTTGTGGTATGTCTTACACTAACACTTCCAGAAAGTATTTGTACTTTAGAAAAATTTACCTCGACTAAACTAGAACAATAGCCAAAAGCATTATTATTAACAGTATTACATTTAGAAAAACTAGCTGTAATTAAATTATCACAATGATAAAAAGCAGAAGCTCCAATACTAATACAATTAGAAGCATTTATTGTTGTTAAACTAGTGCAAGAAAGAAAGGCAGAAGCTCCAATACTAGTACAATTAGGAAAATCAGCATTAATTAAATTATCACAATAAGCAAAAGCATAAATACTAATACTAGTACAATTAGGAAAATTTATAGAAATTAAATTATCACAATTATCAAAAGCAGAAGCTCCAATACTAATACAATTTGAAGCATTTATTGTTGTTAAACTAGTGCAAGCAGCAAAAGCATAAGTATCAATACTAGTACAATTAGGAAAACTTACAGAAGTTAAGTTATAACAACTACGAAAAGCATGCGGTCTAATATTTTGTACATGTCTATTTTCATAACTTCCACTAATTGTCTTATTCGCTATATCCCAAAAAATGCTATCATTTTTAAAAGTCTCTTCCATATTAACAATCATAATTAAAACCTACCCAATTAATATATTTACTGTTAATGCCGCACTTGGTACAAAATCACAACTAAACGTCAATGAATTCGCTGCTTGTGCTGTACACATCACATTACACCCTACATACTCATCTGCCGAAGTTGGCGCCGGTGAGACAATTACATTGTTCGATGAAGTTACTCCCATTGCAGTAACTGTTTGTAAATTACTTGACCATCCCGCAGTTGTAAGTGTTACTGTAATAGAATTAAGAGAAGCTCCACCACCGCCACCTCCGTCGTCAGGAGTTAAATAGAGTTCATTGGCATTGATTTGGTTGTTCTCAAGAGCATCATCATACATTTCTTGAGTGAGATAATTGATTTTTAATATAGATAAATCTGTTGTTGTTTTTTGTATTGTCATTGAATTATCTCCTTATTTCCAAGTACCTTTAACTGTCCAATAAACCATACCCGTCTTTGTTACCGCAGAACTGTATCGGTTGATAAGATATGTCTGTATTGATGTGGTATCGTTTGGTGCGGTAAATCCAATGTCAGTTCCAATTACAGAGTCTATTCTGCCGTTTGCGGTTACTACGGTAGGTGTGACATTGAACAAGCCACTTGGTAGTGTTTCGGTGACATTTTTATAACCACCATTCGCAGAATACGATGTTGACGGAACGCTTGTCGTTCCCCAACACTCCGCAATACCACTATTCCACTTTCTATATGTCCAAATGCCACTTGTACCTTGTTCTACGATATAGTCTGCTTCATTGTCGCTAGTGCTTGACTCGGATATTTGTATTGCTCTTAAACCACCACGCTCTTTGTATGTGTATGTTATTGATGTAGACGTTGCGGTTTCTGCCCATAAATCTAATTCAAAAGGAATGTTTACTACATAAGTATGTGAAGAGCAAGAAATTCCTTGACTTACGGTAAACGAATCAAGTAATGTACTACTCCCACCATTACGACTATAAAAAAGTGTTGTATAAAGATTTGCAGAAACGGCAGGGTATTTTAAGGTTATAACATACGTTCCTGCGGTAAGATGAAGTGAATCAGTAAGTTTTACATTATTGGCATTTGATGAATTTGCCGTCCACGATGCAGTTTGTACTCCACCATATCGTGGCGTAGGTAAAACTTCATTTAATACACCAGTTAAATCGTTTTGTGTTATATAACTGCTTACTGTCATTTATCTATCTCCTTTTATTTCCAAGTGCCTTTAATTTCCCAATATACAGTGTGTGGGCTTGTAACAGTAGAAGTCGACACCCTCGCATAAAAATTAACAGCGGTGGCTAATGGTTGAACCGCTATAGTCGGTGCAACATAAGTTCCATTACTTAAATAACCACAAGATGCAACGCAAGAATTAATATTTACAAGCGATATTGGATAAGTGGCTTGAGCCGCAGAATTACTTCCAATCGTCGCGGTTCCCCAACATTCAGCAAGACCACTATTCCACTTTCTATAGTTTGTGCCTTGCTCAACAATATAATCAGCAGTATTTACCGTAGTTGTTGTCCATGCATCAGTACTATCCAAAGTAACAAATTTAACCTGCTGGCTAGATTGATTATAATGTGTTCTTGTGAATACAATTAAATTTGCATTATGGTGTGCATACGGATAAACATTGTATGTTCCTTGTGAATTAGTCGTATATGCATATACGACTTTTTTCGCCTCAAGTGCATTTACAACATCTTGGTAACTTGTCTCATTAATTGTTGCTATAAATATTTTACTCGTCAAAGATTCACCACTTCTAATATCAAGTGCATCGACGAAAGCCTCTATACCCGCCGCACTCATATCGGTACCTTGTACGGGAATTACTTCGTCAAGTATTGCCGCAAGGTCATTTTTTGTTATTGTATTGCTATAACTCATATTTTATCTCCTTATGCGGTTCTATGCCAACGGTTTACTACTATGTATGGTTGCATATTGTTATGTGCAACATTACCACCAGTATTTTCAACAAATGAAATATTACCATTACCTGTATTTTGATATTGTCCATTTACCGCGCCATAAGTAATTCTGTCTGGTTGCCCAGATGCTGATTGCCAACCGCTTGATACCCTATGATTATGTGGTGGTAATTCATCTATCGTTAATAAATGATTTACTTCGCCACCTGTATCGCCAACTTCATAATTTTCACCAGCTGATACATGAACCTGACCTTCGTTTTCTAAAACCCAAGTGCCACCCCATTGAACATTAGGGTTAAACGTAGAATCACTTGTTTCATAATATGAACCAACTGGATAGAATATATCTAACAAAGAACCACCAGCAGGAGTGATATTATTTACAAATGTAGTTATTTGCGCGGGGGTCATATCGATACTATTCATTTTGGCCTCAGAATCAAATTCAGAAACCTTTGAAGCTGTTGGTATAGAAGTTGAATCAACTGTACCACCACCTCCACCTGTACTATCAACTTTATTTTCTCCTAAATAAACTGCCATACATTATCTCCTTTTATGTAGATTCTGTCCATCGAATTATTTGCGCAGCAGTAGTCGTTATACCACTTATAGCATTATCTACATATCCTTTAGTTGTTACTTGATTAGAGTCTGTAATATTTTGTGTACTATAATATACTGGTATTTGTGTAGCAGTTGAACCCAAACCATAAACACCATATGAATAAGGTGGATTACCATATGATCCATCTACTCTCATAGCACCATTAATTTCAGAAGCGTTGTAACTTGGTTTAGTAGATTGTTTTGCCCATGATGGTACTGTTGGATCTGTTTCTGTTGTAATAAAACCACTATCATTTGTTAAGTCGCTTACCTTTGTCGGCACGGAAATATTTGCTGTCACATTAGACGATGCATTCGCAGTAAATGTATTTACTGTAGAACCATTCTTTTGAATAGTAAGAGTTGCGTTATTAACTGTTGGAATGGTAGGCTTATTGAGAATCTGTGCGTCTCCGCTTACCGCATTCCAATCCGCATTGACATTTACTTCTGCTCCAGATGCTATGCCGTCAAGTTTGGTTTTGTCCGATGAAGACATAAGTCCGTTCTTTGATGTGGTTGCCGTATCTTTCGTTGCAAAAGATATCGTAGAACCTTGCCAACCAGCCGTCCTTGATACAGAGGCAGAAATGAATCCCCCAGTGTTACCACTTCCAAAGTAAAACGAATACCCTTCTTCGTTTTCCCCAAACAACGGAAGCAAGTATGTTACGCCATCTATATATCTTTCGCACAATATTGTCGCTCCGTGATTGTAGGCATAACTGACATCAGCGTATGTGGTTACACCATATTCGGCAACAAAAACACTTGAACCGCTTTGAATATCAATGTTTCCGCTACCAAGTAACGATGTGTTGTTAATGGTTTTAATGTTAGTTCCGCTTACAAGTGGCTCTTGCGCTCCTACATCACTTGCCGTGAGTGTAATGTCGGAAGATAGGCGTTTATTGTTGATTTTGCGTGACGTTGGAACAATCGTAGAAGAAGAATGGGTATATGATACATCATCGCCATTAACAGTAAATTTATCAGTATAAATGTCGCCGCCATACCATTGTGACATAAAATACATAGATTCAAATTCAGCACAATATTCCGCAGACAAACCGTCACCAATTTTATCACAGCCACGAAACTGATAAGTAGAGTAGTATGTAGCACTCGGGTCTTCTACTGTGGCTTCATCAAATTCGCGCACCAATCCTATAATGGTTATACCATCTTCATTCGCTTCATATATTTCTTGAGCCGTCTTATCGCAAGAATATTCATCATTCACATCATCGTAAGTGAATGTAACGATGTATGCACCACCGCCACTTGCGTCTGCCCACGATACATCGTAGTCTGTTGCACTATTCTTCGCAAGAATTTGTCCTGTTGTACCACCAGATGGGATACTGTGGGTTGTAGGTATATCATTTAAAGTAATAAATCCACTATCATTAGTTAAATCACTAACTTTCGTCGGCCCAGTTAACGTCATAGTACCATTACTATATGTACCACCTAAACCTGTACCAGCAACTACTTTTACAGAAGCTTCACGAATTGTTACGCTCCAACCATTTGTTTTATTAAGCTTATATACATATACCTGGTCACCTTGCTGCGATGCAGTGTGTGTTGAAACACTACGATAATATTGAAATTCTACTTCCGTAGGAGTAGTTGCATTATTAACATACGCCATAAATGCAAGTCTTGTCTGTGAACCACTTGCAGGATTTGCATTTGAAGATGCTCTACAATATACAACTTTATTACTACTATAAGCATCAATAAAATTTTGCCATGTTGAACTACCATATGACAGAATGGTCATACCAGTCATATATCCACTAGTATTATCAACTACGTCATATATAGTATTGTCTGGTAATTGAATTTTAGAAATTGTTCCATCTGCCATTTTATTTTACCTCATTAAGCATTACCTTTAGTAACACTAACATCTGTAGTATCCTTAAGCACAGTAACCTTATCATTAGTTCCAACAGTAACTCCGGTTCCACTTGCGCTTGCGCTTGTAATACCAGTAGCAACCTGAACTCTACCAGTTGCACTTGAACCATTAGAGCCAAGACTTACTGTAGGTTGTGCTGTAACTTTAACTCCCGTTAAAGCATTTGCTGTAGTTGGCGTACCAAGAGCTGTAATAGCCTGGGCAGAATCTCCAACTGTTACACCAGTAACAACTGCGTCACCAGTTCCCGTTGTAGCAGTCGCACCAGTAGCCACTGTAGTTGCACTTGAAGCGACTTTAGCAACAGTTTTATCACTAACTGTTAATCCACTTAATACATCGCTTCCAGTACCACTTGATGAAACCGTACCAGTTGCTACAGTTTTTGCAGTACCAAGCGTCGGCGCAGTAGAATTAGCTCCACTAATAATTAATGTTTCTGCATTAGCACCACTACCCATAGTAAAATCCCATGTAGAAGCAGTACCAGCATTAGTTACATTAGGAACCGTAGTAGTTTCTAATTTACTTGTAGATTTAGTAACCTTTGAAACACTTTCAGTACCATTTGTACCAGTAATAGTAGTAGTAACTAAATTTTTATTAGTCTCTGCAGTAACTGATTTAACAAAAGTATCTTTTGTATGTGCACCAAAACCTGTAATTGCGGCCGCAGTACCGTCTGCTCCAACAGCAGTACCACTTGCAGTCGCACCTAAATAAGTAGTTGATGGAGTCACTGTAATTGTTGGGTCAACCCCAGTAAAAGTAGTAGCTTCTCCAAGAACTACATCAGTTTGTTTTGTAAGTGAAACTGCAGTAACTACATCTGATAAATTAAGCTGCGTATCACCAATTTTTTCCCAAGTCTTACTACCAGTTACTCCAACTGGTACATATTCATCATATATATCTAAAGTTTCTGAGCTTGGTGTAGTACTTGATTTGACCAAATAAAACGCACCAGCTTCTGCATCGTCTGCATCTAAAGTACCAGTATAACTTGTACCATTATATTTAACAACTACACCAGCTGGTATATTTGCTATAGTTGGTGTACTTGCTCCATCCCATGCGATAACAAAACTAACACCACCGCTAATCATCTCACGAGCTGTAGCGTCTTTAATATCATAGGTATTACCAGAAGGTAACGTAATTTTACTAATTTCTGCCATTATTCCTCTCCTTAATTCCTATTTAGAATTAACGTCTCATCTTCCAGCTCGCCAGTTATTATTTCTTCGGCGTCATCAACGTTAATCTTATTATTCCAGAAAACTTTTTCACCTAAAGTCACATGAATATCTTGATTTATAACATGTTCCATTAACATATCTCTAGTTTTCTCATCAACAAAAGCTAAATCCTGTACATAAGCATTGCCCGTACCTATTTTAATATTTGGTATATTAACAGTTTTTGTTGTTGTTTCTCCATTTTCTTCAATTATATATGTTTTTGTTTCATAATCTTCATATATAATAACTTCTCCAGGCAAAGGAACAAAACCAATAGCTTGATTCCAATGCGCTGTAGTATCTCGTTTTAATTGTATTCTTGATGTAACTGTAGCACTCATACTCCACCTCCTATATGTTTGTGGTACTAGTGCCACAATCAAGTATCAATTCATCTAATGAAATTACCCTTTCATTGATAATAATTCCATTACCCGCATCATATATACCATGTTCAATTAATTCCATTATTTCATTATATTCATTTTCTAATAAATATGGAATATCAGACCAATGGTCATGTCCGTTTCCTATTTTTAATTTATATACATCTGTAGAGAGCGCCGGTTCGCCTACGCGCAAAATAGGATTAAGGTCAATCCATTCTTGCTCTCTGGCTCGGCGCAGTTGTATTACAGCTTTTACATGTTTATTAACTATCGCCATATCCGTGTACATCCCCTCCGTCATAGTAAATTACTTCATCATAGTATATATCTTCTTCGGTAGGAGTAATTTCAGCTTTTGGTTTAAAATTATTTGAAGTACGATTAAACTTTAATTTAGAATATACATTTGACGAATTATTAAATTGTACTTTAAAGCTTCTATCATTATTATCCTTCATTATTTTCTACCTCATCTGGGATCACTCCATCGTGAAGCACACCAAAAATACGCTCATTAATAGGCATCGAAGCGAAGGCTTCATCATCCGTCGTTAATATGCGTATTTGAATTACTGCAATATTCTTTTTGGCTGCTGGATAAAAGTGAAAACCAAGAGTGTCTTCTTGAGTTAGATGAACTGTTAATTGACATGAATTAGACACTTCTTCAGACAATTCTTCCATAGAAGCATTTTCATATAAATCAACTAAATCATTAATCTCTACATCTTCTTTACCCTTATCAAGAATAACCTCTTTATTTTGTAAATATGTTACATAAACTTCTTTTATATCCTCAGCTAAAATAGGAAGTATAAAATTGTGATATGGTGTAGTTCCACGTATAATCATATAAGTTACCTCGCTAAAATTCTCTATATACTAAGTAGCGAATAACACAAGCAACTTTAGTTTTTTAAAGCATAAGAAATAAGAACGGTACCACCGTTCTTAATTCTATTATGTGCTATTTCACACATATAATTCGAATTAATCCTCCACCGACCTCATAATATTCAATTAATTCATAATTAGAAAAAACATAAGAAGTTTTTTCAGTATCAATAACAAATAAATTATTGAATTCTTTTTCGATACAGTCTATAGCATTAGACTTAATAACAATATCTAATACATTAGCTGCTTCTTCTGATTCGTGATCGATGTAGTGATTAAATTCAACTAGCTCATATTGAGCGCCAAAAGTTACAACTTCCATTTTTCTACTCTCCTATAAGTCTTGTAATATAGTCTAACAAGAGGATATAATTATCCTCTATTTATATTATATAATAAAACTATTTATATGTCAAATTTTACTAACTAAAAAGGACGAGTACGTACCCGCCCTTTCTTTTACTTATCCAATTTCATTTAAAACTTTTTGAATAGCTTCTTTTACTTTCATATCTGTAGTTTCATCCATCATTTCTTGAAGCTCAGTCATCATTTCTTGTTTATTTCCATGACGAGAATAACCTCTGGCCATTGAATACATTGACATCGGTTCATATCCTGGATTATACATATAACTATTTCTATTCATATAGCTGCCGCCATCATATACTCTACCCATAGAATAACCATACGAATTACCTTGGCCGCCACGTGCGTATGAATTTGGACCCATTGGTGGTTGATAATCAGCATCTATATAATATTTCCTCTGACTATATCCCATATCCATTTCCTTTTCTTTTTTCTCATTTTGATACTTTTCAATTTTCTCTAAATTTTTTGCCGATTCTAAGCAGCTACTGGTACAGACCTGGCACCAGCTTCACCTTGTACCCAATTAATTGCGCCAAGTTGATTTTGTCCTATGTTCGCGCCGGCGCCATATGAATACGGCATAGATGTATAAGTCTGTGGAAAATAATTATTATAACCTGCCATTTTATTAACCTCTCTTAAAATAATATATAGGGATTTCATTACCTGAATCCCATGAATCATAATAATTTCCATCAATTACGCAGACAACATGCTCTCCTGTTCCAACCACATATGTTCCATAAGGAAAGTCATAGCAAAAATTTTTAATCGTATAACAGTCTGGGCATGTATCTGGTAACTGATATTTTTTAAAACCTTTTCTTTTCAAAAATTCTCCCCAAACCCTATTAGCTGAGGGCATATCATACATATAAAAGCCTTGAGTTACTAAAGAAAGATAAGTTCTTTTCCAAGATATTGATAAAGCTCGTGAAATAGCTCGTATAGTACAATCTCCTACAGATAACTTCAATGGATTTGGATTATAATAGACATAAGACATTTTATTTCTCCTTATAAAGCTGAGCCTAGAGACACCTCTAGGCTCAACAAAGTCTTGTGCCTATCGGCTAATTAGAATAAATAGTTTAACCTTAAAAAAAATAAGTTGAACTTCTTTACTCATAAGTTAAGTAACTTTTTAAGTAAATAGGTTCAACTTTTTTAAGTCAAAAATTAAATTTTAAAATAAAAGGCTACATAAAGTAGCCTTTAAAATTATTTTCTATATTCTTTTGCTTTTGCTAAAGTTGTTGGTCCAATAATACCGTCAGTTGTAATCTCACATTTCTTTTGGAAATTTTTTGTTGCTGTTAAAGTTTTATCGCCAAACTTTCCATCTACTGCTCCACAATTAAAACCAGCCCAATTAAGAAAATTTTGCCATAAAATAATTCTATTAGAATATTCACCATATCTAAGTGAAATATCTGTATTCACATTACCAACAAACCTATATACTGAAGTATAAGATGGACTTTTTGTTATAATACGAATTGAATTATTTGATTCCGCGCTTTTATACTTTCCAAAATATGAAGTGGATTCAATAATTTTCACCTTAGTTGATGATACTGGAGCATATACTGTTTGCATATGTGTTTTTGAAACAAGAATATCACCAGGTTTTAAATCTTTAATAGCGAGCTTACCTTTATATGCCCAATTTTTAGATTTATCAAGAGTAGAACTTCTACCATCATCACCTATACTAAAAACATGAGCATTTCTACATCTTTCTAATGCAGTAGATTCTTGACCACCATGTGCATATATAGCTGTAGTAAAAGTATTGCATACATAGGTATATTTCCAATTATCGCCATTCGCACCGGCTTCATTAGCTCGTTTAATTTTTCCACCTTCAGTACCACAGAATGGACATCCTACCCTGTGTGTTGCATTATATAAACTCTTATACTTTCCACCAGCATAATATTTAGAACCTGGAGTTATATAATCCTTTTTTCCATATTCACCATAATGAAAATTATTATTTCCTACAATCCACGCACCCCATTTCAATGCATCATTTATTACTTGAGTTGCATTTTTTACTACACGAAGTGATGGTAATATTCCAGTATACGTAGAAGCCACTGCTGGTTTTGGTGGATCATGAACTGTTGTTTTAATAGTCTTTTGAAAAGCTTTAGCCTTTGCAATAGTTAATTGCCCAGCTATACCATCAGGTGTTAATCCTTGTTTTTCTTGGAATAATTTTATCGCAGCAAATGTTTTATCTCCAAAAATACCATCTGCTGTACCACATTCAAAACCTGCCCAATTAAGAAAGTTTTGAAACTTAACTACTTCTGTACTTCTATCACCCTTACGAAGTGAGGAGGCTGCGCAAGCTCTATAAATACCCCAAGTTTTTTTATTAGATGATGTATAATTATCAGTATCTACATGAAGAAAATACTTTGCAGTATGATTTGCCTCAACAATTAAACCATCACCAATTCCAATCCAGATATGTGCGCCTTTAGTTTTACCAATATAGATTCCCACATCACCAGCTTGCATTTGAGAAGTTTTAGTAAGAGAAGTCTTTTCCCATAATTTTGATTTTTGTAAATGTGGAATTTGTTCTTCTAATCCTCTTGGAATAGTTGTGTCATATCCACTAAATCTAAGAACTGTACCCGCTCCAACATCACACGAGGCTCCCGCTTGACATTGCTTTGACCAAGAAGAACGCTTCGGATACACCTTATTAATTGCTTCTATAAAAGCAGCTGTTGCTTTACCTTTGCCATATGTGTATTTTGATTTAGCAGTTCCTTTTGGATATGCTAAAGCCTTTCCTATATTAGCTATTTTTTGTCTACTATGAAGAATTAAATTAGGAAATTCACCAGTATAAAAAGTGGCTATAGAAGTTGTAACAGTAGATTCTGGTTTAAGTGATACATTATTTTCTATATTTGGTTCAGTTATTATTGGTCTTTCAGGGACACACCTCATATACATGAGATAAATCAACATTAGCTGACTTATTATTAGTATTAGAAGCACTTATACCATCTACCCTTCCACTTGAAGTATATTGCCACATTACTTTTGACCCCTTATAAGTACAACTTGATGCATATTGAGCTACCCATACTGGATATTTAGGATTTGTAAGAGCATTATTTAAAGTAGAGGTATTAGCATAAATACAAGGATTATATCCACGAGCTTTTACCACATCGCAAAAAGCATTGGCAATATCAGAAGCCTTTTTACCAATTTTACTATTAAGGCGACCGCCGTATTCAAAGTCGCAGACTACATAGAAAGTAGGTGTATAATTCTTTAAAATATCACATAAATATTCTGCTTCAGCCTTTGCCTCATCTACTGTAATAGCTTGTGAATAATGATATGCACCAACTTTTAATCCTGCTGCTTTTGCATTTGTAAAATTAGTTGCAAAAGTAGAATCTGGATTAAGTGAAAATTTACTTTGGCTTGTATATGATGCTCTACAAATTGCATAACCACAAGACTTTCTAATTTTTTCCCAATTAGCTTGAGAAATTTTTCCTTGCCAATAAGAAACATCAATACATTTCTTTGGTAAATCTGATGGAGCTGGCGCCGGAGTCGGTGTTATTGGACTGGGGGGACTCACCTGCTTTTGATAAGCCTTTGCCTTTTTAATTGTTTTCGGTCCAACAATACCATCTACATCTTTACCAGTAAAACCAAATTTCTTTTGTGCTGCTTTAGTTTTATCTGCAGTAATCGAACCAAACTTACCGTCAGCTTTAAGGTCATACCCCATCCATTTTAAGAAATTTTGCCAACGAGTAACTTGGGTTCCTTTACTTCCTTTTTTAATTGTTTTTGTAGGAAAAGTTCCTGTATAAATTTTTCCGTTTACTGACGAAGCAGGAGCTGGAGCAGGACTTGGCGCCGGAGTAGAATTAGGCGTATTGCTATAACCACTTTTAAGTGACATACAAATCCATACATTTCTTACGTCACCACGCATTGATTTTTCATAACACCACCATTTATCATGCTTTCTGCCGCCAGAATCTTTAAGATAAAAATAATGTTTTCCACCTTCAATTTTATAGTCAACAAAAGCAATATAATGACCGCCAGTTGTCCATACTGTTCCATCAGGACCTTTAGTTGAACCAAATAAAATTACACCACGTTTAAGTGAAGTTGAAAGTGCCTTCCAAATATCATCCATTGAATCAGCTTGGCGCCAATGAACATTGTAGCCATAATTTTCAAGACCTTTTGTAATTCCATTCCAAAGAGTGCCATGTCCTTTGGTAGCAAACTGTACCATATATTTACGTACATCAGCTGGTGTATAATTTTTAAATTTGTCTATTTCAATTGCACAATGAGTTACTGCACAACAACCGCAGCCATTGTGTGCAAAACTATAAGCTTTTGTTGGGTAAGGAAGAGAACCCCAACGAGAATCGGCTTGTCTGAAAATATTACTGTTCATCTTCTATGACCTCCTCGTCAACTACCTCTTCATCCATATAGAAGTATTCACCTTCGATACCTTTCATTTCGGCTTTTCTAGCTCTCATTTCTCCAGTTTGTTCACAAGCAATTTCTGTATAATCGTTATTATAATATGTTACACAAGCTACGATAACAAAATTTAAAACGATTGAAACAATTTTATATACTAAATCTACTATACCATTATTAAAGCCAGTTAAATCTGTTGCCATAAGAGCAGTATTTAATGATGTAGCAATAGCTAAAATTGTTCTTAATTTTGTTCCAAAATTCATTTGATACCTCCTTTTTATATAAAAATATTTTACACTAAATAAGTGGATTTTTATATATTAAACTTTATAATTAACCTATCCTATTAACACATTTACCATAAGTGTTGTGCTTGGTACAAAATCACAAGTAAAAGTTAAAGAATCAGTTCCTTGTGTTGTACATTTAATATTACATTCCATATATTCATCAAATGATTCCAATGCTGGTGAAATAATTACAGTGCTTGAGGATGTTACACCAGTAGCAGTAGTAGTTTGAGAATTATTCGACCAATCACTAGGTGTAAGTACTACAACAATAGCACTAAATGAACCTCCACCACCTCCACCGCTAACTGTAGCCGTTTGTGTATTTCCGTCAGAATCTGTTAATAAAATAGTATTTCCACTTGCTGTCATAGCATAGGTTGTATTTCCATCTATAACTGAAGAGGTATCACCTATGCTCCCAGTGAGAGTAATAATATTTCCATTTTTTGATAAAGTATACGTTCCACCACTAGTTGAATCGGCACCTCGATAACAAATAATAAAATTAATTGTTATATATGGCGGCATGTTACCATGAGATTCTCCACCGCCAGTATTATCTATAGAAGGAGAATTATGCCACGTTCCAGCAGTACCTGGGTCAAAATAATACATACCTGAAGTACCAGTAGCTACAACTCCTGTTCTATAAGATATTCTATGTTTATGTGCAGGTAATTGGTCAACATTAAGTGTAATTCGTTCACTTCCTCCAAGCTGACCTAATACTCTATTTGTGGCATCAGATGCAGTACCTGTGCCCACACCAATTGGAAATCTTCCTCTAAAATCTGGAATATTAAAAGTCGTACTTTCATCGCCTACACCATATGTAGTACCAATAGCTGCAAATAATTCTGCATATGTAGTTCTTGATATTGCCCTACCATCGCATTTCATCCAACCTATTGGCTCTTCAGAGCCAGCATACATTCTTATTTCACCAGTTAATCCACTTTGTACTCTTGGTAGAGTTATTGTTGATAAACCACCAAGTATTTCTCTTAAATCATTAACAGTTATAGCTTCACTACCCATTATTTACCTACCTTTATTTTATTTCCATTTACCTTTAGCTTCAATATTTACATAACCAGTAGCATTCGTGGCGCCAGTATTGCCTCTAATAAAATTAAAATTAGGTGTTCGTATTGCTGTATGTCCGGTCCAAACTTCGATTGAAGCTGCTCCAATTGCACCATTATCACAATTGGGAACTATTTGAACAATTGGTTTACTAATAAATAATCCTGTAGGATAATTAACATATGAATTATTGCTTTCATATAAATTTCCCCATGCGCTCCAACTTGTTACTGTCCACGAATAGGTACCCCAACACTCTGCAATACCACTGTTCCACTTACGATATGTCCATATTCCATCAGTATCTTGTTCTACTATAAAATCAACTTGAGATTGTGTAAGAGATAGTAAAAAACTATCAAGTTCTTCTGACGTCATGTCATTAAATTCTGTTTCCATGTTACACTTAAATAACCCTACATTTTCTTGATTTTGAGTAAGTGTATCATTCGCCGGACCACCAAAAGCAATTTCTTTACCACCTGCTTGAAAATCAATAGTATAAAATGCAGTAGACAAAGTTTGTGTAATATTATTAGAACTCACTCCTGATGAATCTTCTGCAGTTATACCAATAATATACGATTGTGCTGTTGAAAAAGGTCCACTCATCAAGCCATAAATTATATCACCAGACCTAATAATAGACCAATTTGTTATTTGATTAGATACACAACTAGAAGAGCTAGAAGGATTATATGAAGAATACCATGTTATGTTATTTGTAATAGTTCCATTTATAGTTACTGCCGGCTGTGTAATTGTTGACACAGAATCTAAAAAAGTAACTGTAGCTATTATAAGACCATATGTACCTTCGTCATTTTTTTTGCCATTATTATCAGTTCTATATACATCAAAAGATATTGATGGATTAGCATATGAATTAATAGTAATAGGCGATAAAGATTGTTGATAAGTTTGTCCTCGAGAATCTTCAATAGTTATTGTTGGTGTAATATTTGTTCCTGCAATTGTTGGGATTATAGAAATACTATCATTTGAAACTGTAGATGATGAATAGGTTTTTGTAACAGATTCAGAACCTATAGTTAATGTAATTTTGGAAATATCTCCGCCATAATAAGCTTCAGCTGCATTAATTGGAACTGTATATGTACTTACATCTTCATAAAATGGTCCGCTCGATGGTGTACCAGGAGTAATACTTGGAGGAACATTAAGAGTTACGGTGCCAATATTATATGAAAGAGGTGAAAGCCATCCTTCATCTTCATGAGAATAACCATATATATAATCTGCTGAATAATTGTCATCTACTATATTGTCATTAATATAACCTCCGGTTGCCGATTCTCCCGGATATATATCAGTAGCAGCTAAGGAGATTTTAGCAAAATTAAATACCACATTTAATGATTTTAATGATTTATTATTTGATGTAAAAAAATCCGAAGTATTTAATGTTATAGTATGAGTATTTGTTTTTTGTCCTCCACTACCGGTATAAACGTAATTTTTTTTATCTAACGTTTTGTAAGTCGGCACTGTACTTGATTCACTTGGAAACCACAATTCATATCTATAATAATCATCGGTTGGAGTAGGTCGATCCCAAAGCCATCCATCATAATCTGCTCCTGAAGAAATAGGCGTTCCACCAATTGATGCGCTTGTTCTACTAATTGGCTCATCTCCCGGGTCATAATAATTAGCAGGCCATGTTGTATTCGGTGTTGCAAACATAGCATATCCATACCTTGGTTTATTTGTATTTAGACTATCCATGGTAAGAGGCTGAAATTTAGCATTAATTACTGGCGTATTAAAAACAAAAGATGACCCGGAAACTGTTATATCTGAAAAATTAAACTCTACAGTCCAACGTGCTCTTCTTATACCATAATTATCATTACTGTTATATGTTTGAGTTGTAACTGTCATATTATACTCCTTATCCTAACCACTTTAAATATAAATTATTTCTATTATTAACCTCATGTACTTTCCATGACCATTGACCCAAACCATCTTGACTTATTGGTATTCCTACATTCATTTGCTGCAGAACTACCGATTGTGTAATATATAATTCACTACCACTTATATAAGCCACTTCATTATTTGAACTAGTAGGTCCTCTATAAAAAGAAAGTCTTGGTTCTCCACTGTTTTCATAATTGGCAGTTATTTCAATATGAAAACCTTTTTCATCACCAATGATTGCATCTTCACCATATTTAGTGACTTGATTACCATTTGTATCCCAATATGTAAAACCAGTTCCATCAATCCAAACATAATTACTATATCCATCCCAATTTTCAGGATGTATTTTAATTCCATCTGAACCAACACGAGTTATATATTTAGAAACAGCTTCTGATGGAGCGGTTAAATCTATTACTTGACTTACTACTCTTGTAGACATTCATTTAATCTCCTTTTATTTAGCAACATATGAAAAAGTACCACCATTAGTAGATATAATTGCAAAAGTGTTTTGCCAATGTCTCCAAGTACCATGACAATATCTTGGTAATCCATTAACTAAATCATTAGTATCATAAATACATACCTCAAAATATGCAAGTGAATTAGGCTGTATCATACCTTTAAAAATTTTTCCTGATTTATTAGGATATTTTTGACAAATAGTTTGCAAAGTGGTCTGTAACCAAGCTGAATCTGAACTACTTGTATCAAGTTGCCAATTATTAAGTTTTACATCATTTGTAATGTTACCAATAAATATTTCAGTCGTAAAAATTTCTAATATTTTAGCCAATAATTTTTTTAAATCTATCATAATATTTACCTCTTT
>JAEEGL012162731.1_pt1 | contig 17632 bp, 14 predicted proteins | sample 9134231 | NCBI WGS metagenome assembly JAEEGL01 (sample SAMN16246548, study PRJNA631951) | gut metagenome | biome: gut microbiome; feature: rumen; material: fiber-attached | host: Bos | place: Iran: Karaj | collected 2018-10 | reverse complement strand
GCATACATCCGTCCGCGGCGGGAGTCGAGGCAATGGCGGAACAGACCGCGGATATGATAAAAACGATGTTGTAAGAATAACCTGAAAGGAATATAAATAAATGGAATCATCCAACTTCATTCACGATTTTATAGACGAGGATCTGCTTGAAAATCCCGGTATGAAGATCCATACGCGTTTCCCGCCGGAGCCGAACGGATATCTGCACATAGGTCACTGCAAGGCTCTCGTGATAGACTTCGGGACCGCGAAAAAATACGGCGGAGTCTGCAATCTCCGTATGGACGACACGAACCCCGCGAAAGAAGATACCGAATTCGTCGACGCGATAAAAGAAGACATACACTGGCTCGGCTTCGACTGGGGCGACAGATTTTTCTACGGCTCCGATTATTTCGAACAGACGTATCAGCTCGCCGAAAAGCTCATAATGAGCGGCGACGCTTACGTATGCGAGCTTTCCGCGGAGGAGTTCCGCAATTACAGAGGCGACCTTTCAACGCCGGCGACCTCTCCCTACCGTGACAGACCGAAGGAGGAAAGCCTCGATCTTTTCCGCAGGATGAGAGCGGGCGAATTTCCCGAAGGAAAATACACGCTTCGCGCGAAAATAGATCTTTCGAGCGGCAACTTCAATATGCGCGACCCGGTGCTTTACCGCATCAGATATATAGATCACCACAGACAGGGCAGAAAATGGTGCATTTTCCCGATGTACGATTTCGCCCATCCGATACAGGACTGCATTGAGGGCATAACGCACAGCTTATGCTCGCTTGAATACGAGGATCACAGACCTCTTTACAACTGGGTGCGCGATCACGTGGATCTGCCGGCGAAGCCGAGGCAGATAGAATTCGCGCGTCTCAACGTAACGCATACCGTGATGAGCAAGCGTTTTCTGCGTTCGCTCGTCGAAAACGGTCTCGTGGACGGCTGGGACGATCCGCGTATGCCCACTCTCTGCGGTATGAGACGGCGCGGCTTCACCGCATCGTCTGTGCTCGACTTCATCGACAGAGTCGGCGTCGCGAAATCGAACAGCCTCGTCGATATAGGTCTGCTCGAATACTGCGTGCGCGAAGAGCTGAACAAAACGGCAAAGCGGCGTATCGCGGTGCTCGATCCGGTAAAGGTGATAATCGACAACTATCCGGAAGACAAAACCGAATATTTCGATCTGCCGAACAACCCGAACGACGAGACGCCGACTTACAGAAAAGTTCCTTTCACGAAGGTGCTTTACGTCGACCGCGACGACGTTTCCGCCGATCCGCCTCCGAAGTTCTTCAGAATGAAGCCGGACGGCGAGGTTCGCCTTATGGGCGCGTATATCGTGAAATGCAATGAAATAAAGACCGACGCCGAAGGCAGAGTGACCGAGGTACGCTGCACCGCCGATCTTGAAACCGGCAACGGCATGCCCGCCGACGGCAGAAAGATCAAAGGCACCGTACACTGGCTCTCCGCCGATCACTGCATCGAAGCGGACGCGGCGCTTTTCGACCGCCTGTTCACGTATGCGAATATGAACGAGATAGATTCAAGCGAATACAACTCTTATCTCAATCCCGATTCGAAAAAGCTGATCAAAGGCTGCAAGCTCGAAGAGTCTCTCAAAGACGCGACGCCCGACGACAGATATCAGTTCGTACGTCTCGGATATTTCAAGCTCGATACGAAATGCGAAAACACCTTCAACAGGATCGTCACGCTCAAAGACAGTTTTAAATTGAAATAAGGGTTGACAAAACAGGAAAACCATTGTATAATATTTTTTGTAAGTATTTCACATAAAAGTAAAACCTAAAAGGAGAAATTTTATGAAAAAAGCATTATCGATCCTTCTCGCCGCGATACTGACTCTTTCGCTGTTTGCGTTCACCGCTTCGGCGGACGATGAAGACTGCGCGACCGTCGAAGCGCTGCAGTTCGACAAAACGCCCGATATCGACGGCACCGTGACCGCCGCAGAATGGGGCGAACCTACCGTTGCCCATATAAACGCGCTCGACAATCCTTACACGAGCGCAAAAGACGAAACGATACCGACGGAGTACACGTTATGGTTCCGCTACACCTTCGACGGCTTCTACGTCGCGTGTCAGACGCCGGACGACAGCCCCTGCAACAACAACGTAACGTCGAACCAGATCTGGAACGGCGACTGCCTGCAGCTCCGTCTCGACCCGTGGGGATGCACGCTCGATCAGGGATTCGTACCTGCCGCAGCGCGTGACGGCAACTATTCCGAGGACTACCAGGAATTCGCGGTCGCATACAGCCAGGAAGACGGTCTCTGCTACGCTTACTGCTGGCACGGCGTCATGAGCGGCATGGCTCTTCAGAGTGAGGGCGGCAAATACGCCGCGTCGAACGACGGAACGACTACTACTTACGAATTCTTCATTCCGTGGGATGAGCTCGTTGACAACGATCCGCACGTCGGCGTGAAATACGGTATATCCACCGCGCTGCTCACCGCCACGCAGGGCGAAAACGACGGCAAATATCAGAACTGGGTGCAGTGGGGTACCGGCGTTATCAACGGCGGCGCTTACGAATACGGCACGAACCGTCTCGTTCTCACAGACAAGACCGTTTTCGGCGGAGCGTCTCTGACCGACCCGAACCCGTCCGAAATAGTAACGAAAGCTCCGATAGCCGAAGCCGAGGGCGATTTCGTACTCGTAGACCTTCACCGCTTTACGAGCCAGCATGAAATATTTATGGAAAAGAACGAGGACGGCGGCGTAACGTTCACGTTCAGCGACAGCAACGACCCGTACATCACTTTACCGATCTCGTCTCAGGTGAAGATAAACGCCGAAGAATATCCGTACTTTGCTCTTTATCTCAAAACCAACTACGTTGACGCGAGCGGCGAAATGTTCTTCGTCACGGCGGACAGCGGCATCTCCGGATTCACCGGCGGTTACAGCGTAATGTTCGATTACTGCGATACTGAGGGCAATCAGGTCGCCGTCGTCGATTTCTCCGACGCCTGGGATTATGCGGGCGCGGTACAGCAGTTCCGTTTCGACGCTTATGACGGCGGATGCGGCGATCCCGAAGACGTAGAAATGACGGTTTACGCGGCGGCGTTCTTCAAAAACTACAACGACGCGCTGATGTTCAAGGTCGAGGGCGTAAACGTCGAGCTCGATCCCGAATACGTCGAATACGCGAAAGATATGATGGAAGAGAGCGGCGAGACCGAGCCTGCCACCGAGCAGAAGCCCGTCGAAACCAACGCCGAAACGGAAAAGGCGACCGAGCCTGCCGTACAGACCGACGCTCCGAAGCCCGCCGATACAAACAAAACGACGGAAAAAGCTCCGGTACAGCCCGGCGGCAAAAGCAGCAACACCTGGATCATATACGTGATCATCGGCGTAGTCGCGGCGGCAGCGGCGGCGGTCGTGATCATAATGGTAACAAAGAAAAAGAAATAATGACCGTATTAAAAGCCTCCCGGATCTTTATGAGGATCCGGGAAGCTTTTCGTATTGCGTATCGATATACGATTTCCGTTCACGGCAAACAAAAACGTCCGGATGAGTGATCCGGGCGTTTTGTTTTAATATCTGTTCGTTACTTTTTGAAGATGTCGAAGATCGAACGGCGTTTCGGCGTGGATTCGATCATATTATTGAATTTCTCCATAAGCGTGTAGTCGTCGGCAAACGCCGTCTTCGCGTCTTCTTTGAGTCTGTCGAGGCGTTTCTGATTGAGCTTATGCACCTGATACGAGACCTCCTGCGTTTCTTCAAGTCCGAGCCTTACGAATACGAAGCGGAGGAATTTGCAGAATTCGGTATAATCGCTTTCGTTTTTACCGGTAGAGAGAAGCTCGCGGCAGAATTCCTCGGTGAATTTGACCGACTGCGCCGTCGAAAGACTGAACATATCGTAAACGGTCTGTATTTCGTCCGGATCAGCGTTTTCGGTAAACACGGGGAGAAGCCATTCGAGATAAGGTATCGCCTCGTCGTCGGCGAACTGGGTGAGATTGACGCGCTCGTCGGCTGTGATCGCCGCGAGCTCTTCTCTTTTCGCCGCGTAATCCTTGCGGTTCTTTATCGCTTTGACCGTCAGACCGAACGAAAGGCACAGAAGCTTGCCGCCGATCTGTTTGCCCTGAACCTCGGATACGTATTTCTCCGCTTCTCTGATCTTCGCTTCGGTATCCTTTCCGTGATCGGAAAGCTTTATGCCGGAGACGATGCCTGAAACGATCTCGTCGGACGAAGCGGTCGTAAGATCGTTTACGGTGAGTATATCGAACAGAAGCTGTTCGGCTTCGCCGATCTCGGCGGGTTTTTTCTTTTTGAATATCGCGTAGTAGGTTTCGATCGCTTCGCACATATACGCTTCATAGTAAGTCGGGCATACGGCGAAATATCCGGAATAATGCTCGCTGAAAAGCGGCGTGATCTTTTTCATATCGAAGGTATTGAGCATCTTCGAGAAAACGTCCCACATAAGGTCGTATTTTTCGGCTTCGGAAAGAAAATCAAAAAGCTCGCTTCTCTTCTCGACAAGCTCGTTTGCCGCGATCTCGGAAAACGCTTTGTTGAGGTTCACGAGTCTCACCGCTTTGTCGGCGCCTGTATTTATGCTTTCGAGCGTTTCCTCGACCGTGCAGAATCTCTTCACGTCGTCGGTATAAGCCGAAAGTATCGCCGCCGAGGCTTCTCCGTCCGAGCCGCAGGCATACCTTTCAGCCGCCGCGTCGGCAAGAAATCCGCCGAGAGGTTCGCCGGACGTGAGATTTTCGAAGCCGACGTTTTGCTTATGAACGTATTCCGAAATGAGGTTAAGAACGAAATTCGCTTTCCATTCGATGTGCTGGCATCTGATGACGAGCAAAAGCGCGCTGCGGCTCTTTTTATTCGAAACGAGTTCCTTGCAGATATCTATCCCGCAGAAATCCGTAAGTCCGGCGACGCTCTTATAATACGCGGAAAACGACGCCGACGTCGCTTCCTTGTTATAGAGCATTATCGGCACCGAATCGAACGCAAGCGCTCTGAATCCGTTCTTTATGACGAGCGAGGCGTCTTTATATACGCCGGCTATGAACACGAGCAGTTTTTCAACGTAATCGGCGCCCTTTCCGAGGACCGTTTCGCTGACTCTGAGTATGGATTCGGAAAGGAGGAGCTTGCCGCTGTAACGGCCGTATTTGCCGGAAAAGCCCGAGATCAGGTCGAACTGCTCTGCGCTCACGTTTTTGAACGCCTCCGCCGAATACGCGCCGGAAGCGCAGTACATAAGATACGCGCCGGCAATATCCGGAGCGGCTTTTTCAAGGTCCGTATAGTTGTCGAGATAATAGTGGAACGCTCTGATCTTTTCGTAATCGTGCATAAATGCGTCTTCAAGGAACGCGAACAGGACCTCCTCCGCCGCGGTCAGCCCGGAAGGAGTCCATATCACGCCGTCGAAAATATCGAAAACGATGAATTTATCGTTTACGGCGTAAGCTTCGCCGTAAGCCGTTCCCTTGGCGGTAACGCCGCATATATCGACGTTTTCGGCTTCGGGATCGTAGGCGTACGTGGAAAACGAGATCTTTTTCGCAAACGAACGCGGCAGCGCGTAGTTGAGCGCGGCGATCCAGAGCACGATATTTTCCTGCTCGTCGCATATAACGATCTTTTTGCCGAGCTCGTCCTTACGCAGAAGCGCGGTGAACATATTCTTGAACACGTTGAAATTGCCCTGCGAAGAGAGGAATTTCATAACCCTGTTCACGCTGACGCCGCCCGCCGGTACGATCGCCGGCTCCGGCAGATACGCCGTGCCGGTATCGGTATCGACCATCTGCTTCGGAGGCTGAGTGAAGAACATCGGCGAACCTATCAGATCGCACGGATACGCGTCGGTATCCCCGTCTCCGAAAAGAACGCTGTGGCTGATATGATCCGGTCCGTCGCCGAACGGATTGCGCCCGAGGCATGCCGATCTCGTGATCGCGTACTCGTTTTTCGCGCATCTGTAAGCGTACGATACGGGCAGGCAGGAGATTATTCTCTCGGTCATCTCCACCCCGTCGCCGAGCTCCGGCGCTCTGTATGCGCAAAGCGATTCTCCGAAAGCGTTGTTATAGGGAAAATTTCTGTCCGCGCTGACGACGCCGAAGCCGGCTCCGCCGCCGAACAGGCCGCATCTGCGGCAGCTGTGTAATATCTGATGTAAGCTCATATATCCGTACCTCGTGTAGAGTTATTTCGTTTCAAGAGAAAGTAAGATCCGCAGAGTTTCATCGGGATCCGTTTTTGAGTTGACCTTCGTACGCGCCGATACGACCGTACCGTTTTCATCTATGATAAAAGTCGATCTGACCGTGCCGAACGAGGTCTTGCCGTACAGTTTTTTCTCGCCGTAGACTCCGTACGCTTTTATCATTTCCATATCCGGATCGGAGAGCAGAACGAACGGCAGGCCGTGTTTTTCTTTGAATTTAACGTGCGACTGCACCGTGTCGCGGCTTACGCCGACGACCTCCGCGCCCGCTTCTGTGAATTTGCTGTAAAGCGCGGCGTATCCGAGCGCCTGCGCGGTACAGCCCGAAGTATTGTCTTTCGAATAGAAATATATCACCGTTTTTTTGCCCGAAAAGCTTTGCAGGGTGCGGATCTGCCCGTTCTGATCGGGCAGGCTGATGGCGGGGGCTTTTTCGTTTATTTTGACCATTTATATCCTCCTATACCGTCAAGAGAGACGTATACGATCTTTTTGTTCATTCTTTTCGCCGTCTCGACCGTGTTTTTCGTACCGCCCGGCAATATGCGGTCTTCGTCGCATACCGCGATCAGCCCGTCGCATCTGTTCACCATATAGCGGTTCCGTTCGTTATAAAGTCTCGGATAATCCGACGGCGCCGCGTTTCTTTCGAGAACGATCTTTCCGTTCGCGTTTTTTATGATCCTGTCGTAAAGCGCGAGTTCTTCGCGCGGCACGGTGTTTCTCTGCCCGTCGAACGGTATCGCGCACCAGAGCTCCAGACCGAGTCTGCCGCGAAGCGTGAGCACCGCGTCGGCGGCGATAAGATCCGAGCCGCGGCACATACCCGTCAGAAAGTATTTTACTCCGAGCTCCGCCTGCTCGGTCACCGTTCTCATGATGCGGACCTTGAGCTGAGTGAAATTGTCCGCGGTAAGAGGAAAAGGCAGTTTTTCCGTTCTGTAACCGGTGAATGCGAGTGAAATATATCTGCTCATCTGTGCTCCGAATTAACTTAGTATTTCCATTATAAACTATATTTTCATAAAAATCAATACCTAAATACTATGAAAAAAAACTTTTTTTCTTGACATTTGTATTTTTGCGTGATATAATATTATGAATTATTATGTGATAAGTTCGGAGATAGTATGGGAAAATACAGACTGCAGCGGATAAACGACGAAATAGTAAAGGAAATGGCAAGGATCCTGCGCGATATCAAGGATCCGAGAGTGACCGGAAGCATGACTACCGTCACCGGATGCGACGTTTCGCCGGATCTCAAATACGCGAAAATATATTTTTCGTTTCTCGATCCGGTAAAAACGCCGGAGGAAGCCGCGGAAAAGCGCGCCGAGATCAAAAAGGGGCTCGTTTCGGCTCACGGCTTTATCAGGCGCGAGCTTGCCGCGTCGCTCAATCTGCGCGTAACGCCCGAGCTTACGTTCGTCGCCGACACGTCGGCTGAATACGGCAGCGAGATAAACAAAATACTGAACGAAATAAAGGCAGAGGACGAAAAGCGAAAGAAAGAGGAAAACGATGAATAATCTGACTCCGAACGACGCGGGCAGACTTCTGCTTGAACACGACGGTTTTCTGGTACTGACTCATAAAAACCCGGATCCGGATACTCTCGGCTCCGCTCTCGCGCTCGTGACCACGCTTTGCGCGGCGGGAAAAAGCGCGCGCGCCGTATGCTCCGACCCGGTACCCGAAAGCAAGCTTTCTCTTTTCGGCGGATACACGTTCAAGGACGACGGATCGCCTTATTCCTACGTTGTGACGGTCGACGTCGCCGATACCGTTCTTCTCGGAGACTTCGAGGATCTGAGCGGCAGCGTCGATCTCATGATAGATCACCACGTTCTGCGCTGTGCGCTTGCTGAAAACGTCTGCGTCGACCCGTCGGCGGCGGCGTGCGCGGAGATCGTTTACGATATATGCCGCACGATATGCGCCGAAAGCGGCGCAAGTCTTACGAAAGAAGCCGCCTCGTATCTGTACGCGGGGATTTCCGCCGATACCGGCGGATTCATATATTCGAACACGACGTCGAGAACTCATATGATCGCGGCGGCGCTTCTCGGACTCGGTATAAATTCCGCGGAAATAAATGAGATTTTACATATAATAAAACCCGAAGCGCGTATACGCGCCGAGGCGTTCGTCGCTTCGAAGATGATACGCAGTATGAACGGCAGAATAGCCTCCGTGGCGATAACGCTTTCCGACATGGAGCTTCTCGGCTGCAGCGACGAAATGCTCAGCGAGATAGTCAATATCCCGCGCTCGGTGGAGGGCGTGGATATCGCGGTATCTCTTCGCGAGGTCAAGCCGGGCGAATATAAAGTATCGCTCCGTTCACGCTCATCCGACGTATCCGAGGTGGCGGCGGTATTCGGCGGGGGCGGACATATGAAAGCAGCAGGCTGCACCGTTACGGCGGACGATCCCGAAAAAGCCCGCGCCGCGATAGTCGCCGAATGCAGAAAAAGGATTAAACTCGATTCAAAGGGATGAATTTTACGAAAGATAACGAAAGATATACGCTCGGTCGGTGCGACGTCGCCGTCGTAGGCGCAGGTCACGCCGGCATCGAAGCGGCTCTCGCCGCGGCAAGGCTCGGGCTTGATACGATACTGTTCACGATGAATCTCGACTCGGTCGGGAATATGCCGTGCAACCCGTCGATAGGCGGCACGGGCAAGGGCCATCTCGTTTTCGAGATAGACGCGCTCGGCGGCGAAATGGGCAGAGCCGCCGATCTCGTCACGCTTCAGAACAGGATGCTCAACTCCGGCAAGGGTCCCGCCGTACATTCCAAACGCGTTCAGGCGGACCGCGCCGCTTACCACACGCTGATGAAGCACACGCTCGAAACGACCGAACGCCTCCGGCTTTACCAGGCGGAAATAACGGAGGTGCTCGTCGAAAACGGCTCGGTAACGGGCGTCGTCACCTCGCTCGGCGCGGTATTTGACTGCAAAGCGGCGGTGATATGCGCCGGAACGTATCTGAACGGAAGGGTGATCGTCGGCGAACACGCCTACTCATCCGGTCCGGACGGACTTCTGCCCGCAAATTCCCTTACGGCGGCTCTGGAGAATATCGGCGTTAGGATGATGCGGTTCAAGACCGGTACTCCGCCGAGAGTGCTCAGATCGAGCGTTGAGCTCGACAGGCTCGAACTGCAGAGGGGCGATACGGATATACCGTTTTCGTCGCTTACGGACGACGAAGAAATGGCGTCGAGGCCGGATATACCGTGTTATATAGTATATACTAATGAGAAAACGCATGAAATAATCAGATCGAATCTTCACAGATCTCCGCTTTTCAGCGGTATGATCGAGGGCGTCGGCCCGAGATACTGCCCGAGCATCGAAGACAAGGTCGTGAGATTCGCCGATAAGGAACGGCATCAGCTTTTCGTCGAGCCGCTCGGAGAGAATACGGAAGAGCTTTATATTCAGGGCTTCTCCTCTTCTCTGCCGGCAGACGTGCAGGTGCGGATGCTCCGTACGCTCCCGGGATTTGAGCACGCGCTGATAATGAGGCAGGCGTACGCGATAGAATACGACTGCATCGATCCGACTCAACTTTACCCGACGCTTGAATTCAAAGAGATATCGGGTCTTTACGGCGCAGGTCAGTTCAACGGTACGTCGGGCTACGAGGAAGCCGCCGCTCAGGGGCTTATCGCCGGCATAAACGCCGCCTTGAAGCTCAAAGGCGAAGAGCCGCTGATACTGTCGAGGATGGACGCTTACATCGGCGTTCTGATAGACGATCTCGTCACGAAAGGTACGAACGAGCCTTACCGTATAATGACGTCGAGAAGCGAGTACAGACTCATACTGCGGCAGGATAACGCGGACGAGCGCCTCACAAAGGAAGGTCACAGAGTCGGACTCATAAGCGACGAAAGATACGAAAAGTTCCAAGAGAAGCAGAAACGCATACAAAACGAGATCGAACGCGCCGAGAATACCACGATAAAAATGAGCGACAGGCTGAACGCCGTGCTTGAACAGGCCGGTACGGCTCCGCTCACGGCGGGGATCAGACTTGCGGAGCTTTTGCGCCGTCCGCAGGTGACGTACGATCTCATAACGGAGTTCGATCCGACGAGGACCGAGAGCAAACGCATACTCGAATGCGCTCAGATCCGCATAAAATACGAAGGCTACATCAAAAAACAGCTTGCCGCGGCCGAAAGGCAGAAAAAGCTCGAGAACAAAAAGATACCGGAAGGACTCGATTACTCGAAGATACCGGGGCTCAGACTCGAAGCGCAGGCGAAATTGAACGCGATAAAGCCGAAAAGCATCGGTCAGGCGGCGCGGATAAGCGGCGTTTCCCCTGCCGACATATCGGTTTTACTTATAAGATTAGGCGAATAAAGAGAGGTAAATCATGACTACTGAAAAGAAAAAAGAACTGATGCGTCTGGCGACGCACATACGCATGGATATACTGACCGAGGTATACTCGGCAAATTCCGGTCATCCCGGCGGCTCGCTCTCGATAGCCGACACGCTCGCTTATCTTTACAACGAGGTCCTGAGAGTCGATCCGGAAAAGCCCGCCTGCCCCGACAGAGACAGATTCGTTTTATCGAAGGGTCACACGGCGCCCGCGCTTTACGCGGTGCTTGCGGAACGCGGCTTCATACCGAAAGAAGATCTGACCGGCTTCAGAAACATCAACAGTTATTTACAGGGTCACCCGGATATGAAACACACTCCGGGCTGCGACATGACGTCCGGTTCGCTCGGTCTCGGCATATCCGCCGCGGCGGGCATGGCTCTCGGAGCGAAAATCCAGGGCAAGGATTTCCGCGTTTACGCGATGCTCGGCGACGGCGAGCTTGCCGAAGGCCAGGTATGGGAGGCTTCGATGTTCTCCGCCCACTACAAGCTCGACAATCTCTGCGCGTTCGTCGACTGGAACGGACTTCAGATCGACGGCAGGATCGTGGACGTTATGAATTCAACGCCGATAGACAAGAAATTCAGAGCTTTCGGCTGGTACGTTCAGGTGATAAACGGCCACGATTTCGACGAGATCGAAAAAGCGGTCGGCAAAGCGAAAAAGACGAAAGGCAGGCCTTCCGTGATAATACTCAAAACGGTCAAGGGCAAGGGCGTTTCGTATATGGAAGACAAAGCGAGCTGGCACGGAGCCGCTCCGAACGAAGAACAGTACAAACTCGGCATGGCGGAGCTTAACGCCGCGCTTGAAGCGATAGACGCGTAAGGAGGTAAACCGAAATGGCAGACAAAAAAGCAACGAGAGAAGCCTACGGAGAGGCTCTTGCCGAATTCGGCGCAAAATACGATAAATTAGTGGTGCTCGACGCAGACCTCGCGGGAGCCACAAAGACGGCTACCTTCAAAAAAGCGTTTCCCGAAAGACATTTCGACTGCGGTATAGCGGAGGGCAATATGGTATCCGCGGCGGCGGGACTTTCGACGACGGGGCTCATACCCTTCGCGTCGTCGTTTGCGATGTTCCTCGCCGGCAGAGCTTTCGAGCAGATCAGAAACTCGATAGGCTATCCGCATCTCAACGTAAAATTAGGCGCCACGCACGGCGGCATCACCGTCGGCGAAGACGGCGCGACGCATCAGTGCCTCGAGGATTTCTCCGTTATGAGAACGATCCCCGGCATGACTGTCATATGCCCCGCCGACGCGACGGAAACGCGTGCGGCGGTCGAAGCGGCGATCAATTTCGTCGGTCCCGTTTACCTGCGCTTCGGGCGTGCGGCAACTCCCGTACTTTTCGATAAAGAAACGTATAAATTCGAGATCGGCAAGGGCGTCGTTATGGCGGACGGAGCCGACGTGACGATAGCCGCGAACGGCTATATGGTCGACATAGCTCTGCAGGCGAGAGAGCTTCTCAAAAACGACGGCATCGACGCGGCGGTATTGAACATCCATACGATAAAACCGCTCGATAACGAGCTCATACTCTCGTACGCAAACAAGACCGGCGCGATAGTCACCGCGGAAGAGCATAATATCATAGGCGGTCTCGGCTCAGCCGTGTGCGAAGCTGTTTGCGCCGTCGCCCCCGTTCCCGTTCTCCGCGTCGGCGTGAACGATCAGTTCGGCAGAAGCGGCAAGGTACCGCCCCTGCTCGAATACTACGGACTCACCGCGGCGAACATAGCCGAAAACTGTAAAAAGGCGATAAGTCTTAAGAAATAAAAAAGAAGAATAATATTATGAAAAACAAGAGTAAGCGCAAAACTAACGCCGGCAAGATCACGAAGCGGATCTTACTGTGTGTTTTTACCGCGCTTATTCTTCTCTGTGCGTTCATTCTCGGCGGCGTTGCGGTCATAAACTACGGACCTTCGAAAACGGCGAGAGATCTTTTCGTCGTATCGATGCTCGAAACGTCTGCGGCGAAATTTCTCGCGACGTGGTATTTTTCGGGCGACGAGATAAATTCGATAGTGAACGAAAACGCCGTTATTCCGGACGACGGTCTGTCAGACCCGTCGCTCATAAATATAAATCCGGGCAGAACGCCGGAAACGAAGCAGGCTGATTACTATTTTCCTTTTGACGAGAAGGGGCAGCCCGTAGTGACGGAGGAACGTCCGCCCGAGGATACGAACGGCGCGGAAACGGACGCGCCGGAGGATCCTCCCGCCATAAATCCCGACAGAGAGCCGCTCGAGATAGTCGAGGTAAGAGGTTCGTCGTACGCGGGATTTCTTATGAAGGTCGCGGATCCGTCACGTCTTTTCGTCGGAGTATGCGGAAATTACGGCGACGAGAGCTCCGGCAAAACGATAATGCAGATCGCAAAATCGTACAAGGCGACGGCGGCGATCAACGCCGGCGGCTTTGAAGACAAAAACGGGACCGGCAACGGCGGCATACCGCTCGGACTCGTCATAAGTCAGGGCAGCCTGTTATACGGAAATCCCTCAACAAAATACGACGTTATCGGCTTCAATAAAAACAATATACTCATAGTCGGCAATATGACGGCTCAGGCGGCGCTCGACGCCGGGATAAGAGACGCGGTGAGCTTCGGTCCCGTTCTCGTTATGAACGGCAAGGCTTCATCCGTAAAAGGCGCCGGAAGCGGCGTCAATCCGCGTACCGCTATCGGTCAGTGCGCCGACGGAACGGTGCTTCTGCTCGTTATCGACGGGCGGCAGGCGTCTTCTCTCGGCGCGACCTACGCCGACCTGATCGAGATAATGCTCAAACACGGCGCGGTCAACGCCGCAAATCTTGACGGAGGTACATCGTCAGGTATGTATTACGACGGAAAGCTCGTCAACAAGGGGCTGTTTTTCCGCGGACTGCCGACGTGCTTTATAGTAAAATGAAGAAAAAGAAAAAACCTTCGTTTCTGACCGTATATCTTTCCGCGGTGACCTGTTTCATACTCGTCTGCATAGTGATCTACGTCGTTATGGCAGTGATGCTGAACAATTACGAAGCCGCAGCCGAGCGGAAGCGGATCGAATCAGCCGAGCAGGCGGCGATCGACGAGCGCGAAGCCGAAGAATCGCGCGCCGCCGAATCGGAGCGGCTGAAAAACGAAGCCGAAAACGAGCGGCTGAAAAACGAAGCCGATTTCAAAAAACGGCAAAGCGCCGTATCGGCGGCTGCCGAGGCGGCTGTCGCGGCGATAAAAAACGCAGCGTTCGAGCTTTCGCGAACGAGTCCTTCGGTTTATCTGACTTCTCTTGTCGCAAAGCTGAACGAAAGCGGCTCTTCACCTCTCTGCCCGTTCTGCAAGGACGGGATAAGCGAATATGAACGATCGGGTTCTCTGACGGAATATATCGATTCGCAAAGCGGAAAATACGTTCTGCAAAGCTCAAAAGGGCTTAAAGCCGAGATAACGAAGGGCGATATCCGCTTCGATATCACGCTGAAAGAGACTTATAACGACGGTTATATGCCGGATTACGGGATCGACGCGGTAAAATGCTCTCTCAGGCTCAACTCTTACACGGTATCGGCTCCGGAGGGCGCCGTAGTCACCGTGAACGGAAAGACCGCTTCGGGCGGCTCGACCGGAACGCCGTTGAAATACGCAGATATACCGGAAGTTTTCGCTCCCCCGACGGTACGTAATTACGACCTTGACGGATTTGTTTACGAACCGGCCGTCGAGGCTTCTCTCGACGGGCGGCGGCTCGTTTGTCAGAAAAACGGCTCATCGTTCGATTTTGAATACCCGGACGATGAAAACGGTCTGTATAAAGAGGAGCTTTCCGAACGGATACTGAAGCTCATATTCGACCACACCGATTTTATCGCGGGCGTATATAAATTCTCGCAGATAAAAGGCAATATGCACCCGGGCACGAAGCTTTACGAAGCGCTTTCGGGCTTCGACAACCGCTGGTATTACACTTACGACTATATAAAAAACGAGAACGCGAAGATAAGCGGCGTCAAGGCGGTTTCCGACAGGCTCGTAAAAGCGACCGTATCGTACGATCAGACGCTTTACAACTCGTCAGGCAAGCGGCTCCGCAAGGTGCCGATGAAATTCGAGGTGCTGATCGGCACGCCGGCAGAGCCGTCGATACCGTCTCCCGACAAATCGTATCCGGAGTGGCTTCTGCTCTCCGCCGAAAACATATAAAAACCGAAAAATGAATTCATAATATATACCACAAACCGAAAGGACAGAGAAAAATGATCGACATCAAGTTTTTAAGAGAAAATCCCGAAATAGTCAAACAGAATATCAGAAACAAGTTTAAGGATGAAAAGCTCCCCCTCGTCGACGAGGTCATGGAGCTTGACAAAAAGAACAGAGCGTATATAGCCGAAGGCGACAGACTCCGCGCCGACAGAAACAGATTATCCAAGCAGATAGGCGCCCTTATGGGTCAGGGCAAACGCGAAGAGGCCGAGGCGGTAAAGGCTCAGGTCACCGCCAACGCGGAAAGACTCGCGGAGCTTGAAACGCTCGAAGCCGAATGCGCCGAGCAGATCAAAGCTATAATGATGAAGATACCGAACATAATCGATCCGAGCGTGCCGATAGGTAAGGACGATTCCGAAAACGTGGAGATCGAACGCTTCGGCGAACCGGTCACGCCCGATTTTGAAATCCCGTATCACACCGATATACTCGAATCGCTCCACGGCATCGACCTTGACAGCGCGAGAAGAGTCGCAGGCAACGGATTTTACTATCTGACGGGAGATATCGCAAGGCTCCATTCCGCGGTCATTACCTACGCGCGCGATTTCATGATCGACCGCGGCTTCACTTACTGCGTGCCGCCTTTCATGATAAGATCGAACGTCGTTACCGGCGTTATGAGCTTTGCCGAGATGGACGCGATGATGTATAAGATCGAGGGCGAAGACCTCTATCTCATCGGCACGAGCGAGCATTCGATGATAGGCAGATATATCGATCAGATGCTGCCCGAAGCGCAGCTTCCGCTCACGCTCACGAGCTATTCTCCGTGCTTCCGCAAGGAAAAAGGCGCGCACGGCCTCGAGGAACGCGGCGTTTACCGCATCCACCAGTTCGAGAAGCAGGAAATGATCGTCGTCTGCCGTCCCGAGGAATCGAAGGAATGGTATGACCGTCTCTGGAAGAACACCGTGGATCTGTTCCGCTCGCTCGACATCCCGGTCCGCACGCTCGAATGCTGCTCCGGCGACCTCGCCGATCTGAAGGTGAAGTCCTGCGACGTCGAGGCGTGGTCCCCGCGTCAGAAGAAGTACTTCGAGGTCGGCTCCTGCTCGAACCTTGGCGACGCGCAGGCCAGACGGCTCAAGATCCGCGTGCAGGGCGACGGGAAGAAGTATCTCGCGCACACGCTGAACAACACGGTCGTGGCCCCGCCGCGCATGCTGATCGCGTTCCTCGAGAACAACCTGTGCGCCGACGGCACGGTGAAGATCCCCGTCGCGCTCCGTCCCTACATGGGCGGCAAGGACGTCCTCGTTCCGAAGAAGTGAGCCGGTTTCGCGAATCCCTCTTGACTTTCCCCGAACAATCGAATATAATAGAAACAGAATGAACAGAAAACGGAGGAATCGGTTTTGGCACTTCAGGAATCGGGAGAGATGTATCTCGAAGCGATCTATGTCCTCTCAAAGACCAAGGGCTTTGTCCGTTCCGTCGACGTGAGCGAATTCCGGAACTACTCGAAACCCAGCGTGAGCCGCGCGATCGGCATCCTGCAGGACGGCGGGTACGTCGTCATGGGGCGCGACGGCGGGCTGACCCTGACGGAAGCGGGGCGCGAGATCGCAGAGAAGATCTACGACCGCCACACGACCATGACGAAGTTCTTCGCGCTCCTCGGCGTGGACGAGACCATCGCGGAGGAGGACGCGTGCCGCATCGAGCACAGCATCAGCGACGAATCGTTCTTCGCCTTGAAGAATCACACGATGCGCCTCGAAGCGGAGATGAAGCAGAAATAAGCGTTAAATGGGCTGTCGCATGAACTCTCCAAGAAACGGAGAAATGCGACAGCCGTTCTCTTTACACAGCGCTTTCGGCGTTCTTTTTCTCCTTTATCGAGGAGAAAAAGAACCAAAAAGAGGAACTCTCTGGAAGTCTTGGGTGTTTCGACCTCTGCGGAGGTCGACCGGGGCGCTGCCCCTGGACCCTGCCGTCTTTTGGAAAAGGCGGGCGAAAACTTTTGCCCTGTTTGCGACAACTCGTCTGTGTGCCGGCATCAGCCGCCGAGCTTTGCGAGCAGGGTTTTGTAATACCCGAAGTCGATGTCCCGGATGTTCGCGAAGTAGTGGTTGAGGCCGCGCGCTTCCCCGTCGTCCCAGCGGATGAGGAAGTACCGCTTTTCGTCGGTTGCGGGGATCGAAGCGATCGGCGCGCTGACGTCGGACGGGACCTCAGCGGAGCCGGAGAGGATCACATGCCCGGCGTCGTCCTCAACGGTGTAGGTGAAGGACTTCGTCACGCGCGTATCGTTGACGGCATAGAGGTCCAGCCGCCCGTCCGCGGGCTCGTCGAACATGAGGCAGAAGGGCTTCTGCGAGCGCTTGATGTACGAATAGGCGAGCTTTTTATCGAGATAGTAGTCGACGATGGCGTCGGAGATCTGCGGCCAGCCGTCGATGAGGTTCCACCAGATGATCCCGGTGCGACGCCACTTCGAGAGCCGGAAGCGTTCGATGAAGTACTTCTTCGCCTCGGCCTGGGAGATCTGCGAGGCGAGGGAGAAGGACGCGAGATCGGCGGTCGCCCCCGTCCCCTTGCCGAAGAGGGTCTCGACCTGGTTCCACATCAGGCGGATCCGATAGCCGTAGGGGGAATCCTCCCGCCCGTCCATCGTCGCGGCGTGCACGAGCCATTCGCGGTCGCCGAGGCACGGCCAGAGATGGTCCGGGGAGATGTACTTCGCGAGGCT
>JAEEGL016380061.1_pt1 | contig 17633 bp, 16 predicted proteins | sample 9134231 | NCBI WGS metagenome assembly JAEEGL01 (sample SAMN16246548, study PRJNA631951) | gut metagenome | biome: gut microbiome; feature: rumen; material: fiber-attached | host: Bos | place: Iran: Karaj | collected 2018-10 | reverse complement strand
TGTGAGTCACTCTCACAGAAGATCCAATGCAATCTGGAAGTCCAATGTCCTCAGCGTAAAGTGCAAGGTTGACGGACAGTCCAAGAGAATGCATGTATGTTCCAGATGCCTTCGCAGCGGCGCTGTAGAGCGTGCATAATTTTTGAATAATTAAGGACAGGGTTTAAGCCCTGTCCTTTTTTTATGCTTTCCTTCTGTGATATTCCTTGTTTATCGCCCTGACAAGTCTCTCGTCTCCGCACTGGTTATCGGGATGAAAGATCTTAACAAGATCCTTATATCTCTTCCTCAGCATCTGTGAACCGGTTACATTTGAAAAAAGCACGCAGGCAATCGAGTCGAAATCCGATTCCGAAAGATGCGAAAGATCCGGTACCTGGATATCCGACATGGACAGTCTTCTCGAAGAATCAAATTCTTCCTTTTCCCTTTCGAACTTCCGTCTGTCTTCCTCAAGTGCCCTGAAACCGTCCTTGAGGATCTCCATCTTCTTATCGAAGAAAAGATTTTCCTGACGAAGCCTCTGACGTTCCTGTGAGGTGCGCCTGTTCAGCTCATTAAGCTCGTCCCTTAAACTGACTCTGTCCTTCATAAAGGATTCCTGGAGGTTCTTGAGTTCCTTTCTCTCCGACTCCAGTCTCTGCTTTTCGGCAGACAGACGCAGATTCTCCTGGAAAAGAAAGATCTTGATCTCTTTCAGTTTGTCTCTATCTTCACATTGGACAATTGTCTCTAAGTCGATCATGATTCCCCTGTTTTAAAGATCGTCTTCAGGAAAAGCCGTTTCCTTTAAAGTGTCATCATCCGGTCCGCCGTTCTTATCCTTGGATAATCTGTGGACCACCTCCGGTACCATATCCATGATCTTGGTGATGGTATCCTGATTTTTAACGGAAAGAAGCCTTGTTGTTCCGTTCTTGATAACGATAACGGCGTTGGGGCTTACCTTTCCGCCCATTCCGCCTGCGGATGAATTCTTATTGTAATTCCTGCTCTCATGTCCGCTTCCCGCAGCAACTCCGAATGAAACGTCAACAAGCGGGATAAGTGTGGTATCGCCCACAACAATGGGATTACCCACAACTGTCTTGGATGAAAGTATGGTGTCCATACCCTGAAGCAATGAATCAACTACTTCTTTTCTGTCATTGTCGGCCATAACGGTACCTTTCCTTTATCAGGCAGCTTCTTCCGATTCTTTGGAATCCTTTGTGCCGTCCGATGAATGATCTGATTTATTTCTGTGGTGTTTCACCGATCTGTATATCTTCCTGCAGTTCTTATTGAGAACGATACAGATCAGGTTATGTAATATGCATATCAGGTTGAAATGTCCCTTAGCCTCGATATAGCCTTCAAATACGGTATTTTCGAAATCCGGAACAACTCTTGAACCCTTTGCAAATCTGTTGCGGATAATGCAATACAGTCCGTAAATCTTGCCTGTTATGTCGGGTGATGAGAATCCGTAGACAAGATCGCATTTGATCTTTCTCGGGAGAACGTGCTTAAGAATCTTCCTAAGCCTTTTTTTGACCACCCTCCATGCGTAGACGGCTTCGTTCGAGTTGAGAATATTCCTGTAATACCTGATCTCGGAACGAACCTTTACTATTTTATCATAAAATGCCCTGTATTTGCATTTTATCTTGTCTATAAGCCCAGAAATCCTGCCAAAAAAGCCTTCAGGCTCTTCTTCAAAGGAATATTCTTCATCCTCAGCTTCGCCAGTGCCGTCCTCGTCAGAACCGCTGCCTTCCTCAACGGATTCTTCGTCAGAGTTACTGTCTTCCGAGTCCGCCGATATATCGGTTTCGTCACCGGCTTCTTCAGTCTCATCATCCCCGAAAAGGTCATTGTGAAGCTCCTCATCAGAGACTTCCGATTCTATAAGGTGTGATTCTTCCGGCTCTGTTACGGTCTCTTCACCTGCAGATGTTATCTCGAATTCATCCTCACCTTGAAGTTCGTCTTCAAGGAACGAATCAAATTCTTCGTCAGAGATCTCTTCATCCGTACTTTCCTCGGGAAATTCCATGGAAAAAAGCTTAAACCAGAGCACCTTGACTGTGACACTGACCTTTTTCTGTTCATAGACGGCAAGCGCCCTGAGGATACGGAAGAAATAAGTTAGTTTGAAAACCGCGTTCAGTTCGCTTTCCGGTTCCTTTGACGCCCTGATCCTGTATTTAACCGGCATTATAAGAACCAGTAAAAGGAGAACAAGAATAAGCCCCAGCAGACACAGGAGCACAATTCCTAGCACGGATAAGATTTTCAGGATCACAGCGAGCATATATATTCTTTAAGGTCGGTACCGCCCGTCTTTTCCAGACAGTCCTTAATGATGGTCTGAACCAGATCCGTCGCATCATCCTTGCTTCCCGCAAGTCCGATGCATACGGGAGTCTTACCCTCCCATACCTTAGATCTGAGCTGTAAGGCCGTAACGATATCTATGCAGTCGTCCTTATTTTCGGACTTAAGGAGCAGGCAGGCACTGCCTTTACCCTGATCGATCTTCTTTTTTATCTCGGAGACCTTCTTTTCTGTAAGTCCGTCAGAAAGATAAAGGTTTTCACAATATACGATATTATTTTCTTTTCTGAATATTTTACTGAGAACCGCATCGATGAATTTCATAGCAATATATTACCACAGTTGAATTGACAGCAGTTTCATAAATTATTAAAATTCCTATTGGAAATATTTCTTATTGAGGGATCCCATGAAAACAATATCAAGAATGGAATTACGCGAAGGAATGGAGCTTGGCGAACCCATCGAATCGGGCGGCAAGATAGTTTACAATGCCGGAACCAAGGTCACCCGGGCCGTAATAGACAGACTGGATCATTATGACATTATGGCTGTGACCATAATGGAGGATGTTGATTATGCAACAACCCATAATGAGCGTATCCAGTTCGATGAAGATTTCAAAAACTTCAGATCAAGATACAATGACTGCCTTACAAGATATAAGGGGATCATGCTCTCATATCTTGGTACCAAATTTTCAATCCCCAACCAGAATCTCATAGATATATTCGATGCCTGCTATTCTACCGTAAAATCAGAAAAGCAGCTTCTTGATTTCATTTACAATATGATGCCCAATGAGGACGAGCTGACCTATACACAGTCCTTTAACGCCGCACTCCTCTGCGGGGCATTCGCAAACTGGCTCACTCTTCCCGAGGATAAAAAAAGAACCCTCATACTCTGCGGATTCTATTACGATATCGGAAAATGGAAGATCCCCAACGAAATACTCTGGAAACCCGGAAAGCTCAGCGACCAGGAATATGAAATGGTCAAGCAGCATACACTTCTCGGTTTCGCACTTGTCAAAAATGACACCGCACTTCTCGATGACATCAAAAAATGCATTCTGATGCATCACGAGAAAATGGACGGAACGGGTTATCCCGTAGGTCTGACCGGAGACAAGATCAACGAATACGCAAGATACCTTGCCATAGTCGATACATATATCGCAATGGCTTCGCCCAGAACATTCAGACCCGCATTCACTCCCCTTCAGATCATCGGTGCATTCGAAAGAGACCTGGAGAAATATGACACATCGATCCTAATGCCTCTTATAGAAAGGATATCCGAGGCACAGATCGGAACCATAGTCGAGCTAAATGACGGTACCGAATGGGAAGTAATGCTGATAAACAAGAATTTCTATTCAAGACCCATGCTCAGAAACGCAGGGAATATGATAATCAATCTCGTCGAAAGAAAGGATCTGGAGATCATAAAGATCATCTGATCACTTAACTTCGAAATACGCATCAAATATACGTTTAGCCAAGGGGACAGCGTACTCTACGCCTGTCCCCGCTTTTTCTATGATGATCGTAACACAGATCTCGGGATCTTCTGCGGGAGCAAATGCTGTAAACCACGCATGTGATTCATTTATATCTTCCGCAAATTCCGCGGTTCCGGTCTTACCCGCAACGGTATAAAGATCATTGTTCAGAACCTTGGCGGTTCCGTCGGTGACCACGGCTCTCATAAGTTCCGTCAAAAATGCGGCCTCTTCTTCCGTCATGACCCTTCCGACCGAATCGGGCTGATAGCTTCTGATCACTTTTCCGTTCTCATCGGTTATCGAATCGATCATATAAGGACGCATCATAACTCCGCCGTTTGCAATGGCCTGGGTGATCATATTAAGGTGCAGAGGCGTCATGAGGGTCTTGCCCTGACCTATTGAGGTCTGCATTATATCGTATTCCGTTGAACCGGTTCCGATATATGTGCTGCTCGAATTCGAAAGAAGCCCTGTGGGCAGAGGCGAATTAAAATACAGATCATCCATTGTACGTGACCAGTCATCACGGTCAAGTGACAGACCTACATTAACAAAAGAAGAATTACATGATCTTGCAAAGGAACCCTTGAGGTCAAGCTCCCCGTGAACACTTCCGTAAATACAGCTCACCCTGTAATTGTCATGCTCTATATGTCCGTTGCAGACATATGTATAATCCTGCCAGTCATTCGGATGTTCCCTGTAATACTCGAGTGCGGTTATGATCTTAAAGGTCGATCCGGGAGGATACAGACCCTGTGTCGCACGGTTAACAAGCTGTGAACCGCCGGGAGTTGTGGTTATGGTCTCCCAGTCTTCGCTTATCGTTCCGGGGTTGAAATCCGGATGAGAAAGCATAACGAGGATCCTTCCCGTCTTAACTTCGGTCACAATGACCGCACCGTTATAAAGACCGAGATAATCATCTGCAACCTTCTGAAGGTCGACGCTGAGCGTGCTGTTGACGTCATATCCGGGATTCTTTACATTCTCCAGATCGTTATTGACCCTTTCGGAAAGGCTTGCACCTGTGTGCATCAGATAATAGTTGGCATCATGCTCGATACCCATTCTTCCGTTTACCGAATATCCGACGGCATGTGCAAACATGGAGCCGTAAGGATAATATCTGAATTCGTTACCGTTCTCGTCATATCTGGTCTCGGCGAGCACTTCACCCTCTGCGGAATAGATCGTTCCGCGGCTTACGTTCTTGATCTGGATCTCTTCCCTGTTATTGTAGCTGTTGTTGTAAAGATCGATCGTTGAAGTCGATACAAAAAACGACAGATACAGGATCATAAAGAAAAACAGGCCGCAGAAAATAAACATGGTCACATTGATCAGCACCATGGACTTATATCTGGGCGAACTCTCATTGTACTTTCTTATCGGATGAAAGTCCTTAAGTTTTTCTTTCCACTCTTGCTTCATAATTTCTGGACTTGATAACAATTCCCTGTACTATAAAGAACATTATGTATGTCGTCATTACCGAGCTTCCTCCGGAACTGATGAAGGGAAGCGTTACACCGGTAAGGGGAATGAACTTGGTTCCTCCGCCGACCGTAAGGAATACCTGGAATATATACATGACACCGATTCCGTATACGACAGTCTGATAGAATTTATCGGCTATCGATGCGGACAGGATCATCATCCTCACAAAACAGCACAAACATATGACAAGCAGACATATCGCAAAAAGAAGACCGAACTCTTCACATACCGCGGAAAAAACAAGGTCCTGATCGACAAACGGAATATCAGAAGGTCTTCCCTGCATCAGACCGTTTCCGAACCATCCGCCGGAGCTTATGGCAAAAAGGGACTGTGTGATCTGATAAGCCTGGTCGTCTATATAAGTCCAGGGATCGAGGAAAGCCACAACCCTCACCTTGACATGATCGAACATCTTGTATGCGACAATGCTGGCGGCGGCCCCTCCGAACAGACCGCTGAGCAGATAAAGATAATTGTGTGTGGACATTACAACTATCATTACATATGTGACAAAGAATATCAGCGCGCTTCCAAGGTCCCTTGACAGGACAAGTATGATAACGTAAATACCCGATATCACAGCCGATATAAGTATCCATTTGAACGAATTGTATTTGTATAAAAGTGCCGCAAGGAAAAACAGGAATATTATCTTGACGAATTCGGACGGCTGGAAGGTAAAGCCTTTGATAGTATAAGTTATAAAGGCACCGTGGGTTTTCCTTCCCGTAAGAAGAACAAGCGAAAGTATGATAATGCCCGATGCGGCATACAGCCAGAGAAGCTTCCTGAAGAACCTTAACCTGTCTATAAGGAAAGGTATGGCAAGACATACTGCAAATGATACCAGGGTTATTATGTATTGACGGAACGCTTTTGCAAAGGAAAGCCTTGATACTATGCAAAGTCCCATACCCGAAAGAAGGCACATATTGTTCAGAAGAATTCTGTCCGACTTATCGTAGATGATCGATACGATCGTGATCATAAAGAACAAAAAGAGCGTTATAAAAGCGAACAGATACAGATACTCTTCCCTTCCCGATACAAATGTCATATCCAGAAAACACAGGAAAAGAAGGAGCAGCATCAGTCCGCTCTGGATTGAAGTAAGTACCGACACCAGTTTTTTCTTTTGCGAGAAATTACAAACAACGGCGAGCGTCGTATACAAAAGCATAAAAATGGTGATCACATACTTCGATAATTCTATTACATAAAATTTCAGTGTGATCTGCACGTAAATATCCTTACATAACGGGTCTGTCGGCCCATCCGGATGTATGCGCCCCATCGGGAGTCTTACCGGAGACATAAAGTTCTATGAGCTTACCGCATTCATCCCTGCCTTCGGTAGTAAACTCGATCCTTTTACAGACGTCATTAGCGTCCTTCATGATCAGAGGAACCGAATTATATATAACATTCAAACAATGATAACAATCCGCATAAACAGGGAAGGAAATCCCCTTTCTGTCTATTATAGTCTCAAAACCGCCCTTTTTGGTACAAGATTTAAGAGTTTTTCTTACACAGTTTGCGCTTATCATCAGAGGAGCCCTGCCGTATATGACTCTCTCACAGTAAACAGCTGACGAATTTACAAGGTCCCGGCATTCAGCATTGGAAAGTTCAAGCGGCAGAGTGCATCCCGATACATGATCTTCGAATTCTCGGGCAGAAAGACTGTTCCAGGCATACAGACCGAAATCCGTGATCTTTTTAACCCTGTCATCATCGGCGAATACGGCAAGATCTTCAAGATTTCTTATGAGCAGTCCGTCTATCAGTCCGGAATCGATATATCTGACCGTAAAAGAAAGATCATCACCTTTCCTTCTTATGAATGAGCATGCGGCAAAAACAGGTATTCCGGTCTTCTGTTTTATCTCTTCGATCTGATGAACATATTCCGCATCCGAAAAGAATTCCTCTTCAAAATAGATCCTTGATACATCGGAACCCTTAAGAATACCGGTTCTGTCAGATAATGCTATGAACTGATCCGAACTCCTTATGAGAAACGAAATACCATTGTGTAAAGTTGCATCATAAAGAAAAGGTGCCTTTATGCCGGAGCAATCCGGAATAAGACCGTTCCGCACAGGTGGATATTTAAGTTTTTCTTTCAGTTCACCAAGTACTCTGCGCCTTAATTCGTTGATACCTTTGAGTGAATAGAAAATACCGTCATCAATACCGATCTCTGTAAGATCGTCGGATGTAATAAACGGTGTATTTCCGAGCTTCTTTAATGACTTTCTTATATCATCCGCGGATACGGATGATTTCACGGCCTGCTGAACGATATCACCGGAAGAAGAAGCCGAGGCTTTTCTGCCGTCAACCGTTTCAGTATACGCCTTTAAAACGGCTTCCTTTCCGATCCTGAAATCGGCATTAAAAGTAACCTTTATCTTGGGAGCGAATATATTGTCAATGTTTTCTTTTGACGGATCGGATACGATGCTTTCTTTATCAGAACCGTTATAACCGTGGCTCGTTATCGTGACCATATCCTTGGAATTATGTCTGTCATAATATCCGTGAGAAAGATCGCCCCTTACATAAAGCCCGGACAAAATCTTAAGGTCTTCTTTTTCTATGCGGTATTCATTGCCGGACAGATACAGATCAAGATATTTTCTGTAGATCGATATAACACCGCTAACATATTCCGCAGGCTTCATCCTGCCTTCAACCTTGAGCGAACATACTCCGGCATCCAAAATACGCGGGAGGATCTCAAGCGTACACATATCCTTAAGGCTAAGGGGATATGTTTCGGTATCCTTGGGAGAACCTGCGATTCTGTAGCTGAGCCTGCAGGGCTGTGCACATCTTCCGCGGTTTCCGCTCCTTCCTCCGAGTACGGATGAAAAGAGACACTGGCCGGAATAGCTGTAGCACATGGCTCCGTGGATAAAGCATTCGATCTCAAGACCGGTTTTGTCATGGATATCCGATATCTCTTCAAAATTAAGCTCCCTTGCGGGTACTATTCTGGTAAATCCTTTTTCCTTTAAAAACGAAGCTGCATTCGATCCTGTTACGGACATCTGCGTGCTTGCATGAAGAGGTATCAGGGGATATCTGTTCCTGAAAAAAGAAGCCACACCGAGGTCCTGGATAATAAGCCCGTCGGACATCGAAGTGATACCGGTATCGGCTAATTCTTCAAGCTCAGCAAATTCTTTTTCTTTTACGAGAGTGTTAACGGTAAGATAAACCTTCTTGCCGTAAAGATGGGCAAAATCTATGCATTCGATGATGTCTTCAATACCGAAATTGCCGGCATAAGCACGGGCACCGAACTTTTCATAAGCCATATATACGGCATCGGCACCTGCCCTGATCCCGGCATAAAAAGACTCCTTGCTGCCTGCAGGCGCAAGGAGCTCAATTTCTTTATTCATTTTCGGATAAAGGTTATCTGTCATTTCTTATAAGGGAAAGGAATGGGCTTGTCCTTATCTCCGGGTATGGATCTGAGACCCACTCCGGGCTGGGGCTTGGAATCATCAGATTTAGCGGGCTCGGGTTTATTCTCGGCCTTGGTTGTCTCAGGCTTTGCGGGTTCGGGCTTGCTTTCAGCCTTGGGAGCTTCTGCCTTAGGTTCGGGCTTGGGCTCAGGTTTTGCCTCTGCCTTGGGTTCGGGCTTTACGGGTTCGGGCTTGCTTTCAGCCTTAGGAGCTTCTGCCTTAGGTTCGGGCTTGGGCTCAGGTTTTGCCTCCGCCTTGGGTTCGGGCTTAGGCTCAGGCTTTTCCTCAGCCTTGGTCTCAGCCTTTGAAGGACGGTCATCATCCCTGTCGGAATTCTTGGATGACTTATCCTTGGTGCGGAGCTTAGCATCAAGCTGGATAAGTTTCTTGGAACTTTCAGCCATCTTGTCCTGAAGAGTCCTTACCTGATCGTCTGCCTTATCAAGTCTGCTCTGGATGGTGATGATGTCGTGCTTGAGATTATATATCTCTGTATCCTTATCCTTTATGAGCTGCTCGTTTTCGGCGAGTTTCTCATGGATCTTCATATAATCGTCCGCAATGTTAAGAGCAACAAGGAGCATCTGGGTCTCTTTGTTCTGAGATCTGAAGGAAACGGCATTTCTGCACTCTTCCATCTTCTTGTTGATGTAATTGGCAACCTTCTGGGTGTATTCCGCAGTTTCATATCCTGTGAGTGTAAGGACCTTACCCGCGATTATAACCTGTGTTTCATTTACGTCAGCCATAATTCCCTCCGCTCCGAGAGTTTACACATTATTTGTGCCCTAAGGACAAGTATATACTATATATGCATATCTTTTCAAATATCAGGTGAGCCACATATCAAGATGATCCCTGGCAAGATCGGTAACGACTCTTCCCTTCGGGGTACGCATTATAAAACCGTTCTTGAGAAGGTAAGGCTCATATACATCTTCTATCGTTCCGGCATCTTCTCCGGTAGCGGCCGCAAGAGTATCGAGACCGACCGGTCCGCCGTCAAACTTCTTTATTATCGTTTCAAGGATCTTCCTGTCGGTATTATCAAGTCCTACTTTATCAATTGACATAAGATCCATGGCTTCTATCGCAATATCCTTGGTGATGATGCCATCGTATCTTACCAGTGCATAATCCCTTACACGCTTGAGCATCCTGTTTGCGATACGGGGAGTTCCGCGGCTTCGTTTTGCAAGCTCAAGTGCGGCATCATGCTTTATCTCAACGGAAAGCTTTCCCGATGAGAACATAAGGACCTCGGCAAGCTCTTCGGGAGTATAAAACTCCATATGGAACTGTTCCCCGAACCTGTCACGGAGCGGTGCCGTGAGCATATCCGCCCTTGTGGTCGCACCGATCAATGTAAAATGAGGCAAAGGAAGTCTTACGCTTCTTGCTGAAGATGAAGAATCCTTTCCGATCATTACATCGATCGCAAAATCCTCCATTGCAGGGTACAGAACTTCTTCAACCTGACGGTTCAGTCTGTGGATCTCATCGATAAAAAGCATATCCCTTTCCTGAAGGGAATTGAGGATAGCCGCCATTTCTGAAGGTTTTTCAATGGCGGGACCCGAAGTGATCCTTATATGGGTTCCCATCTCGTTTGAGATTATACCGGCAAGAGTGGTCTTGCCGAGACCGGGAGGTCCGTAAAGAAGGATATGGTCAAGAGCCTCTCCCCTTGCCTTGGCAGCCTCTATCTGGATGATAAGCCTTTCCTTAATGGCTTCCTGTCCGATGTATTCCTTGAGCCTTGTGGGACGCAGAGAATGCTCGACGGGCTTGTCTTCATTTGTGATATTGGTTTCAATACTTCTGGGCATAAAGATTATTTCCCGTAAAGTGTCTTAAGTGCAAGGGACAAAAGAGAACCTGAATCAAGTGTTTCATGACCGTCGACAGCCATGATTGCTTTTGTACTCTCAGTCTCGGAATAACCGAGTGAAACGAGAGCCGCAAGAGCATCAGCTTCTTCCCTTCCGAGATCCGCCTTGATGACGGGCCCATGACCGGAGGCATACTTAGATGCAAGACTTTCATCGGAAAGATCGACCTTACCCTTGAGTTCGATAATGATCTTACCTGCCGTCTTTGCCGAAATGCCCTTTGCCTTGGAAAGAGCCTTGATATCATCGCTTATAACAGCATATCTTACGGAATCGGCATCCATAACGGAAAGAAGTGACAGGGCACTCTTGGGACCGACACCCGATACGGATATAAGCTTTTTGAACATATCAAGCTCATCACGGTCCGAAAAACCGTAAAGCTGGAATGTATCCTCGGCAACCTGGGTATATGTATAAAGTTTTACATGGTCTCCAACCGATCCGATCTCCATGGAACATCTTGAAGTGATGTTCACATTGATCCCGATACCGCCGATATCGACAACACACATATCGGCTTCGAGAAGATCGAGGATGCCTTCAACAAATGCAAACACCTGGATTATTTACCCTCGTTGATGAAATTGACGAGTCCGCCGGCTGCAATGAGCTTCTGCATGAACTCGGGGAATGCCTGTCCCTGATAAGAGGTTCCCTTGGTGATATCGGTAATGATTCCGGTATTGAAATCGATCTCAACCTCATCGCCGGCATCGATATTCTTTGATGCTTCGGGACACTCTATTATGGGAAGTCCGATATTGATCGCATTGCGGTAAAAGATCCTTGCGAAGGTTTCCGCAATAACACAGGAAACACCGGAAGCCTTGATGGAAATGGGAGCATGCTCTCTTGAAGATCCGCATCCGAAATTCTTGGCGGCTACTATGATATCTCCCTTGCTAACCTTCTTGGTGAAATCCTTATCGATATCTTCCATGCAGTGTGTTGCAAGCTCTGCGGGATCGGAAGAATTAAGATATCTTGCGGGGATTATTACATCGGTGTCCACATTGTCACCGTATTTAAATACTCTGCCTTTAGCGTTATCCATTATTTATATCTCCTTTGATTAAAGATCTGCAGGGCAAGCAATGATGCCCTTCAAGGCACTTGCGGCAGCTACAGCGGGTGACGCAAGATAAATCTCTGATTCAACATGTCCCATACGTCCTACGAAGTTTCTGTTGGTCGTGGAAACACATCTTTCACCCTGTGCAAGGACTCCCATATATCCGCCGAGGCAGGGTCCGCAGGTAGGTGTGGAAACAACGCATCCCGACTCGATAAAGATCTTGAGAAGACCTTCTTCAAGGCACTGCATATATACAGCCTGGGTAGCGGGGATAACGATGACCCTTATTCCCTTGGCGATGTGCTTACCCTTGAGAATTTCAGCGGCGATCCTCATATCGGAGATACGTCCGTTTGTACAGGAACCGATGACAACCTGATCGATCCTGATATCACCGTTCTTATGGATCTCATCAATGGTATGAGTATTTTCGGGAAGATGAGGAAATGAAACGGTTGCCTTAAGCTCGGAAAGGTTGATATCGATAACCTGATCGTACTCGGCATCCTCATCAGCTTCAAAAGCGGTGTACTTTCTGGTTGCGTGCTCGTTAAGATATTCTATGGTCTTATCGTCTACGGGGAAGATTCCGTTCTTTCCGCCCGCTTCGATAGCCATGTTTGCGATGGTGAATCTGTCATCCATTGAAAGGGATGCAACTCCGGGACCGGTAAATTCCATTGACTTATAAAGAGCACCGTCAACACCGATCATTCCGATGATATGAAGTATCAAATCTTTTCCGCTGATATCCTTGGGAAGAGATCCGGTAAGGTTAAACTTTATAGCGGAAGGAACCTTGAACCAGGCCTGACCTGTAGCCATTCCGGCTGCCATATCGGTTGAACCGACACCTGTCGAGAATGCGCCGAGTGCTCCGTATGTACAGGTATGTGAATCTGCTCCGATGATAACATCTCCGGGAACGGTAAGACCTTTCTCGGGAAGAAGCGCATGCTCGATTCCCATTTCACCGACTTCGAAGTAATTTGTGATATCGTTTCTTCTTGCAAATTCCCTTACGCACTTGCAGTGCTCAGCTGACTTGATGTCTTTATTGGGCACGAAATGGTCGGGAACAAGTGCGATCTTGTCCTTATCAAATACGCCGTCGACCTTCATCTTTTCGATCTCGTGAATGGCTACGGGGCTGGTAATGTCGTTTCCGAGTACCAGATCGAGCTTAGCCATTATCAGGTCGCCCGCTTTAACGGATTCCTGTCCTGCCGCACGTGCCAGGATCTTTTGTGTCATTGTCATTCCCATATATTTTTACCTCCGTACATATAGGATTAATTTTAGCTTTTTTCGTATAGTTTTACAATAAAATGATACGAATGATGGTCGAATTCCACGGTTTTTTTCTCGGTATATCCGTCACCCATGGAATTCATCTGAATAATGTCATTTCCTATAAGCCAGACTCTGTTGTATGCGTCCATCTGCTCGGAATTCGTATATACACCTATGTAATCAAAAGGCATACCCTCGGGATTGTATCCGTAGATCCAGTATTCTTCGTCCGGATCATATATCTGAAGCAGGGATGACCAGGTATCGGAAAACATTACCGCATCGCCGTCCTCGACCTCGTCCATACATGCAAGATACTCATCTATTCCGCTTACGTTAAGTCCGGCTTTCTGCCCATCGTAAGTCTTGATCCCGAAGAACAGTGCTGCCAGCAGAACAAGAACCCTGAAAACTCCAAAAGCAATATTGAGCGGTTTCTTTTTGAACCGGTCAAAGGAAAGAAGAAATCCCATGCTAAGCCATATTCCCGCAAATCCGGGAAATGCATATCTTGCGTAAAACTGACCGCTGTACATGACAAGGAGCATACCCGTTGTAAGGAAGGTAATGAACATCAGAACCGGACCCAGCAAAGGAAGAAGGTCCTTTTTGTTTTTAACGGTATAAAAGATAACTCCGATAATCATCAGAAGAAATAACGACATCCAGAAGCGCGTCATCCATCCGTTCACATAGAATTCCGCAGAAAACAGTTCATCCTTCCAGAATCTGAAATATTCCCTGTACCACGTAGAATCTGAAAGCGGATGCATTACGCTGCCCGTTGAATTCTTGTTGGAAAACTGTCCGATCATGACAAAGAGCCAGGGAAGGAACGATACGCCGGTAGCGATACCGGAAAAGAGATATACCCTGAATCTTTTATATTCTTTCTTTGCAAGTGCTGCGATCATAAAGACAACAAAAACCATGACCATCATGGTCATGAAGACATGATGCAGCCAGACGGTCATAACGGAAGATATAATAAAAACAGCGATCCTGTGTGCCCTGATCTCTTCCGTAAGAAGATATGCCTCATAAAGAGATACGGAAAAGAAAAACAATCCCGGAGCATACATACGGCCGTTACATACCTGTGCGATCATCATCGGAGAAACGGAGGCGAGCAAAACAGTACAAAATGCTGTTCTCCTTCCATATTTATGACCGGTAAAAACCGATGTGACTATAAGAAAAGCGATCGCACATACATACGAAAACAGCTTGGGTGCATGAATATGATCAATTCCGGGAAGAAAAGAAAACAGACGTACAAGAAAATAATATAGAGGTGAATGAACATCGCGGGAAGTTATCTTTACAATATCCGAAAATGAATGAGAGATCATCGATACGGTATAGCTCTCATCATAACCGCATACAGGACTGATACAAAGGAAAAAATATGATACCGCACAGATAAAGATCCATACAGCGGTAAAAATTATGTAAACCGTTTCGGAATTTTTCCGAAACTTTTCCCATATTGAATTTCCTGAAACCTTAACTTCGGTACGGGTCATTTTTTAAGATAAACTCCGAGATTTCAATACTCCGCAAAACAGTGATATTTTAACATAAAACAGCCTTTTCTGCATATATATTGCAATCGAAAACGGTTTTTCGTATATTATATTCTGATACTAAATTTAAGTATATGATTAACCATATATTGAATATTTTTGAAGGAGAAGAAATGGCTGAAACTTATTGTGGTAAGAGTTGTTCAATCTGTTCTGCAAAAGAAGAATTAAATTGTCCCGGATGTATGAACGGACCCGGCATGCCCATAAAGGGTGACTGTCCCATTGCAATATGCTGCAGGGATAAAGGTCATTCCGAGTGTTCGTCATGCAGTCTAAAGCCGGACTGCACTAACTGGAAAAACCGTGTAATGCAGCCCGATTTCAGAAAAGAAAAGATCAAGGCTGACGCGGAAGAAAAAGAATACATTGCCGAATACGCTCCCATAATGAGCAAATGGTTCATGATCCTGTTCATATCAATGGTCGTTTCAAATATTTCTTTTATATTCACGAGCGACGCCATACATGAACATTTTCCTTCATTTTATGTGATCTGTTCCGTCATCACAGGTATATGTACTATCCTCTACTCAGTCATACTGTTCATTTTGTCAAAGGTTCATGAAAGATACACAATTGCGGGTATCTGTGCAGTCATAAATTCGCTATATCATTTTATTGAGATATTGGCATTCAAAGGCGATACGCCGACGTGGTTTGCGCTTATATCACTCGTATGCTATATTTCGATGATCGTTGAAGGTTATCATTTCTTCAATGCTACTTCCGATACGCTTATGGGCGTTGATAATATGCTTGCGGCTAAATGGTCAGATCTTTGGAAGTGGTACAAGTGGATGATGATCGGAGTGATCTCTTCGGTAGTATTGATATTGATCGCACCGGTAATCGGACTTATTGTAATGCTTGTTTCGGTTATAGGCATCATTATTATCGATATAATTAAATTTGTTTATATTTTCCAGACCGGCAAAGCTTTTAAAAAAGTAACCGGCGAATTACAGGAAAAGAAACCTGAAGAAAATCAGGAATAAACCTAAGAAAAAAACAAGAAAAGCTCCGGTAATTACCGGAGCTTTTCTTTATCTTCCGTATATTTCACAGATTGTATTTCCGTATGAATCTATCGATTCTATCAGCTTATATTCACTCTTAACATACTCATACTCCGAAACGGAATACATATATGCATACGTCGGATTAATGATAAGATAATCGGCATCCTGCCAATTCTCACAGAAAAGAATCCTGTTTCTTGTCCTTCCCCTAACAGCAAAATATTGGTTTTCAAGTCCCCATTTGCCGGGATTTGATATAGTGGCAACGGTAAATGTTTCTTCAACGGATTCATCCAGAAGATACTCATATGCCTGCTTGAAAGACATATCCCAGTAATCAAGTTCGTAAACCGTTTCGATATCATTTCCCGCAAGAACATTGTAGAAGCTGTACTCATAAGGATGATTGATCAGTATACCGATAAACAGGATCATGGCATAACCACATAATACAATTTGGACTGTAGTCTTCTTTTTCTTAAACAGTCCCAACAGATGATCGATACCGCATGCTGCCGTTAAAACAAATCCCGCATAAGTGAAATAGAAATGTCTCCATCCGTTATATACGGGAGTCTTGTTGTAAATTGCATATACAAGAGGGAAAAAGCAAAGCACAAAGCATGCAAGACAAAATCCTCTTTCGGAAAACAGCTTTGAAGGATGTTTTATTACATCAATGATGTTCCCTGCAAGTCCAATGATAAACAAAATTATTATGCCGACAGGTATAGTGATAAGCATCATTGTAGGAAGATAATCGGCGGGAATACCCGTGATCTCTTTGTTGAACAGTGCACCCTTAAACAGAACGTAATCGTTCCACCAGAAATTCTTTGCACTGTCTATAAGAAATACCCAGAAAGAAAACAGCCCGAACCTGCTTGCGGGTGTGATGCACATATACACAAGTACAAAAACAGCAAGTGCTACGGCAACCTTTCCGATAACCTTTTTATTAATACTCTTATTCATTATGAGAGCAAGAAGAATGAACATTCCCATTCCACCCCAGATGAACAAGCCTATTATCTTCATATTGGTAACAAGCGCACCGGAGACTGCAAATCCTATGATCCACTTCCACGAAAGCTTTTCATAAACCATTCGTGCACAGAGCATCGCACAAAACAGCAACGACATAAGTACAATGTCCTTGTTGTTGTAATGTGCTTCCGCAAACATCCTGGGAGTCAGGAAATACAAAAGCGATCCGAGATAAGCCGTAAATATATCCGTAAACAGGGATCTCAAAAGAAAAAACAGAGAAATCAGACCGACAGAATATATCAGGAAAATATAGCTCTGCCATACGAGCATTCCGGCATATGGTGAAGTCTTATTAATGAAATATACAAAGAAAGCCGGATAAAATACAGCCATTCCGTTGTATCTGTCAATATTGTCTTCGATGCAGAGAATTCCCTGAAGATCCATTTCGGAATAAAGGCTTCCGCCCTCCTGTCCGAAGATCTTCAGATAACTTTTTATATTGGAAAACAGAATCTTCTGCTCCGATCTCTGGTCAAGATTGATTCCATAGGAAAAACTGCAGAAAAGAAAACCAAATAAGATCAGACCTGCAAGAAAAGCAGTCATGACCTTCGGATTATTCAGTTTTTTGGCTTCTGCAAATTTACCCATCCGTAAAACTCTTCAGAAATAAAAAAATAATGCCGGGATCCTGATAACAGTATCCCGGCATATATGCTGAGAAATATTAGTTGTTGATGAACTTGTCAGCTTCGTTGTTCCAGCTGTAAAGCTTTCTTACTTCCTCACCAACCTTCTCTGACTGGTGCTCAGCTGCAAGCTTTCTCATAGCCTGGAAATGTACCTGACGTCCTGCAGGGCTCATCTCCTGAAGGAACTCGGATGCGAAAGTTCCGTCCTGAATATCGGAAAGGATCTTCTTCATAGCCTTCTTGGTATCCTCGGTAACGAT
>JAEEGL010252341.1_pt1 | contig 17633 bp, 12 predicted proteins | sample 9134231 | NCBI WGS metagenome assembly JAEEGL01 (sample SAMN16246548, study PRJNA631951) | gut metagenome | biome: gut microbiome; feature: rumen; material: fiber-attached | host: Bos | place: Iran: Karaj | collected 2018-10 | reverse complement strand
GATGAGACAGCACAGGATTCGGTTGTTGACTATATTGACACGCTTTACTTCGACGGTGTGAACCTCTGTCAGGGTGATGGTGTTATCTTCACCGCCCACTGCGACTACTCGCACTCCACCGGTTGGTACTGGCCTTCCGACTCGACCTCATACTTTGTGTGGGACCTCGCCAACGACGGCGATACCATCGAGGGTGTTGGCGTTACCAGCATCCACTATGCCGATTATTATAAACTGGCTTGTTATGAAATGAATCTACACGTCAGGGACGTGCGTGGCTGTATCGCCGGTACCTCACCTAACGTGCGTGTACGTCTGGCACAGAACCCCCTGAAGACCCTCTTTACCCTCGACGATATCTGCAACCGCGACTCGCTGATGGTCAACATGGGTTACGATGGAGACAATGCAACCCTGACCCTTAAGAAAATCGACTATGTCGATGTAACCTCCAAGACCAACGAAGTTCGTACATTCATTCCCGACGGTCCTAACTGTCCCGGAGACAACTGCTATACTGCAGAGGTTGAGTTCACCGAATTCTCGGGTGGTGGTGCCGGCGGTGGTGGTGGCGTGGTTACCAGCGCTGGTGATATTTGCTCTGTCTGTGTAAACTATGAGCACTCCTTCATGGGAGACTATGCGCTGGCTATTATCTGCCCCACTTATGGAAATCCCGCCTATCCTCCGGGACACGGTAAAACCGTACTTAAACTGAAAGAGAGTTCTGGTTCTGGCCATCCTGCCGGTACCGGTGCCGGCGGTGGTCGATACACAGGTGTACCTTATGGCGGATCAAACGACGGATGCGGCGACGGTAGCGATGTGTGCGACTCGTTGCAGAACCCCTACGGCGTGGGTTGGACCTATTGCTTCTCCCGTAATGGTTCCTATACCCTCGTCAGCGGACAGATGGCCGACGACCCCAACCCGACCAATGCCGGTATGGCCAACGGCCCAATGGTGAGCCTCACTAACTTCGCATGTCCTCCAGTTCCTCCCGGATATTCTTGCGATGCCGGTACCGTGTGCCCCGAAACATCGTTCCAAACACTCGATAGTTCCGACCACGTAAATAAAATGAACTACTATACTCCGTACGATGACTTCTCACAGCTTATTGGATGCCCGCTTAACGGTATTTGGAAGATGCAGGTTTGCGACCAGTGGGGTATCGATAACGGCTGGATCTTCAACTGGAGTATGGATATCTGCGGCGTAAGCACCAACGGCTGCCAGTATCAGGTCGGCATCGACTCTATCATCTGGACACCCGATACCTCCGCCCAGTATCACGACTACGAACTCGGCCATTATCGCGGATGCGAAATCCATCGCGAGAGCGACCTCATCTCCTATATCCTCACGCCCGATACCGCTGGTACCTTCCCCATCAACGTAACCATCTTCGACGAGTTTGGCTGCGTATGGGATACCAGCACCCGTATCACTTCGTTCTGGACACCTCAACCCAATCTGGGTAACGATACCGCCCTCTGCGGTGTGTTCACAACCCTGCTCGACGCTAGCGACCGTCATACAAACGACAGTCGTACCAACTACTCCTACTCGTGGCATCCCTTCGGCGAAACCACACCCACTATCACCACCCAGGAATGGCCTACCGGCGATATCAACTATGTGGCACAGGTAACCAATTCCAACCGCAACGGTAAGAAGTGCGTTACCCGCGACACCATCTCCGTCCATCTGCGCCGTCAGCCCTTGCCCAGCTTTATGCCCACCCCGTTCACCCTCGAAGGATGCGACCCGTTGACCCTCACATTCAACAACCAGACAATCGACGGATATACCTACCATTGGGACTTCGGCGACGGTATCACCTCAGAACTTGCAAGCCCGACACATACCTACTCTGAAGGTGTCTACGACTTGAAGTACTACACCACCTCGATTGACGGATGCGTTGACTCGCTCATCTATCCGCAAACCATCGCCGTGTATGCCGCCCCGCAGGCATCGTTCTCCTGGACGCCCACCTACCCGTCGGTTACCAACCCTGTGATTAACCTCCAGAACCTTACCACTCCAGATTATCCCACCAACAATTACTTCTGGGAGCTGCAGTACAACCACGACAACCCGCTTTCGGTAGAAACCCTCACCGACCACGACCCGACATTCGACTACACACAATATGTCTCGTCGCTGAACGATATTCCCGGTAACTATACCGTGCGCCTCATCGCACGTACCGACAACCTCGCTCCTTCGGGCAACCTGGTATACTGCCGCGATACCACCGAGAACACCATCCTGGTGGTGAACGACTACCTCACCTTCCCGTCGGTGGTAACGCCTAACGGCGACGGTATCAACGATATATTCGTCATCGGCAACCTTATCGAGGGTATGGGTTATCCCAACAACACACTCGATATTTACAACCGTTGGGGTACCCAGGTGTATCACCGCGACAATATCGCCACGTATGAAGATTTCTGGAATCCTTCCAACGTTCCCGCAGGCACATATTTCTACCGCTTTGTAGCTCGCGGATACAACGGAAACGTCGAACACAACGGCTCCATCGAGGTGATAAAATAGCAGATAACAACCACCTATACAAGAGCGCCGCACAACTAATCGAAGTGCGGCGTTCTTTTTATTTTCTATTATAAAAAAAAGTTGTATCTTTGCAATTCCAAATGATCGACCAACCCACCATACAACGAATAATGGATGCCTCCAAAATTGTGGAGGTTATCGGGCAGTTTGTCTCGCTCAAGAAACGGGGTGCCAACCACATAGGGTGCTGTCCGTTCCACAACGAGAAGACACCATCGTTCTATGTGTCCGAGGGTAAAGGTATCTTCAAATGCTTCGGATGTGGCGAAGCGGGCGATGTGGTGAAATTCCTCATGAAGCATGAGCACTACACCTACCCAGAGGCGCTACGTTGGTTGGCCGAAAAATATCATATCGATATTCACGAGGAGGAGATGACCGACGAGCAGCGCGAGCGCCAAAGCGAGCGCGACGGCCTTTTCCATGTGTCGGAATTTGCACAGAAATACTTCGCCGACCTTCTCTATAACGACGAGATGGGACGCGCCGTAGGATTGAGCTACTTCCACTCGCGCGGCCTCAGCGACGAAATCATCAAACGTTTCGGTCTTGGTTACTGCCTAGAAGAATGGTCGAACTTCACGGACCACGCGCTTAAGAACGGCTACAGCGAGACGGTACTCGAAAAGACGGGCCTTACCATCATAAAAGAGGATACCGGCAAGAAATACGACCGATTCCGCGGCCGCGTGATGTTCCCTATCTATAGCATTTCGGGGCGCGTGCTGGGTTTCTCCGGTCGCATACTAAGTTCAGAGAAACAAGCGGCGAAATATGTCAACTCGCCCGATTCCGACATCTACAACAAGAGCCGCATCCTCTATGGCCTCTATCAAGCACGTCAAGCTATCGCGAAAGCCGACAAATGCTATCTGGTCGAGGGCAACGTGGATGTTATCTCGATGCACCAGTCGGGTGTGGAGAACACCGTAGCTTCGTGCGGCACTTCGCTTACAACCGAGCAGATACGCCTCATAAAGCGCTATACGCCCAATGTTACCGTCCTTTACGACGGCGACAAAGCCGGCATCAAGGCCGCCCTTCGCGCTATCGACCTGCTCTTTGCCGAAGGGATGCATGTGCGCGTAACCCTCTTCCCCGACGGAGAAGACCCCGACAGCTACGCACAGAAGTATGGTTCCAACGCTTTGCAGGAGTTCCTTAATACCCATGAGGATAACTTCGTGTTGTACAAAACACGCGTACTCCTCGAAAGCGTCAAGGACGACCCCATCCGTCGCGCGGGATTGCTCACCGAGACGGCTCACACCATTGCATTAGTAACGGACCTAATGGAGCGTCAGGAATATATCCGCCAATGCTCCTACCTACTGAAGGTGAGCGAAGATGTGCTTACCCATGAGGTTTCGAAGGCCATCAACCAGAACCGCGAGAAAACCTATACCGCCAAAAGCGAATCACCCGACACCAACTCTCAGCCAACACCCGACCAAGTCTCACCTGAGTCCGTACCAACACCGTCCCAAGACGCTCCCAGCACCGACAATTTCGCCTTGCAGCCGCCTGTAGAATCGGAGCGACACCTTATCCAGCTGCTTATCAATCATGGCGACACTATGATTGTGCAAACCTTCAAGGATGAAGATGGCAACGAGAAAAAGACCGAATATTCGGTGGCACAGATAATCATATCCGACCTGCGCAACGACAAGTTGGCTTTCACCGACCCTATGTGCCAACGTATCTACGAGCAATGCTCCCTTATGCTCGATATGGGCGGCCATATCGATATCCAGCGCTTCCTCTCGTCCGACGACACTCAGCTGCGCTCGTTCGTTGCAGGATTGATGGTCGACACCTATTCCGTGAGCGACTCATGGATGAAAATGAAACAAATCCACGTGCCGAAAATCGAAGAAAACCTCAAGCAGGACCTCACCGATACCCTCTATACCTTCAAACGCCAACGGCTTATGCAGATGGTTCACTCGCTAAACGACCAGTTGCGTACGGCCGACGAAACACAACAACTACAACTGCTCACCGAGATAAAATACTATTCCGACCTGGCTCGAACCATAGGTCAGGCTTTGGGACAAGTGATAAGCCCGCGATTCAACTAAACGACTGCAAACATTCCGACAATGGATATACAACAGATAAAACAACGCTACGATATAATCGGCAACGACCCCAAGCTTCTGCTGGCTTTGAACAAAGCTGTGCAGGTGGCGCCGACCGACCTTTCCATCCTTATCACGGGCGAGAGCGGCGTGGGTAAGGATGTCTTTTCGCGCATCATCCACGAAAACAGCACCCGCAAACATGCCCGTCAGGGACGCGGCCTCATATCCGTCAACTGCGGCGCTATTCCTGAAGGTACAATCGAAAGCGAACTCTTCGGTCATGTGAAGGGAGCTTTCACGGGAGCCGACCGCACGCGAAAGGGTTACTTCGAAGAAGCCGACGGCGGCACCATCTTCCTCGACGAGATTGGCGAACTCCCGCTGGCTATGCAGGTGAAACTGCTACGCGTGCTAGAGAACGGGGAGATAATGCCCGTAGGCAGCTCGACGGCACAGAAAATCAACGTCCGCGTGGTGGCCGCCACCAATATCGACATCGTCGAAGCTGTGCGCAACGGCCGCTTCCGCGAAGACCTTTACTACCGCCTCAACCAGATTTCCATCTATCTTCCTCCATTGCGCGAACGCAAGGACGACATACCGCTGCTGATACGCAAGTTCTCGTCCGACGTCGCTGAAGAGTACCATATGCCTCCTATCATCCTCACCGACGAAGCCCGCCGTATGGCGATGGATTACCCTTGGTACGGAAACGTGCGCGAACTGAAGAACATCGTGCGCCAGATTGCTGTGCTCGAAACCGAACGCAGCATCACCCCCGCCATCCTTCAGAACTATATCTCCTACATCCCCACCGAGAAGATGCCGGCCATAGTGGAGCAACCCTCCGCCGGACAGATAACCGACCGCGAACTGCTTCTCAAAGCTCTCACCATGGGTCAGATGATCAACGAAATGCGGCAGGAAATTACCGACCTGCGACAAGCCATCACACAGCTTGCTTCGCGCAGCAACCAGATGTCAGGCGGCTACCAGATAAGCGACGCTCCCATCTCCGACCACACCCACCTGCCGGCTGGCAACTGGAAATTGCATCCCGACGAGGAGGACTTCGTAACGCCCGAAGTGATAGAAGACCAAACCGTAGCCCTCGACGAACGCGAGAAGCACGCTATCCTCACGGCCCTCAACATGAACAACGGCAACCGCAAGATGGCCGCAAAGGAGTTGCACATCTCCGAGCGCACACTCTACCGTAAATTGAAACAATACAACCTCGACCAGTGAACACTAACGACATTCGCATCAATCTTCCTGCCTCGAAAAGCATGAGCAACCGGTGGCTGATGATCAACCACCTCACGGGAGGCCATTTCCGTATCGGTAAACTCTCCACTTCGGGCGACACCCGTCTCTTGCGCCGTCTGCTCACCCAACTGGAGCAGCACACCTCCGAAGTGTTCTATTGCGACAATGCCGGCTCGGTGGCACGCTTCCTTATGCCGATGCTCGCCCTCACCACAGGCACCCATATCCTCACCGGCGACCCGCGCCTGCAGCAACGTCCCATGGCACCGCTTATCGACGCCCTGCGTCAGATGGGCTTCCGCATCGAGTGCACCGTCAACGAAGGCTTCCTTCCTGTAACTATCCAAGGAGGTACACCCACCAAACGCACCGTACAGGTCGACCCGTTGCTCTCAAGCCAGTTTGTAAGCGCCCTTCTCCTGGTGGCTCCCGTCCTACCCTACGGCCTCTCGCTTACAATGACCGGACGCCCCACTTCGCGTCCCTATATTGATATGACCTGCGACGCCTTACGCCTGGCAGGAGTCGATATCCGCCGTTCGTCGAACGGCCGCACCTACTATGTGCAGCACTTCGAGGGCAAACCCAAACCCGCCACCATCACCATCGAGCGCGACTGGTCGTCGGCATCCTACTTCTACACCATAGCCCTTCTGCGTCCCGAGATGCGCATCCGCCTGCTGGGCCTTCAGATGGACACCGCCCAAGGCGACAGCGCCACCGACGCTTTCTTCCGCCAGTTGGGCGTAATCTCCACCGAAGTGCGCTCGCCCTATCGTGCAGCTGCCCGCTCCATAACCCTCCAAGGTGGCGGTACCAAACCCAAAAGCCTTCAGTTCAATTGCATCGATTGTCCCGACTTGGTGCCCACCTTCGCGGTGGCTGCCGCCGTATCTGGTGTTAAAACTATCCTCAAGGGAGTAAGCAACATAGCCCTCAAAGAGAGCGACCGCATGCAAGCCATCACCAACGAATTGCAAGCCCTCGGCGCCCATGTAGAAACCGCAGACAACGAGCTGCATATCCTTCCTGCCGAGCTGCATGCACCCAAATCGGGCATCATCCACACCTATGGCGACCACCGTATAGCTATGGCCTTCGCACCTCTGCAATTGCTTTTCCCCGAGCTGAAGATCGAAGCACCCGAGGTTGTCGACAAATCGTTCCCCGAATTCTGGGACGAATTCGAGAAATGCAAGAACGCCTGAACAAACTCATCATCGTAGCCGGCCCCACAGCCGTGGGCAAGACCGCCTATGCCGTCCGCCTGGCTCAAGAGCTGGGTACCGAACTGGTATCGTGCGACTCGCGCCAGTTCTACTGCGAGATGCGCATCGGCGTAGCACGTCCCAGCAACGAAGAGCTAGCCGCCGTACCGCACCATTTCATCGCCTGCCGTTCGGTTACCAACCCTTATAACATCTTCGACTATCACCGCGATGCTGTAGCCCTTATTCAGAGCCTTATCGAGCGATATGGGTCAGCAGTAGCCGTAGGCGGCAGCGGCCTCTATATCGACGCCCTTATCGGCGGCGTTTCGCGCCTTCCCGACCCGTCGCCCGAGCTCCGCACCATGTTGCAGCAGATGCCTCTGGAGGAGAAGCAAAAGCGCTTGCTAGAGCTAGATCCCGATTACTACCAGCGCGTCGACCTCCGCAACCCTGTGCGCCTGCAACGTGCCCTCGAAGTATGCCTCACCGCCAGGCGCCCCTACAGCCAACTCCTCACCGAGCAACAACCCACACCGCCACCTTTCGACTACGAGCTACGGGTACTGCAGATGGAACCAGACGTACTGCGTGACCGTATCGACCGACGCGTCGACCAGATGATTGCCGACGGCTTGGTCGACGAAGTTGCCTCACTACTACCCTACCGCGACCTCCCCACTCTCCGCACCGTAGGTTACCGCGAACTATTCCCCGTCGTCGACGGCACCCAGCCGCTCGACAAAGCCATTGCCGACATCAAACTCAACACATGGCACTACGCCCGCAAACAGCTCACCTGGCTGCGGCGCTACGATGCCATAGTCGTATAAACATAAGACCGGCCCACTGCAAGCAGCGGGCCGGTCTCCTTTTATGAAAAAAACAATCTTTTCTACTTAACCACCACAACGCGGCGTGCCGGCATAGTGCCGACCTTCACCATATATACGCCAGTAGCGGGAACGGAGAATTCAATCTTTCCACTTTCCGCTTTCATTCCTTCGCTCATCTTGCGACCCATAATGTCATAGAGCGAAACCATAGCTTGCTCTACCCCTTCCACTACGACCTTCCCGTCAAGCTGATAGACATTGACATTCGCAACATCAATATCATCAATACCGGTATTGGCGACAAAGTATGCCACCAAGGTGGTATCGTCGGTAACAGTCAATACATAGGGGTTGTCCGTAACGCCATTGTTCCAATGGTCGAAGTGGTACCCTTCGTTAGCCACAGCGTTGACCACTGCAGAAGGAGCTTGGCAGGTTGGCTGAGTCAGCACCTGAACGGTACCCATATTCTCGTCGGCGCTAGTGGCACTGAAGGTGAAGCCCTCATCCTCAACGAAGTTGGAGAAATAACTCCAGCGTGAATAGTACGACATAATACTACCGCAGGGAATATTCACCGGAATATCAGTAGCTACATTCGTGAAAGTATTATCCTGAATCACCGGCGCAACCATACCTTCCGAGTTAATCTCAGTCAATCCCGTACATCCATAGAAAGCCTGACTGCCAATATAAGCAACCGAACTTGGAATGGTCAAGGAAGTTATTCTAGTCATGGAGTTGAGTGCATTGTTACCAATGACTGTAACTGTGGAGGGTATCACAACAACGGTATCGGAAATATAGAAATATACGGCAACCAGCGTATCCTTTGCAGGGCTGGTATAATAAAGGCTATCCTCTACATAGCCATTCACACACAAAGCGCCCCATGGTTTTCCTGTCGCCGGGCCATCGTAAAAGAGCATAGGCACCCAGTTGAAAGCACCAGATCCTATGCTCGTAACCGTACTGGGAACAGTTTGTGAATACAAAGCATCGCAAAGATGAAACGCACTATTAGCGATGGATGTTATTGTTGCAGGAAAAGTAACGGATGTCAACTCACGGCAGAAACAAAATGCCGCAAAAGCAATATTGGTAACAGGATATGTTACGTTATCGAACGTAACACTGTCTGGAATAATCAGATGTCCCGTGGGTTTAGCTATTGTATCCCAACCCACAGAACCCGAGCCGTTCGTCCAAGGAGCCACCAATTCTGCGTGGTCGCCAACAATATTATAATACAAGGTCTGTCCTGATGGTGCGACAGCAGAGAACTGGAAATTATCCAAGCACCATCCTTGCGATGCCCACAAAAGAACAGCAACAACCAATAATACTTTCTTCATACTGTTTATACCAGTTATATACCATCGGCCCTTCGGTTTTTGAGTATTTCAATAGGTACTTTCGTTTCCGGCATTATCGGAAACGACGATGCAAAATTACGATTTTTTTGTGAAACAACCAAATTTTTTTCATACTCTTGCCAATATATAATACCTTATATTTTAAAATAATATATTTAAAGGCGGCAAACAACATGTTTTCAGCGCTATTGGTGGCATAGTTATTCGGTAGTTCTTCGATAGTTCTTCGATAGTATTTCGATTCGAATCGAAGAACTATCGAAGATGTATCGAAGAACTATCGAAGAACTATCGAAGATATGTGGGAGGTGATAGGTAGTTGATATGGGGAAGATTGGGTGAAAAATCGTCCAAGGGACATACTAACGGGGGGCGTTTTGCGTTATTAAATGGTTATAGGTTATTGATTATTGAGAAGGAGATTGAAATCAAAAAAATATATCATATGAAGATTCATATCGTTCAACATGATGTGCGGACAATGTGTCCGGAGGAGAACTTGGAATGGATGCGTGCCGAACTGGAGAGCGAAGCTTCGCGCGAAGCGCTGCTCACCGTGTTCCCCGCCTGCTCGATGTGCGGCGCACCGCTTTATGCCGCCGCTGCCTATACCGACCTGCAGAAACGTTCGCAGGCGGCCCTACAGGAGCTTGTGGCTATGTCGGAACATCGCGCTTTCCTTGTGGGAATGCCGCTCCAGATTCAGGACAAGGGGTTGTGCAACGCCATCGTGTTCGTACAGAACGGAGCCATCCGCGGGGTGGTAACGAAGAAATATCTCGGCGTCGACGAGCAGAAGTATTTCGTGCGCGGCGAAGGGGTGCAGCTCATCGAGTTTCACGACCAGCGCTTGGCCATCGGCTTCTACGAGGACCTCAAGGAGCTGAGCAAAGGCCATGTGGGCGAGCCCGATATGGTGATTTGCTGCGGATGCCAGGTGTTCGACTACCAGAAGCCCTACCGCACCCGCTACCGCATGCGCAAGATTGTGGAAACCCTCGGCGCAAGCCTCGTCTACGTGAACCGCATCGGCGGTGAAGGTCCTTACCTCTTCGGAGGCGGCTCGATGGCGCTGAACGCCGCAGGCGGAGTGCTGTGCCAGCTGCCCTACTTCGAGGAAGCCTGCCATACGGTCGATATGCAACTCCTCGACGAGATTGACGACGAGAAGCCCGAAGCCGTCGAACTTGTATACAAAGCCCTCGTGAGCGGCTTGCGCGACTATTTCCGCAAGAACGGCTTGCAACGGGCAGTATTAGGATTGAGTGGCGGTATCGATTCGGCCCTCGTGGCCACATTGGCTGTCGACGCCCTCGGAGCCGAGAATGTACACGGATTGCTGATGCCCAGCCAGTATTCGACCGACCATTCGGTGGCCGACGCCGAGGATTTGGCACACAATCTCGGCATGGAATACGACATAGTGCCCATACGCCCGGTATTCGACGAGTTGCGCAAAGCCATGAAACCCGTGTTCGGCGACCGCGCCGAAGATGTTACCGAAGAGAATATGCAAGCCCGCGTGCGCGGCACGATGGTGATGAGCTATGCCAACAAGTTTGGCGCTCTTGCGCTGAACACCACCAACCGCAGCGAAGCCGCAATGGGTTACGGCACCCTCTACGGCGACTCGTGCGGCTCGCTGGCCGTCATCGGCGACCTCTACAAGACCGAGGTTTACCAGCTTTCGGAATGGATCAACCGCGACGGTATCCGCATACCGCAGAACACCATCACCAAAGCCCCCAGCGCCGAACTGCGTCCGGGACAGAAGGATAGCGACTCGCTGCCCGACTACGCGGTGCTCGACGCTGTGCTCAACCTCTACCTCGACGAAGGGATGTGCGAGGACGAGATTGTCGAGGAAGGCTACGACCGCGAACTGGTGCAGGGCGTCATCCGCAAGGTGGCGCGCAACGAATGGAAACGTCTGCAGTTCGCCCCGCAACTGAAAGTGAGTCCCGTAAGCTTCGGCCTCGACCGCCGCTGGCCGATAAGCTAAGTTGGGAGTTGATAGTTGGTAGTATAGATACAATTATGGCTGTAAAGAATTATAAAGAGCTTGTCGTCTGGCAAAAAGCCATGGACGCTGTCAAACAAATATACTTTCTTATTAAGAAACTACCAAAAGAAGAAATGTTCGGTCTGTCTGACCAGATGCGAAGATGTGCCGTATCAATACCGTCAAATATTGCTGAAGGACAGCAAAGAAAATCCACAGGCGAGTTTTCCAAGTTCATAGATTACGCACAGGGTTCCCGTGCCGAACTTGAAACACAACTGATGATTTGTGTATCGGTCGGATATCTCACACAGAAAGATATTGATGAACCACAGATAACCTTGGATGAAATAAACAAGATGCTGTCATCGCTTCAGGCTAAAATTCATGTCTGACAACCAACTACCAACTACCAACTGCCAACTACCAACTGTAAATTACCAGTTGGACCTTGCGCGGCGGTATGTCGAGCAGACGGGTGTGTCGCTTTTCCTCACCGGGAAAGCTGGCACTGGGAAGACCACCTTTCTGCGCAGTATCGACAACGAGTGCAAGAAGCACCATATCGTGGTGGCACCCACGGGTGTGGCCGCCGTGAACGCCGGTGGCGTAACCATCCATTCGTTCTTCCAACTGCCGTTCGACCCCTACCTGCCCGACGTCAAGGAGCTGATTACCGAATATCAGATGCCCGAAAGCCACAAAGGGCTGAACAAAACCAAGATGGGCATCATACGCTCGCTCGAGCTGCTTATCATCGACGAGATATCGATGGTGAGGGCCGACCTGCTCGATGCCGTCGACGCCACCCTGCGTCGCTACCGTCGCAACAGTCGGCCCTTCGGCGGTGTACAGCTGCTGATGATTGGCGACGTGCACCAGCTGGCGCCTGTGGTAACCGAGCGCGAACGGCCCTTTATGGAGCAGGTCTACCCGTCGCCCTATTTCTTCAACAGCAAAGCCCTCCAAAGGCTCAACTACCTGACCATCGAGCTCACCACCGTCTACCGTCAACAGGATGCCACTTTCGTCGACCTGCTCAACCACGTACGCAACAACCAGATGGACAAAGCCACCCTCGACGCACTGAACAGCCGCGTGGCCACCACTCAAGCAATCAAGCAATCAAGCAACCAAGCAATAGTTCTCACCACCCACAACCACCAAGCCGATGCCATCAACCGTCGCCATATGGAGGCCCTCACGGGCGAGAGGCGGGTGTTCGAAGCCACCGTATCAGGCAACTACCCCGACAGCACGATGCCCGTCGAGCGCTCGATGGAGATAAAGATTGGCGAGCGGGTGATGCTGGTAAAGAACGACTCGTCGGGCGCCCAACGCTACTACAACGGCAAGCTGGCCACCGTAACCGGCTTCATCGACAACGACGACGGCACCTTCGTCGAGGTGATCGACGACGACGGCGACATCATCAATGTGGGGCACGAACGCTGGGAAAGCCTGCGATATACCATCGACGAGAGCAACGGCGAGATAAGCCAGGAGGTCGACGGCACCTTCAGCCAATACCCCCTGCGTGCCGCATGGGCGGTAACCATCCACAAAGCCCAAGGGCTCACCTTCGACCGTGTTGCCATCGATGCCGCCGACGCTTTCGCCTTCGGCCAGGTCTATGTAGCGCTCAGCCGTTGCCGCACCCTCGAAGGACTCACGCTCACCTCGCCCCTTACGGCCGGAGTGGCTTTCAGCGACCGCAGCGTGGAGCAATACGTCAACAGCTGTCCCACTTTCGAGCAGGTTCAACAAGCCGAAGCGGGCTTCGAGCAGCAATACTACTACGAGCAGCTGACCGACCTTTTTAGCCTTGCCACCATACACCACGAAGCCGAAGCGCTCGACGATGTCTACACGCGCTTGAAAAACCTCTATCCCGACAATGTGGAGGTGATGCACGGTATCGCCGCCGATATGGCCGGACTGGCCACCGTGAGCGAGAAATTCGCCCTGCAGCTTATGCGCCTTCCCGCCGAGCAGCATCCGGAAAGGGTTGAGAAAGCCTGCCTCTACTACCTTCCGCGGCTGGCGCTGTGTGCCGCACGATTGGAAGGGGTACTCAACGTGGACATCGACAACAAGGAGAATCGCAAGGCGGTGTCCGAAGGAGGCGAACGCCTGACCATCCTGCTGCGCATAAAAATGGCAGCCCTACGAGCTGTACAGAAAGAGGGATTCAGCGTCCCAACGGTGCAGAAAGCCAAATGGCTGGCCGAGAACGGCAAGCTGAAGCCCGAGAAGGAGAAACCCCGCCGGAAAGAAAGAACGAAGAAGACAAAGGTGCCGGTTGTAGCGGCCGAACCTGCCGATATCGATACCCGGCAGACGAAGCCTTCGGCCGACCTGATGGAACGCCTCAAAGTGTGGCGCTGGCAGAAGTCGAAAGACTTGGGGCTTCCGCCCTACACCGTCCTGCAGCAGAAGGCACTTATTGCAATAGCCACCGCTTGGCCGCAAACCCTCGACACACTGAAGCGTCTGCCCGGCATCGGCCCCAAGACAGTGGAAAACTACGGAAAAGAGATTATAGAAATAGTGGTCAGTGGCCAATAAGCTGACCACTGACCACTTATTACTGGCCACTGAATACTATTTCAGCGCTTCAAGAGTGGCGACCAGATAGTCGTAGAACTTCTTGGCACTGGGGATATAGCAGCGCTCGTCGGGGCTGTGGGGGCTCTGCAGCGTCGGGCCGAAGGAGATCATCTCCATATCGGGATACTTGCCGCCCAGCAGGCCGCACTCCAATCCGGCATGGATGGCCATAACGGCAGGCTCCTTCTTATAGAGTTTCTTGTAGGTTGCCTTCATGGTCTTCAGCAGATTGCTGTCCATATTGGGCTTCCAGCCGGGATAGGCACCGCTGAGCTGGCACTTGCCGCCGGCGAGTTCGGCGAGGCACACCAGACGCTCGGCAAGAGCTTCCTTGGCGGTGTCGACACTCGAACGCAGCAGAACATAGACGACGAACTTCTTAGCAGCGGTGGTCTTGGCGATAGCCAGGTTGAGCGAAGTCTCGACGAGGCCTTCCATATCCTTGCTCATACGGATAACGCCGTTGGGGGCCACCATCATCATATTGATGATCTTCTGGGTGCCCTCCTCGCTGATGACGGTGGGGTTCATGCGCACCTTCTCGTACTTCATGAAGAAGTCGGGCTCCACTTTGCCGAGCTCTTTCTTGACCCATCCGGCAACCTTGTCGAACTCCTTGAGGATGCAATCCTCGTGGGCCTTGGGCATGGCGATGACGGCTTCGGCATCGCGCGGGATGGCGTTACGCATATTGCCGCCCTCGACGCTTACCAGACGGATACCGCATTCGGCAACCCAGCGCAGGTGGCGGAAGAGGAGCTTGTTGGCGTTGGCGCGGCCGGTATTGATCTCCATACCGCTGTGGCCACCCTTGAGACCGCCGATGGTGAGCTTGTAGGCCACCATGTTCTTCGGGGCTTTTTCGGTGGTGTAGGGAATCGAGATGGCAGCGTCGATACCTCCGGCACAACCCACATAGAGCTCGCCCTCGGTCTCGCTGTCGAGGTTGAGCAGATATTTGCCCTTGAGTTCACCCTTCTTCAGACCAAAGGCGCCGGTCATGCCAGTTTCCTCGTCGGTGGTAATGAGAGCCTCCAGCGGGCCGTGCTTGACGGTCTTCGAAGTGAAGACAGCCATGATGGCGGCCACACCCATGCCGTCGTCGGCACCGAGGGTGGTGTCGCAAGCGTACACCCAGTCGCCCACAATCTTGGTCTCGATGGGGTCTTTCTCGAAGTCGTGCTTCTTGCCGGCGCGAGCTTGTGGCACCATATCCATGTGGGCCTGCAGCACCACGGGAGTGGCCTTCTCCATGCCCTTGGTGGCGGGCTTGCTCAGAATCACGTTGCCGACACCGTCCACGCGGCAGGCAATTTTATTATTTTTAGCCCAGTCGACAAGGAACTTGCGCACTTTTTCCTCGTGTTTCGAGGGGCGCGGCTGACGGGTGAGGGAGTAGAAATTGCTCCATAACTCTTTGGGTTCAAGGTCTTTGATTGTCATAATATTGATATTTAATTGATACTTAATTCCTTCGCAATAACGAACTGCAAAAGTACGCATAAATTTCCAATTTTGCAACTTTTTTTTCATCGCACCCGATTTTCAGCGTGAAACAATGCAACGATTTGCATTGCGATAGCAAAGCGGAGAACGACCTGGAAGGGGAGCGGGACGGAACGGCTCTGGTTGCCGATTCGAACGCGGCAACAAAAGGTAGGTGCTGCCTACCACTGGTTGTTGTTTTTTTCAATGACTGAACGATTTTGATTTCGGCTGCAAAGGTGAAGCAAGCCAAGGTCATTGGCCTGTTTCACCTTCAAGGCGCTGCAAATCAATATAATCGAGAATACGGGCGTAGAGGTCGGCATAGGCGGCTTTGCCTTTCAGCGTACGGCGGGTGGGTCGCGAAGCACTCTCAATCTCGTTATCAGAGAAGTCAATTATGCTCACCGAGATGAAACTCTGCTGATATCGGGAAAGTATCTTATACCTCTCCATCGCATGAAAATCGGCCGGATGGGGCTGCTGAGCCACACCTCCGAACTCGTCGGCTATGGATTCCACCACTTCGCGACCCGAAGAACCACGAACGATAAGAAGATATCCGTCGGCCGCTCCGGTGAGCTCGAGAAGGTAGTAATCGAGGTGCCGCAAAGGCTCGCTGTGCTGAAAAAGGGGCAGAGAATAGCCGTCGAACGAAGCATCATCGATACGGTGGAGCGAGAGGTTGTAGAGATGGTTCAGGTCGTCGGCCAACACAAAACTGGGGGTATCGGTCAGTATCGAGAGGAAGGAGACATCTTCGAAATCGATTGGCGGAAGATCAAGTGTGAACTGGTGTTTCATTGTTCGAAAGGATTTTGGCCGTTGGTGAAATCGGGACGATAGTTAGTCTGCGATGAAAGTTCCTGGGTGAAAATATCTTTGAAGCCGCATTGCTCGGCATTTTCAAGGGCGAGGGCATACTCGTCGGCGGTAAGTGTGCGGTCGAGCGGCGCAGGAAGTCCCGGCCGGGGCGGATAGTACTGCGCCATGAGCGAAAGGGATCGCACCCCACCCTCTTCGGCCAGCCAAGCGAGGCAACGGCGGCTGTTTTCCAACGCTCCAGGGAGGACAAGATGGCGCACCAGAAGTCCACGATAGGCACGACCTTCGTCGTCTGTCTTAAGGCTTTTGCCCACCTGACGAACCATCTCGCCGATGGCGGCGGCAGCCACTTCAGGATAGTCGGGCGCATGACTGTAGGCAGCAGCAAGGGCGGAATCCATATATTTGAGGTCGGGAAGGTAGATATCCACAATCCCCTCGAGGCTTCGCAGCGCTTCCACGCTCTCGTAGCCGCTACTGTTGTAAACCACCGTCGGCTCGAATCCACGGGCGCGCACACTCTCGACTATCGCAGGCACATAATTGATATAGTGGGCGGCGGTTACGAAGCCGAGCATCCCATCGCTTTCGTCCAAAAGGGCACAGATACTGTCCGTAAGGCTAGCAATGCCAGCAGTACTGGTCTTGATGGGAGAATTACCACGACCGCTTATCTGCCAATTCTGGCAATAGATGCACTGCAGGTTGCAGCCGGAGAAGAAGATGTTCACGATTGGGTTGAGAGGAGGCTCCTCACCGCGATGGAGACATACAGAGGCCACTACGGGCTCCTGCGGAGCGCCACAGAAACCTTCGCCACGCAGAACACCGCAACGGCGCGGACACAATGTGCAGGTCTCTATTCCCATCGGCAATAGGAGTAATAACGGGTGTTGGCCTGAATGATAAGGTTGGAGCAGCTGCCGCCTAAGGCATCCACCTCATCGGAAGAGTAGGTGCGCTCGGCACCGTTATATCCGGTGCAGACGCAGTTCTTGTGGCAGGCGGTGCAGCACAAAGCCAGAAGAGCCAATATAAAGAGTTTTCGTTTCATCGTTTGAGAATTTTTCTGACAATCGGGCGAACCAGCGCGCGTTCGTTCCAGAGAACTACGGCGACATAGACAAGCAGCACCAGCGTGTTGAGCACCAGTCGCAGCCAGAGGCTTTCGATATGTGCCACCCGTGTTGTAACAGCGAAGAGGACAAGGGCTAGGGCAAAATAGCCCAATATGGCGGCCACCGGATAGGGCACGCGGTATTTCTTCTGGCCGATGAAATAGCTCAGCAGCACGCAGACGCCGTAGCCGGCCAGGCCGCCCCAGGCGCAGGCCATATAGCCCACCT
>JAEEGL016455784.1_pt1 | contig 17634 bp, 15 predicted proteins | sample 9134231 | NCBI WGS metagenome assembly JAEEGL01 (sample SAMN16246548, study PRJNA631951) | gut metagenome | biome: gut microbiome; feature: rumen; material: fiber-attached | host: Bos | place: Iran: Karaj | collected 2018-10 | reverse complement strand
TTAAAATGGACAATGCCCATGGTACTCTTGATATAAGGGAAGGTCTCTATCTTATGAACAATCATCCTGCCATCGCTGAACTTAAGAGAGCCGTCGTGCTTGGAAACATAGGTTACTCTGTCGTTTAAGAGCATGAAGCCTTCACCCTTTAAGATAGGAGTTTCCTTGCCACGCTTAGCCTGAAGTCTGTTTCCGAATACATCGTAACCGTCAGCTCCGGGGGTTGCTCTGTGGTATTTGGCAATAATATCGCCGGTTTTAACATGGGTATATGCGTCTATATAATCGAAATCAGCCTTACCGTTTGGATCAACCTTGATTCTGTTTGGAGGAGTCTTGTCAAAAAAGAATTCGTAGTAGCCGTTTTCACCATCAACCGGATTCTTTCCTACAGCTACAAGATGCTTTTTGATTGTTTCTTTATCCGAAATCAGCCTACTTACGCTTCCTTTGTCCAAGCCCTTTAGAATATGGCACCTACGAAGGAAGCGAAGAATGATTTCATAGGTTATATCTTTTTTGTCTGTTATGTTTTCAAAGGTCATCCAGCACATCATGGAATCTTCTGAGAAGGAGAGTAGCTTATCCTTTTTGGTAAGGAGTGATAACAGAATTCGCCTTTCCTCAGGAGTTCCGTCATCTGCGGCTTCATCGGGAAGTTCTTCTGTCATCTTGATTTTTTGTCCTGACAAAAGTTCGTGTCTTAGGCGGAACATATCCTTGCCGGTGTACATGAAGGATGCGTAGAGGTTTACATTAAGACCTTCTTCAAGTCCAAGTCGTAGTTCATGCATCTGATCCGGCCAGTAATAGGGATTTCGATAGACAGAGATATCGATCTGATGCTCCAGACCTAAACGCATCTCGCGCATCTGAAGCCAGCTATAAACAGCATCAGCGTACTGATCAACATTTATGCCGCTTTCAAGTCCAAGGCGGATTTCTTTGATACAGTCGCTTCGCATATTTGGATTGATGTATGGATCAATAGGAATTCCTTCCTTGATGCAAAGGCGGATTTCCTCCAGCTGATCTGCCACATATCCGGCTTTGACGTAAGAGGAAATATCTATTTTGTCAAGAAAAGCCTTATGGAGCTGTTCAAGTGTGTCTGCATCGTAGGAGGCTATTATTTTTTCATTGAAAATAAGGCCATCCCGTGCGCTTTTGCGGGTAACCCTCATTTTCATGTATGGAGTCTTGATATGGGCATAAAATGATACGTCCAGCTTATCTTCGAGACCTTTTCGTATTTCTCTCATCTGGAGATAGTCAAAGGCTGGATCGATATAGAAGATTACAGGAAAATCCGGACCATTTTCAAGACCTAATCGAATCTCATTCATCTGCTCTGCCAGATAGGTCTTTTTAGCATATACGGATACGTCCAGACCTTTGCTTATTCCTTTTCTGATCTGGAAAATCTGCTGAACATCAAAACCCTGCTGCCTGTAGGAATCCATATTGATGCCTTGCAGCATTTCGATTCGGATTTCCTCCATCTCAATCCAGGAGAGCTTTGGGTCAAGATATTTTGATACATCGAGCTTACTGGCATAGCCGCGTCTTATTTCCGCAAGTTGAAGAGCATTAAAGTTGTATTTCATAAGCTCATCAACTTCTATGCCCTCATCCTTACAGCGCGCATATTCACTTTCCAGAGATTTCTCGTCAAAATACCTTATACCTTCAGTCATTTTGCCTCCATCAGTATAAAGTTAACGTAAAACTGTACATAATATCACTACTTTAATTATATCGCATTAACGTATAAGAAAATATAAATAATTGGTTAAAAGTACAACCTTCAAACTCAGTATTCATGCGAATTATCAAAATTATGATAAAAAAATGCTGTATTCCACGCGTAATCGTGATACAATTATCTATATACCACAATATGTAGTAGTATGTGATTCTTTGATTACTATTATGATAATTTTATTTCAGTTCGAAATGACGATAATGAAATTAAGCTACATTTATGTCTAAAATGTGAACTGATTACGAAGAAAAGTGTATAAAAACGTGGTAAAATAGATATATCTAGAAATAAAATTTCAAATACCGTTGAAACATATTGAAATAACCACATTATATTTTACATGCGAGAGGGGGATATGTTGTGGATATTGCGTCATTAGCTGGTGTAGGACTATGTTTCGTCTTCATGATCTTGAGTATTGTATTTGGTGCCGGTATTACCGGTGTAAAATACTTCCTTGATGCGCCTTCCGCCATGATCACTTTTGGTGGAGCTTTCATGGCGGTTCTGGCTTCAAGATCCATGCCTAGTTTCATCAATGGTCTAAAATCATATACTTTAATTTTTAAGATGCCTGCTGATGATACCAAGGGTACCATTAAGCAGATTATTGATCTTTCTAACACTGCTCGTAAGGAAGGCCTTCTTGCTCTTGAAGAAGCTGCAGGAAATCTTGAAGACAAGTTCATGAAAAAGGGCGTTGGTCTAATTGTTGACGGTACTGAGCCTGAGCTTGTTAAGAGCATTCTGGAAGCTGAAATCGACGCAATGAGTGAACGACATAAAGAGAATTATTCTATATTCGGTGATATCGCAGGTATGGGACCATCCTGGGGTATGATCGGAACTCTTCTTGGTCTGGTTCTGATGCTTCAGAACATGTCAGACCCTTCATCTATCGGACCGTCCATGGCGGTTGCCCTCATTACAACATTCTATGGATCAGTTCTTGCCAACTGGTTCTGTTACCCGGCTGAAAATAAGTTAAAAGCAAGAGATAATGCTGAATATATGTCAAAGAGTATTGTTATCGAAGGTCTATTATCCATTCAGGCTGGTGAAAATCCTCGTGTTACTGAGGAAAAGCTTAAGTCATTCCTTTCACCTGCTGACAGAGCTGCTTATGAAGCTGAGAATGGATCCGGTGATGGAGGCGGAGAATAATGGCAAAGAAACCAGAAGAAATAAAACCTGGTCTTCCCGCCTGGCAGGGTACCTTCGGAGACCTGATGAATCTGCTTCTTTGCTTCTTCGTTTTGCTTTTCTCAATGGCCAGCATGGATGCTGCCAAGTTTGAAGAAGTTGCCGCATCCTTTAGCTCTGCCTTTGGTATTTTTTCAGGTGGTGAAATGGCTATCGGTAAAGGAGCACTTATTGGTGATGGTGTTTCTCAGCTGACGGAGCTTTCCTCTTATGTCACATCTATGGGTCTTGCCCAAAAGGGTGATGATGCTGATGAGGAGAGAGATAAGGTTGGAGAAAAGGAAGAAGAAAAAGATCAGGAACAGGTAATGCAGGAAGCCACAGAAGCTCAGCTTGAAGCTTCGCAGGAACTTGCAGAAAAGATTCAGCAGGCACTTGATGAGGGTGATATTCAAAATGAGGTATCCATGAACTATACAAGTCAGTATGTTCAGCTTACTATTCAGGGATCAATCCTCTTTAACTCAGGTAAGGTTGAAATAAAGGAAGAAGCTATTCCTGTAATTGACAAGGTGGGGCAGATTCTTGAAACCTATGCAGGCGGTACTGTTGATATTGAAGGTCACACGGATAATGTTCCCATGAGCGGTGGCGGTAAGTATGCTAATAATGATGAGCTTAGTTCAGGAAGAGCTCTATCAATATTTAACTATCTTGTAGAAAACACAAACCTTGATCCGGCTAAGCTCGTTCATACCGGTAGAGGTGAATATGACCCGATTGCTGATAATTCTACTGATGAGGGTCGTGCAAGAAACAGAAGAGTAGAGATTAAGATATACAATCCGCTAAGCGCAAACTATTAATGAGGAGGAGATAATCCTAAATGAAAAAGAACTTACTATCAATCATTATTCTTGCATTATTAGTAGTTAACATCGGAATGACCAGCTTTATGTTGCTTAGTGTAATGACTACTAATTCACAGACAGCAAAGCTTATTTCTGATATAGCTGCTGCCCTTGAGCTGGAAGCAAGCGGAGGAGCTGGCGGCGGGTTCTCCGGTTCAGCCTCAGGTATAGTTGCACCTGCCAATATCGCAACCTTTGGTTTTACCGGAGACGATAAACTTACTATCAACCTAAAGCCAAGTGCTGATGGAAAGAGTCACTTTATGCTTGTTGAGGTAGTTTTTTCAATGAACACAGGATCTGCTGATTATGCTACATATGGAACTTCTGAATCACTTACAGGCATGAAAGAACTGGTAAAAGGTAAGGTAACCAGTACACTTTCCTCCTACACTATGGAAGAACTTCAGGCAGATGATACCAAAGCTAAGGAGCAGATTCTTGAGCAGGTACAGGAGCTTTACGGTTCAAACTTCATTTATGAGGTTACCTTCAGTAGTACTTTGTATCAGTAATAGATTTGATTTTTATAATGCTGCCTTTGCATCAGATAAAAGGTGGCAGAGAGGAGATCTGCAGTGAGTGAAGTACTGTCACAAAATGAAATAGATAGTCTGCTGGCAGCACTCTCAACCGGTGAACTGGACGTAGACCAAATGCAGGCTGCGGACGAGAAAAAAGTTAAAGACTACGACTTTAAACGTCCCGCCAAGTTCTCAAAAGAGCACCTTCGTACTCTTGAAATGATCTACGAACATTACGGAAGACTTTTATCCACAACGTTGCCGCTGTACCTTCGAAAGAACGTTACTGTTTCTGTTGCTAACTCAGAGACGGTTACATATTCGGAGTTCTCAAATGCTCTTTCAAACCCTGTTATTTTGGGAGTTATCAATTTCCTTCCGCTGCAGGGCACGATAATTTTGGAACTTCAGGCAAATATAGGTTTTTCCTTTATTGACAGAATGCTGGGCGGTGAAGGAGGGACCCTGGATAAACCAAGACCTTTCACCGACATAGAGATGCCACTAATAGAAAAGCTGGTTACCATATGCATGCAGCTTATGGTTGAACCCTGGCAAAACGTTGTTGCAATCAACCCTGTAATGGAGAGGATTGAAACTAATCCACAGTTTGCTCAGGTTATTTCACCGACAGATATGATCGCTATCGTTACTTTGAATATCAAGATTGGCGAGACGGAAGGTCTTATGAATGTCTGTCTTCCATATTTCACTCTAGAGAGTGTTATGGATAAGCTCAATACCAAGTTCTGGTTCTCGACAATGCAGAAGAATAATGACGAGAACTATGAGGATACCCTGGAAACCATGGTTAAGCATGTGGATGTTCCTGTCAAAGCGATACTTGGTAAATGTAATGTTTCAGTTATGGATTTTGTTCATTTGCAGGCCGGTGACATCATAAGACTTGATAACCGGGTAAATACAGATATGCAGGTTTACGTAGGAAATATTTACAAATTCACGGCGCTACCTGGCACAGCTAAGGATAAATACGCTGTCAGAATTACTTCAGTAGTAAGAGAGGAGGAAGAGCAGTAGCATGGATGGAATGTTATCTCAAGACGAAATTAATGCTTTGCTGGCTGGTATGGATACATCCGGAGGTGGAGATGCGCCTGCTGCCGATGCTGGCGGTGATGCTGCGGCTGATGCGGGCGGTGGATATTCAGGAGGCAGTAGCGGAATAGATGAATCTCTTCTTAACGATGCAGAAAAAGACGCCATTGGTGAAGTGGCTAATATCAGCATGGGATCTTCAGCTACTACGCTGTATTCCCTTGTTAACCAGAAGGTTGATATTTCAACTCCGCAGGTAGAGCTTGCCAATTGGGACACTGTAATCAATAACTACGAAAGACCTTGTGTATTTATTCAAATCAAGTACACGGTTGGTCTTGATGGAACCAATATCCTTATCTTAAAAGAGCATGACGTTATGGTTATCACTGACCTTATGATGGGCGGTGATGGAACCAATACAGATGGTGAAATTGGTGAATTGCAGCTCTCAGCTATTTCTGAGGCTATGAACCAGATGATGGGTGCAGCTGCTACATCACTTTCAACAATGATCAATCAGAAGGTTGATATCAGCCCGCCTCAGGCTACTCTTCTTGATATGATCAACGACGATCCTTCAGATATAGCTGAATTCCTTACCGGAACCTTTGTAAAGATTTCCTTTAAGATGCAGGTGGGAGACCTGGTGGATTCAACTCTTATGCAGTTGTATCCAATAGACTTTGCGAAGACCTTGAAGGATACAGTTATTACTGGATCTCCTGGTAATGAAGAAGCAGCTCCTGCTCCTGAAGCTTCTGCGCCTCCACCACCAGCAGCGGGACCTGCACCGGATGCAGCTGCTGCCGGAGGAATGCCTCAGATGGATCCAAATATGATGGGCCAGATGGGCCAGATGGGCATGGGAATGGGCATGGGTATGCCGATGGGAATGGGCATGGGTATGCCGCAAATGGCGATGCAAATGCCGCAGATGATGAATATGAATATTCAGCCTGCCCAGTTCCAGAATTTTGCTGGTGGTACAACGATAATGGCTGGCGGCGAGAATATCGGCATCATCAAGGACGTTCCGCTTGAAGTAACGGTTGAGCTTGGAAGAACCGCCAAGCCTATCGCGGATATTCTGGATTTTGCACCAGGTACCATCATAGAGCTTGATAAGGTAGCCGGCGAGCCGGTAGATGTACTAGTTAATGGTAAATTTGTAGCCAAGGGAGAGGTTGTAGTTATCGAAGAAAGCTTTGGCGTTCGAGTAACTGAAATTGTTCAGTAAGGGGATATTACTGTGGGGATGGATTCTTATTTACAATTTATATCTGTTCTAATCATTTTTGTGGCGGTACTGTTTTTGACCTACTATGTCACAAAATGGATTGCCAATTATCAGAAGGATACTGTGTCTGGCAAGAATATACAGGTAATAGAGACCAGTAAGATATCCGCAACCAAGTATATTCAGATCATAAGAATTGGGGAAAGATATGTGGCTATCGGAGTTTCGAAGGATCAAATTACAAATCTGGGGGATGTGGATTTGGATGATCTGATCCTGAATGAAGAATCCGGCGGCCCAACATCTTTCAAAGATATTTTTGAAAAAATAAAGGGTGAGAAAAAGAAATAAATATGACTAATCGAAGGGGAGATTTTGAGAATCATATTTTAAAAAACCGCCATTTGGCAAAGGGGCTTATTGCGGCCCTTTTTGCCGTTGTTTTAATGTCTTTTGTATCTTTATCTTTTCCAGTAAAAGCCCTGGCGACTCAGAATGTCATATCTGATACATCGCCCACTGATCCTACCACTGATGAGGAAACACATCTTACAGGCTCTCAGGGTGAGAGGACCAATATAAATGAACCGGGTTCCTCTGACGACCCGGAGGAGCTTAAAAAGCTCAATATTGCCAATACTGTGATCATTACCTATGATAACGGAAATGGCTCGCTTAATGGCGCACTTAGAATTCTTATTACTTTAACACTCATCACACTTGCACCAACACTGCTGGTGATGATGACTTCTTTTACAAGAATCATTGTTGCACTCCACTTTACACGAACTGCTATAGGTACTCAGACTTCACCGCCAAACCTTGTTATGCTTGGTATTGCTCTTTTCATGACGCTTTTTATCATGAAGCCTACTCTTACTACGGTTTATAACGAGGCTGTTATTCCCTTTGAAAACGGTGAAATGGACCAGAAAGAGTTTTTTGAAGAGGCTATGGATCCTTTTAGACAGTTTATGTACGGTCAGACTCTGAAAAAAGACGTGATTCTTTTTATGGATATCGATGGGATAGAGTGGGATGGAGAGCTTTCCAGTATCCCAAATGAGGTTCTTATCCCAAGCTTTATTGTAAGTGAGCTTAGAACAGCCTTTATTATCGGCTTCTTGATATATGTTCCATTTATTGTTATCGACATGGTTGTGGCATCGGTACTTATGAGTATGGGTATGATGATGCTGCCACCTACCACAATTTCGTTGCCTTTCAAGATACTTTTGTTTGTGCTTGCAGATGGCTGGAGCCTTATTATTGGAAATCTTGTTAAGTCATTTTATTAAAGAAGGAGGAAAAAGGCGTGATCACTGTTGCGGATATAAATCAGATAATATCATCGGCTTTGTTTCTTGTAATTAAGATGTCACTGCCTGTTCTTCTGACCTCAATGATCATAGGTCTTGTTATTTCAATCTTTCAGACGGTTACATCGATTCAGGAGCAGACCCTTACCTTTGTGCCAAAGGTTATAGGTGTATTTGTAATGATTATGCTTATTGGTAACTGGATGCTCACTGAACTTTCTGGATATATAACTAATCTTTGGTCGGATTTTTCAAGATACGTCCGTTAACAAAAAGGAGGACGTATGCTGGATTATAGCTTTAGTTATGGAGATTTGGAGGTTTTTCTTTTAATCCTGGTTAGGGTGGCGAGCTTCGTTTTTATCTGCCCATTCTTTGGAGGAAGACAGACTCCCAATATGGTAAAAATAGGTTTTTCCATGCTGCTTTCCATTATGCTCTACGGGGCAGTGCCGATAAATCCGCCGGATTACAATACGGTTATGGGCTATACAGTAATTGTGCTTAAAGAGGTTATGGTTGGTTTTCTTATTGGCTATGCGGTGCAGATCTGTGAGATGATTGCAGCCTTTGCCGGTACAGTTGCTGATATGCAGATTGGTCTTTCAATGGTTAACATTTTTGATCCAAGTACCAATGAGAATGTGACCATTACAGGTAGCCTTTATTCACAGGTTTTGACCATGATGCTGATAGTTACAGGAATGTATCAGTACATTTTAAGAGCTTTGGTTGACACCTACACACTGATTCCGGTAAATGGGGCAGTGATCAACACAGACAGAATGCTGGAAGCTATTTTGATATTTCTAAGAGACTACATAGTTATTGGCTTTAGAATATGCCTTCCGATTTTTATCATTACCTTTATCACCAACGTTATTCTTGGTGTACTTGCCAAGGTTTCACCACAGATGAACATGTTTGCTGTTGGTATCCAGATAAAGATAATTGTTGGTCTTTGCATTATGTTTATAACTGTAACCATGCTAAATGACGCATCTAATTTTGTTTTTATCAACATGAAGGAGCTGATGGAGAAATATGTTTACAGCATGCAGAGCGGATGATCTTTTAATTAAATATAATCTGCAGTTCTTTGCTGAGGATGCTAATGGTGCTGAAAAAACTGAGCAGCCTACCGCAAAAAAGCTTGAAGATGCCAGAAAGGAAGGTCAGGTCGCAAAGAGTCAGGAGATAGCTACGGCCTTTTCACTGCTTGCATTTTTTATCCTTCTTCGCATTTTGTATGGCTTTATGGGTGAGAATTTTAGAGATATCTTTGGAAATGTATATAACAATATTCCAAATGTGGCCAGAACCTATGATGGTTTTTTGCCGGTTGCTTTTTTAAATAGCATTCTGATTCATGCGATGCTTACTATTTTGCTTATTTGTGCTCCGTTTTTTATTGGAGGTTTTCTTATAGCTTTTATCTGTGACTATGTGCAGGTTGGCTTTAAGCCTACCGGAAAGCCGCTTCAGCCAAAGCTTTCAAAGCTAAACCCCATAAGCGGCATGAAGAAGATTTTTTCTACGAGAAAGCTATTTGATCTGTTAAAGTCAATTTTAAAGCTCTTAGTAATGGGAATTGTTATATATTCCTACTTTAAAGGAAGACAGGAGTCAATTTTCCTCTTGTATGATATTCCGCTTCGTTCCGCCATCGGACTTATGGGAAGCTTCGTGATTGATCTTGGGATCAGGATCGCAGTGGCATATATGGTAATTGCCTTTGCTGATCTTATTTACCAGAGAAAGAAGTTTACAAAGGATATGATGATGACCAAGCAGGAAGTAAAGGATGAATTCAAGAATTCTGAAGGAAATCCTGAAATTAAGGGTGCGCAGAAGAGGCGTATGATGCAGGCTTCAAGAAGGCGTATGATGCAGCAACTTCCTCAGGCGGACGTAGTCATCACAAACCCTACTCATTATGCAGTGGCAATTAAGTATGATGCGGCTGAAGCAGAGGCACCTATTGTTGTAGCAAAGGGGGCAGATTACCTGGCTCAGAGAATCAAGGATATTGCTAAAGAAAATGATGTGGAAATTGTAGAAAACAAGCCACTTGCCAGAATGCTTTATGCAAATGTCGAGGTGGGAGAAATGGTTCCACCTGAGCTGTACAAGGCAGTTGCTGAGGTACTTGCTTATGTTTATCACTTGAAGGGCAAGGTTTCATAATTTTTTCAAAAAATAAAAGGAAAGGGGAAGAGACATGAATAGGAAAGTTTTAATTAATCGCGTCTATGATTACGGTCTTGCGCTTTATATCGTGGCTGCTGTTGTAATGCTTATCATTCCGCTTAAGGAATGGATCCTTGATGTGCTCCTCGCCTTTGATATGTCACTTTCCTTTGTCATAATGTTTACGGCCATGTTTGCTACTGATGTTTTGGAAATGTCATTTTTCCCGACAATCCTTTTGTTTACAACTATTTTCCGTATCGCTCTTAACGTTTCTTCTACCAGACTTATTCTTACTGAAGGAAGTGCTGGTCAGGTTATTACTGTATTTGGTTCCTTCGTTGGCGGCGGTGACCTGATAGTAGGTGCCATCGTCTATGTAATTCTTATTATTGTACAGCTCATGGTCATCAACAAAGGTTCTGAGCGTGTAGCTGAAGTATCAGCGAGATTCACGCTGGACGCTATGCCTGGTAAACAGATGGCTATAGATGCCGACCTTAATACCGGTGCCATCACGGACGCCGAAGCCAAGGCAAGGCGAGATAAGATACAGGAGGAAGCAAGCTTTTTTGGAGCCATGGATGGTGCTACCAAGTACGTAAAGGGAGATGCTACGGCTGGCCTTATTATTACTGCCACAAACCTTATTGGCGGTATTGCCATGGGTATGCTGCGTAAGGGTATGGATGTAAATACTGCCATCAATACCTATTCAATCCTTACCATGGGTGACGGTCTTGTTTCATCAATTCCATCACTGATGATCTCCATGTCAACAGGTATCCTTGTTACTAAAGGTTCAAAGGAAGCAGATTTTGGACATCTTCTTATCAATCAGCTCTTTGGCATGCCAAAGACCTTGTATCTGGTTGGAGGCGTTGTTGCGGGACTTGGTATTTTTTCACCGCTTCCTACAGTTTTGTATGTCACCTTCGGAGCTGCGTTTATACTGCTTGGAAGAATAGCAAGTCAGACTATAGAAGAGGTCAAGACTGAGACTGAAGTGGCAACTCCTGAGGAGCAGCAGGCTGAAGAAATCAGACAACCTGAAAATGTAACCTCACTTTTGCAGGTGGATCCTATTGAGCTGGAGTTTGGCTATGGCATTATTCCTCTGGCAGATGTGAATCAGGGCGGAGATTTGCTGGACCGAGTTGTTATGATAAGGCGCCAGGTTGCCTTGGAACTTGGTACAGTTGTACCAATTATTCGACTTCGTGATAATATTCAGTTGAATCCTAATCAATATATCATTAAAATTAAAGGTATACAGGTAAGTGATGGAGAAATTCTTTTTGACCATTACATGGCAATGAATCCTGGCCATGTAGAGGATGAGATCACAGGTATTCCAACATTTGAGCCATCCTTCCACCTGCCTGCTATCTGGATTACTGAAGGACAGAGGGAAAGAGCTGAGTCCCTTGGCTATACGGTTGTTGATCCTCCATCCATTATTGCTACGCATTTGACCGAGATCATAAGAGAGCACATTGCAGAGCTTATGACAAGGCAGGATGTTCAGAATCTTATTGATAACCTTAAGGAAAACAATCCTGCGCTGGTAGACGAGCTTGTGCCTAAGCTTATGAGCCTTGGTGAAATAGAGAAGGTTCTGCAAAATCTATTAAAGGAAGGTGTTTCAATAAGAGACCTTGTTACAATTTTTGAAACTCTTGCAGATTTTGCCCCTTCAACGCACGATCCGGATATTCTTACAGAATATGTAAGACAGAGTCTGAAGCGTGCAATATCCAGTAAATATTTCATTCCGGGAGAGACTACAAGTGTTGTAACTCTTGATCCGAAAATCGAACAGGAAATCATGAGCTCGGTTAAGCAGACAGAGACAGGAGCTTATCTGACTCTTGATCCTGCAAGAACCAAGGCAATACTTAACGCTGTGGGCGAACAGGTTCAAAAGCTTGAGGACGCCGGAAGAATGGCAATCATCATGGCTTCGCCGATTGTCAGAATGTACTTTAAGAAAATGACAGAAGATTACTACAAGGATTTGATTGTGATTTCTTACAACGAAGTGGAACCTAATATTGAATTACAATCTGTGGGGATGGTAACGGCATAATATGATAATCAAAAAGTATGTTGGAAAAAATGAAATCGAAGCTACGGAGGAAGCAAAAAAGGAGCTGGGGCAGAACATTGTAGTGATGAATGTAAGGCCTCTTAAGAAGAACGGCTTTTTTGCTTTATTCCAATCTCAGAAAATCGAAGTGACGGTCGCCCTTGAGGAGGAAACAGAGAGAACTCCAAAAACCTATACTCCTCAAAAGGACATTAAGCTTGCGCCAAGAAATCCTTTGGTTGAGGGAAGCCAGAAGGATACGGTTAAGCCTGCTGTAAAGCTTAATATGTCTTCAGATCTTATCGAGGATTCTACGGCTATTGAGGAAAAGCTGGACAACTTAAGTTCGCTTCTTGAAAAGAACATCAAGCCTTATCTTTCTGAAAATGAAAACGAAAAGGAGAAGGATAAGGAAAAAGAAAAGAATAGAACAAATAAAGATGATGAGGAGGGCAGTATTTCTCAGGATACATTGTCCTTTATCAAGCTTTTGTATAATACTCTTATAGAAAATGAGGTTGACGAAATCTATGTCAACCAGCTTACGGACGAGGTTGAAAAGATTAGTAAGCCTGGAATGCCGTTTGATTTTGCTCTTGCAAATGTTTATCAGAAGATGGTGCTTAAGTTTGGTAAATCAGAGCCTATTGAACCTAATGAGAACGGACCAAGAGCAGAGATTTTTATAGGACCAACGGGAGTTGGAAAGACAACTACTATTGCCAAGCTTGCATCTGAGCTTTCTGTTACTCAGAAAAAGAAGGTTGCACTTATTACTGTAGATACCTACAGAATCGCAGCTGCCGAGCAGCTTCGCACCTATGCTTCAATTCTTGAGATTCCTTTCAGGGTAATCTATTCCGTTGAAGAAATGAAGCAGGCTGCTGAGGATTTCAAGGACTATGATTTTATCATGGTTGATACAGCTGGTCACTCTCAGCACAACGACGAGCTCAAGCAGGATATCGAGAACTTTATAAGAACCCTGGAAGACTGCATGGAATGTGAGAATTTCCTTGTTCTTTCAGCTACTACAAAATACAGAGACCTCATCGAAATAGCTGATGCTTATTCCGAGATGGTGGCATACAAGCTCATATTTACAAAGATGGATGAAACCGGGGCTAAGGGTAATCTTTATAATGTGAGGATGCACACAGGCGCTCCAATTGCGTATATTACAAACGGACAGAACGTGCCGGATGATATTGCAATCTTTGACGCTCAGCGTATTGTGAAGAATCTTTTGGGTGGAAAAAGTTAAATCGGGTGGTAGGTATGGATCAAGCGCAACAGCTTAGAAATATAATTAAAAATTCTAATATGCCGCAGCGTCCTTTGGCCAGGGTAATAACTGTTACCAGTGGAAAGGGCGGAGTTGGAAAGTCAAATGTAGCAATTAATCTTGCTATCCAGTTTAGAAAAATGGGCAAGAGAGTTATTATTCTTGATGCCGATTTTGGACTTGCCAACATAGAGATCATGTTTGGAACGGTGCCAAAGCATAATCTCTGCGACCTTATTTATCAGGGCAAGAACATCAAGGATATCATTACCTGGGGGCCTGAGGGAGTCGGATTTATTTCCGGAGGCTCAGGAATTACGGGCATGTATAACCTTAGCAGAGATTATCTTGTATATATTATTGTTAATCTTGCTGAACTTGATGCAATTGCTGATATAATAATAATAGATACCGGCGCAGGCATTTCAGATGCCGTTATGGAGTTTTTGGTAGCAAGTGGAGAAATCATACTTGTAACTACTCCTGAGCCCACATCTATAACTGATTCCTATTCTCTTTTGAAGGCACTTAATCAGTCGCCTCGTTTTTCCAGAGAGAATACGCAGGTTAAGGTGGTATCTAACAGAGTAAATACTGATGAAGAGGGACAGCAGCTCTTTAACAAGTTAAATGCTGTTGTAGCAAGATATCTCAAGCTCCCTTTGGTGTATATGGGAGCAATTCCTCAGGATCAGATGCTCGCAAGGAGTGTTATGCAACAATCACCTGTATCACTTCAGTATCCAGGTGCCAAGTCAGTAAAGGCATTTGAGAATATAGCGTCCAGCCTGGCAAATCCGGGAGGAAGCATAGAAATAAAGCCGCGTGGCATGGCAGCTTTCTTTTCACATATTATTACGGGAAGAAAGCTTAGCACTACACAGGCAGTGGCTGCAAGTAACGCTCCGAACATGCAAGTATAGAATGGAGAAGAAAAAATAGTATGTTGGCTGATTATATTTCACCTGGAAACCGTGTTGAGCTAAAGGCCACCGGTAAAATATGGATGGATGAAGATGCCCGTACCAGACAGATTTACATGAGTAAGGTTATGGACATAACCTCGGATGATCGAATAGAAGTGCTTATGCCCTATGAGAAGGGGCGACTGGTGCTTTTGCCGGTAGATGGAGAGTACAACCTGTGCTTTTACAGCACTAAGGGACTTTTCCAATGCTATTCGAGGATTGTGGACAGATACCGCAGCGATAACATGTATATTCTGGTACTGGATTTGACCAGTGAGCTTCAAAAGCTTCAGAGAAGAGAATACTACAGATTCAGCTGTGCGCTTGAGCTTAACTCAAGACTTTGCTCACCACAGGAGCTTGAGGCTTACGAGATGAATCGCAAGTATCTGGTGGATCCAGGCATCAATCTTCAAAAGAGTGTTGTAGTTGATATCAGCGGAGGCGGTTTACGTTTTGTTGGTAATTTCAAGTATGATGAAGGCAACATGGTTTATTGCTCCTACAGATTGCCTGGAAACGTAAATGACAAGACCTACGAAATGATATGTAATGTTCTTAAGGTCAGTGAGCTGGAGAGCAGGCCCGGACTGTTTGAACATCGTTTGCAATACATTTATATTGACGAAACTTCCAGAGAAGATATTATTCATTTTATCTTTGAGGAAGAACGAAAAATAAGAAAGAAGCAAACTTAATTATGAAAAAAATAATAATTATTGATGACTCTGCACTCATGAGAACCGTGTTGAGTGATATTATTAATTCAGATCCCAGATTCCAGGTAGTAGACAAAGCAAAGGACGGAATTGAAGGACTGGAGCTTCTAAAAAAGAATACATACGATGCTGTTGTTTTGGACATAAATATGCCTAGGATGGACGGTATTACATTACTCAAGGAGCTGCAAAAGCAGAAGATAAAGCAAAAGGTCATGATGGCCAGCACCGATACCAAAGAAGGTGCGAAGGTAACCATGGATGCGCTTGATCTTGGAGCCCTTGATTTCGTACATAAGCCGGACAGAGCGTCAGAGTGTAGAGGTGAGGATTTTACCAAACTCTTTATTAACACTCTTGCAGCGGTAGCTGAGTCAAGAGCTCCGATGCCGGCCAAGAAGTTTTCCTTTGAAGAAGCTAAGGAATCCAGAAAGATGGTTGAGCTTGTCAGCAAGTCTGCAAGCAAGATTACCGGAAACAGGATTGTGGCCATTGCCAGTTCGACTGGTGGACCAAGAGCTCTGCAGTCCGTTATTCCAAAGCTACCCAAGAATCTTAAAACACCTGTTGTTTTAGTCCAGCATATGCCAGAAGGCTTTACGGCTTCCCTTGCAGAGAGACTTGATTCTCTTTCGGAGGTCAAGGTAAAGGAAGCTGCGGAAGGTGATGTATTACAGCCGGGAACTGTTTACATCTCTAAAGGTGGAAAGCATATGCACATCGTAAAGAGCGCAGGCAAGAGTTCCATCCATTATATGGACGGACCTACCAGAGAGGGGGTAAGGCCCTGTGCAAACTTTATGTATGAATCTCTGATGGATTCAGACTACGACGAGATATGTTGTGTAGTTCTTACCGGAATGGGAGCAGACGGAACAGAGGGAATAAGGAATCTTAAGAGTAAGAAAAAAGTTCATGTTATAGGGCAGGAGGAGAGTACCTGTACCGTGTATGGAATGCCCAAAGCAGTTGCAACAGCTGGACTTGTTGATCAGGTTGTTAAGCTTGAGAACGTAGCCCAGGAGATCATTTTAAATGTCGGTGTAAATTGAGGGATTTCATTTCATAACTTTTTTATTATTCTTTCACTTATATTTTCTAAATTCCTCCATTTGAATAGCCGATATTATGTTTAAAAGTATGCGTTAAAGAAAACATACTTTTGAAGCGTTCAACTTTTCTTATGGAGGTAAATAGGTTATGGATGTTTCCCAGTATCTAAGTGTCTTTCTTGATGAAGCTAAGGAGCACCTTCAGTCTCTTAATGACAACATCATGACTCTGGAGCAGGATCCTGAAAATGAGGATTGTATCAACGAAATTTTCAGATCTGCCCATTCTATGAAGGGTATGGCTGGAACTATGGGCTATACCAGAATGCAGAATTTGACTCATGATATGGAGGATGTTTTCTCTGATGTTCGTGCCGGCAAGATTAAGATTAAATCTGCCGACATCGACGTCCTTTTGCAGTGCCTTGATGCTATTCAGGGTTATGTTGACAGCATCACTGAGAATCAGGATGAAGGTACTGAAGAACATCAGGATATTATAAAATCTTTAGGTGATATCAGAAATGGTGGCGGCGGTGGAGCAGCAGCTCCAGCACCAAAAGCTGATTCTGCGCAAAGTGAAGCGGCTTCTGCGGACGATGGTCCTGCTCCTGGAGCTGATGGAACGTCTGATTATAGGGCAATTCGCCTTGATCCATCTGTAAAATCCACATTAGAAGAAGCAAAAGCACAGGGTAAGAATATATTCGGGGTTACCGTACATATTCAGGAATCCTGTATTCTTAAGGCTGCTAGAGGCTTCCTTGTATTCAAGGGACTGGAAGAAATTGGTGAAATAGCTGTTTCTGAGCCTAATACACAGGATATTGAGGATGAGAAGTTTGATTTTTCATTCAGTCTTATCCTTATTACTGATGAGTCAAAAGAGAAAGTTGAAGAAATCGTAAAGGCTGTTTCTGAGGTTGAGACCTGCGAATGCGGCGAGTTTGATCCAAGCGGCGCTAAGGCTGCTGAAGACAAAGAAGAGGCTGCAGCTCCTGCAGCAGAAGCTCCAGCAGCAAGTGCAGCTCCAGCTCCGGCTCCAGCAGCAAATGCAGCTCCAGCTCCTGCAGCAGCAGGCGGCGGTGGCGGCGCAGGCGGCAAGAAGCCGGTTGGAAAGCCTGTTGTTAACAGAACGGTCCGTGTTGATATAGAGAAGCTCGATGTTCTTATGAACCTTGTATCTGAGCTTATCATTGCTAAGAACTCACTTATTTCTGCAGCTAACACATCAGGTGTAAGTAACGGAAATGTAAATGAGCAGATTGAGTACCTTGAGAGTGTAACCACAAACCTTCATGAATCTGTCATGAAAGTTCGAATGGTTCCTATCGAGAGTGTACTTCAGAAATTCCCACGTATGATCAGAG
>JAEEGL015963886.1_pt1 | contig 17634 bp, 14 predicted proteins | sample 9134231 | NCBI WGS metagenome assembly JAEEGL01 (sample SAMN16246548, study PRJNA631951) | gut metagenome | biome: gut microbiome; feature: rumen; material: fiber-attached | host: Bos | place: Iran: Karaj | collected 2018-10 | reverse complement strand
GCTGACCTTGGCGTTGATATGCTTGCTGCAGGTATCGGTAACATTCACGGAAAGTACCCAGAGAACTGGCAGGGACTTTCATTCGAGACACTTGATGCTATCCAGCAGAAGACAGGTTCTATGCCACTCGTTCTTCACGGTGGTACAGGTATCCCAGCTGATATGATCAAGAAGGCTATCGAGCTTGGCGTTTCAAAGATCAACGTTAACACAGAGTGCCAGCTTTCATTCGCTGATGCTACACGTAAGTACGTTGAGGCAGGTAAGGATCTTGAGGGTAAGGGATTTGATCCACGTAAGCTTCTTGCTCCTGGTACAGACGCTATCAAGGCTACAGTAAAAGAAAAGATGGAGCTTTTCGGATCAGTTGGAAAGGCTTAAGATTGCAAATTTTATCGAAAATTTGCAATCTGTACATGGCATGATTTTTCAAAGAAAAATCATGTCCAGCATAGCTGGATTAGCAAACACAGTTCCTTAGTGTGTTTGCTAACCAATAGATATAGAGTGTAGATTTAGAAAGACAATCGGCATAGGTTCTTGCTGATTGTCTTTTCTATTATTTTGTGTGAAAGGATACATGATTAATGGAACGATATTTTAATGTGGCAGACATCTTTGGTGAGAATGTTTTCAACGACACTGTTATGCAGGAGCGTCTCCCAAAGAAGACTTATCAGAAGCTTAAGCAGACAATCTCAGAGGGCAAGGAGCTTGATTTAGAGACTGCAGATGTTATTGCTCATGAGATGAAGGAATGGGCTATTGAAAAGGGCGCAACCCACTACACACACTGGTTCCAGCCACTTACTGGAATTACCGCTGAAAAGCACGACTCATTTATTTCTGCTCCACTGCCTTCTGGTAAAGTTTTAATGAGCTTTTCCGGCAAGGAATTAATCAAGGGTGAGCCAGATGCTTCATCCTTCCCTTCAGGAGGTCTTAGAGCCACATTTGAGGCTAGAGGATATACTGCATGGGATCCAACATCACCTGCTTTCGTTAGACAGGATGCTGCAGGCGCTACACTTTGTATTCCTACTGCCTTCTGTTCATACACAGGTGAGGCTCTTGATCAGAAGACACCTCTTCTTCGTTCAATGGAGATTATTTCTGAGCAGGCTATCAGACTTCTCAGATTATTCGGCAACAACACCTCAAAGCGTGTAACACCATCTGTAGGTGCTGAACAGGAATACTTCCTTATTGACCGTGAAATGTATCTTGCACGCAAGGATTTAATGTATACAGGACGTACTCTTTTTGGAGCAATGCCTCCAAAGGGACAGGAAATGGACGACCACTATTTCGGTTCTATTCCAGAGCGTATTGAAGCATATATGCGAGACGTAAATATTGAGCTTTGGAAGCTTGGTGTTTCATCAAAGACACAGCACAACGAGGTTGCACCAGCTCAGCACGAGCTTGCTCCTATCTATGCTCAGTGTAACGTTGCTGTTGACCACAATCAGATTATTATGGAGACTCTTCGTAAGGTGGCTAACCGTCACGGACTCCAGTGTCTCCTTCATGAAAAGCCATTTAACGGCGTAAACGGCTCAGGTAAGCACAATAACTGGTCTCTTGTGACAGACGATGGAATCAATCTTTTTGAGCCAGGAAAGTCACCACATGAGAACATCCAGTTCTTACTTATCCTTTGCCTTGTGCTTAAGGCTGTAGATAAGCATGCAGATCTTCTTCGTGAGTCTGCATCGGACGTTGGAAATGACCACCGTCTCGGCGGAAATGAGGCACCTCCAGTAATTATCTCTGTATACCTTGGAGAGCAGCTTGAGGATGTACTTACACAGCTTATTTCTACTGGTACAGCTACCAACTCTAAAAAGGGTGAGAAGCTTGCTACTGGTGTTAAGACTCTTCCAGATTTCAGAAAGGATGCAACTGACCGTAACCGTACATCACCATTTGCATTCACAGGAAATAAGTTTGAGTTCAGAATGCCTGGTTCACAGGATTCAGTTGGTGAGCCAAACGTAGTTCTTAACACAATCATGGCAGAGGCTCTTTGCGAGGCATGTGATGAGCTTGAAAAGGCAGATGACTTTGATACAGCAGTTCATGACATGATCAAGAAGCTTGCTACAGAGCATCAGCGTATTGTATTCAATGGAAATGGATACGGTGAAGAGTGGATTGAAGAAGCTGAGAAGAGAGGCTTAAAGAGCATCAATTCTTTGGTTGAAGCTATTCCAGCACTTACTACAGATTCGACAGTATCTATGTTTGAAAAGTTCGGCGTATTCTCAAAGGTTGAGCTCGAGTCTCGTGCAGAGATTGAGTATGAGCAGTACATTAAGACAATCAACATTGAGGCCCGCACTATGATAGATATGGCTTCTAAGCAGTTTATTCCTTCAGTTATCAGCTATGCGACAGAGCTTGGTCTTTCTATTGGCACAATCTCAGACGCATGCCCTGAGGCTGATGTAAGTACTCAGAAGGATCTTCTCATTAAGTTATCTAATTACCTTCGTGAGTCAAAGGAGGCACTTGTGCAACTTAAGGCTATCAACGAGCAGGCGTACACCATGAAGGCTTCTAGCTGCGAGAAGGCTAACTTCTACCATGATGAGGTTGTAAAGGCTATGGAGGCCCTTCGTCAGCCTATAGACGCATTGGAGATGATTGTAGACAAGGATTCATGGCCAATGCCAAGCTACGGCGATATGATATTTGAAGTTTAATAAGCAAATTAAAAAGGACTAGCATCAAAGTGCTAGTCCTTTTTGTTGTTATATTTTATTGTCCTGGAATAACTTCAATTGTCACATCTCCGCCTGGATCCTCGCCGCCTGAAGTAGCTGAGCCGCCAAAGCCTCCTGAGTTAGGAAGTGGTTCACCTCCGTGTATTGGACAATATTGTCCGAAGGTGCCGGCGTTTACGCCAAATTGTTCATCAGCAGAACCAGCAGCGGCTCCTATGATAAACACGCCACTGTAATGTGGACATTCTGAGTTGGCAAACATATGGGTTTCAGTACAAACATTTCCTAAATAGTGCTTATCGCAGTATTCAGTAGGTTCTGTACCCTCCTCAAAGTACTCTGTATAAACCATAGAGCCTCGAGGATCACAATCACAAACGCCTGCAACTGCAAGCTTTCCTGATTTCTTACATACTGAACAGGTAACAATTCCAGAAGGCTGACTGAAGCTTCTGTACTCCAAGCCTTCGTGAATTCGACTCATAACAGCCTTCCAAATTACCTTAGAATAAGTGGTGTAGCTCTGAGGAGTGTTGTCATCAAAACCACCCCAGATAACTCCAGTGTAGTAAGGTGTATAGCCAGCAAATACTGTATCTTTATTCTTTGTGGTTGTACCAGATTTTCCTGCTACAGCCATACCCTCAAAGTTGGCAACCTTACCTGTTCCGGCTGTCATAACATCCTGCATAGCGCTTGTAAGTAGCCATGCAGTTGTTTCCTTTAATACTCTGGTTGGAGTATTTTCTCTATTATCAAGAATAATATTTCCCTGATGATCTACGATAGTGGTGTAGAATATTGGCTTATTGTATTCACCGCCGTTGGCAATTGTGGCATATGCGGTGGTCAAATCAAGGTTTGTAACACCATCTGTGATACCACCTAACGCAAGTGATGCGTTGTTGTCTGTGTCGGTAAGTGTTGTAATACCAAGGTCCTTTGCGTATTGATAACCAAGGCTTGTGCCTATATCCTGTATTACTTCAACTGTTACTACATTAATCGAATTTGTGATGGCTGTTCTTATGTTGGTCCATCCAAGATAAGAATTGTTGTAATTCTTCAATGAAGTACCATCTCGATAAGTGGTAGGCATATCATTTTCAACAGAAGCAAGTGTCATACCGCCAGCATCAAGAGCCGCGGTATAACAGCCGATTACCTTAAAGGTTGAACCAGGCTGACGAGTAATGCCTGTGGCACGGTTAAGGGTTTTTGCTGCGTTCTTTTCACCTCTACCACCCACCATAGCAACAACCTCGCCGGTTGAGTGATTGATAATAGTCATAGCAGCCTGAGGCTGAACAGTGTAGGTGATTGATTCTCCAGCGACCTCATCACCTTCTTCCATTACTGCTGCCTTATAAGCTTCAATAGCAGCATCTGCGGCTTCCTGAGTATCAAACTCGAGATTGTAACTCTTGTCACTAGCCTGATAGTAAGAAAGCATTGTGATGTCGGAATAGTTCTTGGTAGTTCCGTCGGCTTTATTAATAGTAAGTCTGTATGAGAATGAAACCTTAGCCAGGTCGTTGTAATTTGCAGTGTCGTTAATTTCTTCCTCAACAATATTCTGGATGTTTGAATCCTGTGTAGAGTAAATTGATAATCCGCCAGAATATAAAAGGGAATATGCCTCGGATTCTGAATATCCAAGCTTGTCCTGTAAATCTTCGACGATTTCATCTGTAAGAGCATCTACAAAATATGAAGTAGAAGAGGTAGAAAGCTCTGTGTTAAGAACCTGAATTCTTCCATATACATCATCTGCTAATGCAGCTTCATATTCGCTTTTAGTGATAAAGCCCTGGTCTAACATATCACCGAGAACCTTTTTACGACGCTTTGCATTATCCTCTGGATGAGTAATAGGATTGTAGCGTGAAGGATTCTGTGTGATACCTGCAATTACAGAGCTCTCAGATAAAGTAAGCTCTGAAACCGATTTGTTGAAGTATCTTTGAGCAGCTGATTCAACACCTAAGGTATTTTGTCCTAAGTTGATACTATTCAAATAATTCTCAAGGATTGTTTCCTTTGAAACGATTTTTTCCAGCTGAACTGCCAGGTATTGCTCCTGTATCTTTCGGTTCAAGCTGTCAATTTTTGTTCGTTCCGAAGTCCAGGTGGTAAAGTAGTTATTTTTCAAAAGCTGCTGTGTAATGGTACTGGCACCCTGTGAAAAGTGAAAACCATTGAAAACACCAGTTACACCAGCTCTGATAATACCCTGGAGATCGACACCGTTGTGCTCGTAAAATCGAGAATCCTCGATAGCTACAAAGGCGTGCTGTAAATCCTCTGGAATCTGCTCTAATTTAACGTAGGTTCTATTTGCACCTGTTGAGGCAAGAGTCTCAATTTCATTTCCGTCAGAATCGTAGACCGTACTCAGGTACCCGGTAGGTGAAATATCGATTGTGGATACGTCTGGAAGTTGGTCGATAAGATTCTTGGCGTAGAGGTAAGCAAATATACCACCAGCAACTACTACAGATATGATACAGAGTAAAGCGATACGAATAATAGCCAGACCAGCGGAGTGGCGCTTTCGCTTTCCTCGTCCTGCAAGCTGGGCGGATTGCTTAGCCGCATTTTCTTTTCCGTAATTCATAATAACCTCCAATTTAGACTTCATTATATCAAAATAATAAATTATAATAAAGTGAACCATGAGGTGCTGTAAAAATGTTATTTAATCAGATGCGCCTTGGGTTTTATTGAGGTGAAAATGAAAGAATTTAAAATAGTATATGAAGGCGGAGTGGGAGAAATCGAGGAGAAAAAATCCAGATTCATAGCTCACGTTGCACCTATTTCTTCCGAGGAGGAAGCGGTTAATTTTATAAATGCAAAAAAGAAAGAATTCTGGGATGCCAGACATAACTGTTCTGCTTTCGTCCTTGGCAACAATAACGAAGTGACCCGTTGCAATGATGATGGCGAACCTGCCCAGACAGCGGGCAGACCTATGCTTGACGTTTTATTAAAGGAAAATATCCATAACTGTGTGGTGGTAGTGACCAGATATTTCGGTGGCGTACTGCTTGGCACTGGCGGTTTGGTGAGAGCGTACCAGAAGGCTGTACAGGAGGGCCTGAAGGCGTGTAAGATTCTTGAGCCTAAGGAAGGTTGTCCTTGTACCATCGCCACAGATTATAATGGCTATGGAAAAATAGAATATGTTCTTCGTGAAAATAATTTTCCTATTCTTAACACAGATTTTTCTGCAGAAGTGGTAATTTCTTCTGTAATTCCATCTGAATCTATAGAAATTTTTACAAAAGCTGTCGCAGACAAAACTGCTGGAAACGCCGTAATTACGTGGGAAAATGAAATTAAATACGATATTTTAGAAGGTCAATTACTAAAATTTTAAAAAAGTTGAAAAAAAGTACTTGCACTTTTAAAATCTATGCCTTATAATAGCATTCGTTGACGCGGTAAAGAACAAACCGCTGAGATAATGGCCCATCGCCAAATGGTAAGGCAACGGACTCTGACTCCGTCATTTCAAGGTTCGAATCCTTGTGGGCCAGCTTCAAGACCTAAGCGAATCGCTTAGGTCTTTTCTTTTTATCCAAAGGAGATGGGATATATGTATCAATATAAAGCAAGAGTCAGCTACAGCAAGGTAGATGCAAATCTTAATCTTACCTATTTTGATTTAGTAAACTATATGCAGGATTGTAGCTGCTTCCATTCTGATGATGTAAATGTAGGAGTCAGGTATCTTGCGCCATTAAAGCGCGGATGGTTCGTTACCACATATGAAATCCATATTAACAGGATGCCTGTATACTTGGAGAATATTGTAGTCACTACTTATCCATACCAGGTAAAGGGAATGATGGCTCGACGTATCTACACCATAGAGTCAGAGGAGGGTGAGCTTTTAGTTTACGCAGACTCACTTTGGGTGCTGATGGATTTGGAAAATCTTCGTCCAGCCAGAATATCTGAGGAGATAGCGGCCGCTTATCCGGAGGATGCAAATCGTCCTGTTTTTCAGTTTAATAGAAGTAAGCTGAGATATAATAATGATGGTGCTCTTGTGGGTAAGTTTAAAGTGAATGAAAATCACATTGATACAAACAGCCATATGAACAATTCATATTATATAGATGTAACAAGACGTTTCTTGCCAAGCGAGGATTTTACCTCTATTGAGGTTAATTACAAAAAGGCTGCATTGCTATTTGATGAATTAGATGTTTATTTGGTAGAATTAGAAAAAGGCTATCAGGTCGTCCTCAAAAAGGATGACGAGGTTTATACGATTGTGGAGTACAAATAATGAAGCTAGGAGAAATACAAAAGCTAAAAATAGAAAAGAAGGTTGAGTTTGGTGTTTACCTTACCGATGGCGCTGAGAAAGTTTTGCTTCCAAAGAAGCAGGTGCCAGAGGGAGCACAGATAGGTGATGAGGTTTCGGCCTTCGTTTACAAGGATTCAAAGGACAGGCTTATAGCCACCACCACCACACCTAAGCTTACTCTTGGACAGTTTGGAGTCCTTTCAGTGAGTCAGCTTAATAAGGTTGGTGCCTTTATGGACTGGGGGCTTGAAAAGGATCTTTTCCTTCCATTTAAGGAGATGACACGTCAGCCATCTGAGGGAGACGAGATTCTTGTTAGAGTTTACATCGACAAGAGTGAACGTCTTTGTGCCAGCATGAAGGGCATTTATGAGCTCCTTTCCAAAAAGCCACCTTATCAGGTTGGAGACGAGGTTGAGGCTCGTATTTATGAATTCGGTCATGATTTCGGTACCTTTGTGGCACTTGAGGACAAGTATTCGGCTATGATTCCTCGCCATGAGGATGTGACAAAGTATCGAATTGGCGATGTTATTATGGTTCGCATCACTGGCATTAAGGAAGATGGAAAGTGCGATGTTACTATTCGTGACAAAGCATACGTACAGATGGAGGACGACGCTGAGGCACTTTTAGATCTTATCGATAGCTATGCAGGAGTTCTTCCTTTTTCAGAGAAGGCTTCACCTGAGGTTATCAAGCGTGAGACAGGTCTTTCAAAGGCCGCTTTCAAGCGTGCAATAGGCCGTTTGTATAAGGAAAGAAAAATAACTTTGACAGATGGCAAAATTCGTCGTGCGTAATAGTTGAATATCAGTTATAATAGACACACGTACTATCGGGAGAGAGTAATAGGAGGATATTGCTATGAAAAATGTAATTTCTACAGAAAATGCACCAGCAGCAATAGGCCCATATTCACAGGCTATTGAAGTAAACGGCATGGTGTACACCTCTGGAATTATTCCAGTTGATCCTGCTACCGGAGTTATTCCTGAAGGCGCTGCTGCTCAGGCAGACAGAGTTTTCAAGAGTATGACAGCTCTTTTGGAGGCAGCAGGCACATCTATGGCAAATGTTGTTAAGACAACAGTGTTCATCAAGAACATGGAAGATTTTGCTGCAATCAACGAAGTGTATGCAAAGTATTTCCCAGAGCCATTCCCTGCACGTTCGTGCATCGAGGTTGCCAGAATCCCTAAGGATGTATTATTAGAGGCAGAGGCTATCGCCATCAAATAATTAATCTTTGGAGAGTAATATGATTTATGATGTAATTGTTGTAGGGGCAGGACCTGCAGGCCTTGCTGCGGCAATCTATGGCAAGAGAGCGGGTATGAATATTCTTGTCCTGGATTCCAGCTCCATAAGTGGAGGACAGATTCTTAGCACCTACGAAATAGATAACTACCCAGGTATGCCGGAGATTTCCGGCGAGGGACTGGCTCAGGCGATGAGGAGCCATTGTGATAAGCTTGGTGTGGAGTTTGCCAGAGGAAAAGTTACTTCTATTATAGATAAGGGCGCCACAAAGGAGTTAATCACAAAGAAAGCTACCTTCGAGTCAAAGACAGTAGTGCTTGCCACAGGAGCTTCTAATCGCGCTTTAGGTTGTCCTGGTGAGGAAGAGCTTTCTGGCGTAGGAGTTTCCTACTGTGCCACCTGTGATGGAGCTTTCTTTAAGGATAAGGCAGTGGCCGTCGTAGGCGGTGGAGATGTCGCTTTAGAGGATGCCCTTTATCTGGCTAGATTTTGTTCGAAGGTTTACCTGATTCACCGCAGGGATGAATTTAGAGGAGCTGTAGTTCTTCAGGAGCAGGTTAAGGCCACAGATAAGATTCAGATTTTGTTCGATAGCACTGTGGAGGCTATTGATGGCACTGAAAAGGTTGAATCCATTCAGGTAAAAAATAAAAATACCGGAGCCATTGATACAATCCGGTTGGATGGTGTTTTTATAGCAGTTGGTAACATTCCTAATGTTAAAGGTATTCAGGGATTGCCTGATCAGGACGAGGCTGGTTATATAGTTGCTGGAGAGAATTGCGAGACTTCCATCCCAGGTATTTATGCAGCCGGAGATGTTCGTACCAAACAGCTTAGACAGGTTATTACAGCTACAGCTGATGGAGCAAATGCTATTACATCAATAGATAGATATTTAAAGTAGGGTTTTATTGGGGAATTGTTACAATTCCTCACTTGAGTAGAATGTCGAGTTTTGGGGAAAGTTATGGACTTGACATGATGGGATTTACAATATATAATGTACAAAGTTGTAACAAAGTTGTAACAAATTTGGAGGTTTTCTTACAAAATGAAGATTAATTGGACAAGAGCTGTCAGCTATACACTTGCCGCTTGCGTCGTTGTTTCTAGTATATCACTTAGCTCAGATGCAGCTAGTGCCACATCAGGTGTTAGTGCTTTATCCAGCACCACAGGCGTTTTAGAGACTACTAATTACACAGCATTTGCAGGTTCAGTAGGGTCAGTTAATGACATGCTTGCCAATGCAACTGTTATTTCAACTGAGACTCAGTTGGCAGATAATGGTGCAGAAGCAGTTACCACTTCAGAAGACCCATACGCAAATATAGCTATAGCACAGGTTGATAATTACGTATATATCCGCTCAGAGGCATCTGCCGATAGCGAGTATGTAGGAAAGTTATATAACAACTCAGCTGCCACAGTTTCTGAGTCAGTTGAGGCATCAGATGGCACTTGGTTAAAGATTACATCTGGTGATGTAACAGGTTTCGTTAAGAGCGAGTACGTTGTTCAGAATAATGAAGAGCTTGCTAAGCAGGTATCTAGACGTCTTGCTACAGTTACCACTACCACCCTTAAGGTTAGAGAGTCCGCTTCCACAGATTCATCTGTTATCGAGCTTCTCCCATTAGGAGATGACCTTGTAGTAGTTGATGAGTCTACAGCCAGCGATGGTTGGGTTAAGGTTACCTGTAACGATGGTGAAGGTTACGTTAGCACAGATTACGTTAATCTTTCTACAGACTTCACAGTTGCTGAATCAAAGGCTGCTGAGGAGGCCCGTTTAGCAAAGGAAGAGGCAGAGAGAAAGGCAGCACAGGAAGCAGCTAAGAAGGCTACAGCTTCTAGTAGCTCAAAGTCAGCTTCTAGCTCTAAGTCATCATCAGGCTCAAGCAAGAGCTATTCTGCACCATCAGGTTCAGGCGGAAGCTCAGTTGTTAACTATGGTTCACAGTTTGTGGGTAACCCATATGTTTATGGTGGTTCATCTCTCACAAATGGTACTGACTGTTCTGGTTTCGTAATGAGTTGCTACAACGCATTTGGAGTTAGTCTCCCTCATTCTTCAAGCGCTATGCGTAGCGTAGGCTATGGAGTTTCATATGACGAGATGCAGCCAGGCGATATTGTATGTTACTCAGGTCACGTTGGAATTTATGCAGGTAATGGAACACTCCTTCACGCATCAAACAAGAGAACTGGTATCACATACTCAAATGTAAATTATAAGAATATCTTAGCAATCAGAAGAATATTCTAATTGGCAAAAATGTTCAAAGGCATCCTGAAAAGGATGCCTTTTTGTATAATATATTTAAGCAATTGTCAGAAAATAAATTCGAAACTTATAGGATAAAATTTCATAAATGTGCACAAAACCACTTGTTATTAAAAATGAATATAATTTCTAATTGAGTGTAAATGTGAAATCTTATCAACAAAAGTTCACACAATCGTCACGAATTTATGGACTTGTTAACCAGTTATCCACTTTATCCACCACAATTGTGAATTCATTTGAAAAGTTATCCACATTTTTTGAAAACGAATGTTTTGTCTTATATCTACAAAACTTGTAAAATCGCTAAAAAATCTTGACATTAGAACTGAAGAAATACTATCTGAAATAATTGTGTATTATCAGACAATAATATGAGTTGTATATTGGTTCACAATAGCTACACAGTTATGTAAATTGTATTATCATTGTAAATGTGCATAATAAAATCTAAGTTTACTATTTCATTTTTTGGTTATTTATATTAGAATGTGCTTAGGTTATGTGAATTTATATGAAAAAATTGCTTTTTTCATTGTTGATATTGCATAGATGAGCAGGAGGTATTCGATATGATTTCGAATCAAATTATGCAAAATACACTAGAGGGATTACATCAGCTGACAAAGATTGATTTGGCAGTTATGGATTCTGACGGCGTTATGTGCGCAGCAACTTTTTCTGATACTGCCCAGTACACAGATGCGGTGGCTGTCTTTGCAGCCTCAGAGGCAGAAAGCCAGGTGGCTTTAGGTTGTCAATTCTTCAAGGTATTCGATGACCAGCAGTTAGAGTTTGTAGTGCTTGCTCTCGGAGACAATGAGGAAGCATCTACAGTTGGTAAGATTGCTGCATTCCAGATACAGGAATTGATGATTGCATATAAGGAGCGATTTGATAAGGACAACTTTATCAAGAACCTTCTTTTGGATAATCTCCTTCTTGTTGATATCTACAACCGCTCAAAGAAGCTTCATGTGGATATCAATGCCAGAAGGGTAGTTATGATTGTGGAAGTGAGCCCTAACAAGGACGGAGATGAGCTTGATAGAGTTCGTTCTGTCTTTGGTGGAAAAAATAAGGATTTCGTTACTGCAGTTGATGAGCACAATATTATCGTTGTTAAGGAGCTTGGCGACAATGACTCTAACAACGAAATCGACAAGATCGCTGCGGTTATCATCGACGCTTTCCACGACAAGGAGAACAAGAAGGTTAGAGTTTCTTATGGTACAGTTGTTGGTGAGATTAAAGAGGTTTCCCGTTCTTACAAGGAGGCTTCGATGGCTATGGACGTTGGTAAGATTTTCTTCAACGACCAGAATGTCATTGCATACTCACAGCTTGGAATAGGACGTCTGATTTACCAGCTTCCAATTCCACTTTGTAAAATGTTTATTTCTGAGATTTTTGAAAATAGATCTCCAGATGATTTCGACGAGGAGACACTTGTTACAATCAGCAAGTTCTTTGAGAACAGCCTTAATGTTTCTGAGACTTCTCGTCAGCTTTACATCCACAGAAATACTCTAGTTTACAGATTAGATAAGCTTGAGAAGAGTACAGGTCTGGATCTTAGAGTATTTGAAGATGCTATTACTTTTAAAATAGCTCTCATGGTAGTAAAATATATGAAATATATGGAGAGCGAAAAGTTCTAAAAAGGTAATTTGCTAGAAAGAGGTAATGTTTTGATAAGATTAGATCATGTTAGTAAGTCTTACGAGGCGGGAAAGCCTGCTCTTGAAGATGTAACTATTCACATTGATCCAGGTGAATTTGTTTTTGTCGTGGGCGATAGTGGCTCGGGTAAGTCTACCCTCATCAGATTGTTGCTGAAGGAGCTGGAGCCTACAAAAGGAAAGATATATATTAACGGACAGGATTTAAAGAAGGTAACCCACAAAAAGGTTCCTACCTATCGTAGAAATGTGGGAGTTGTCTTCCAGAATTTCCGTCTACTTCCAGATAGAAATGTTTATGAAAATGTAGCCTTCGCAATGAAGGTAGTAGAGTCTTCCAACAGGGAGATAAAAAAGAAGGTTCCAACGATGCTTTCACTTGTTGGACTTGCAGCTAAATACAAATCAAAGCCTAGTCAGCTTTCAGGTGGTGAACAGCAGCGTGTGGCTATTGCCCGTGCTCTCGTTAACGAGCCAAAGATTATTCTTGCGGACGAGCCTACCGGAAATCTTGACAGTGATAACACTTGGGAAATCATGCGTCTTCTTGACGAGATTAACCAGAGAGGCACTACAGTCGTTGTTGTTACTCACAACATGGAAATCGTCAGAGCCATGAATAAGCGAGTTATCACCATCAAAAAGGGCGTAGTAGTTAGCGATGTTGGAGGTGATGACTATGAAGATTAGTACACACATCTACAACATCGGACAGGGCTTGAAGAATGTATGGAGAAACAAAATGTTTTCTCTTGCATCAATAGCCACAATGACAGCTTGTATTTTCCTTTTTGGAATTTTCTATTCACTGGGCACCAACTTCCAGTCTATGGTTAAGACTGCCGAAGAGGGGGTTGCAGTTACAGTTTTCTTCGATGAAGGCATTTCACAGACCAGAATTGAAGAAATTGGAGATGAAATAAAGAAGCGTGTCGAGGTAAAGAATTGTAATTTCATTTCTGCAGAACAGGCGTGGGAGGATTACAAAAAGGAATACTTCCACGGCAATGAGGATGCAGCGGCAGGCTTTGCTGATGACAATCCTCTTGCAAACTCAGCAAACTACGAGATTTATCTTAACGATGTTTCTATGCAGCCTTCATTAGTTTCATTCCTTGAGGACCTTGAAGGGGTACGTCAGGTAAATCAGTCAGAGGTTGCAGCTAAAACTTTAACAGATATTAACAAAGCCATCACAATAGTGTCACTTGCCATTGTTATTATACTTCTTGCTGTATCGGTCTTCCTGATTAGCAACACAGTAATGGTAGGTATTTCAGTCAGAAGAGAAGAAATCGCTATTATGAAGCTGATTGGAGCAAAGGATGCCTTCGTAAGAGCACCTTTCGTAGTAGAAGGTATTTTTATCGGGCTTCTTGGTTCAATCATTCCACTTGTTCTCATCTATTTCATTTATGAGAAGGTTGTGGAATATGCAAGCTCAGAATTCAGCTTTTTGAGCAATATGGTTTCGTTTATTCCGGTTGAAACTATCTTTAGGACCTTGGTTCCTATTTCTCTTATCTTAGGAATTGGAATTGGTTGGGTAGGCTCAAGAGTGACATTGCATAAACACTTAAGAGTATAAAAGAGATTTTAGGGAGTGCCTTGGAAAACGGGGCACTCTTTTGTATAAGCGTTCTCCTTGGAGGCGCTACGAGGAGGTAATTGTAATGAATGAAATGGACCCATTTACACAAAAGAATGAAGCAGAAGAATATACCTATTACTATGATAATGCAGTAGGACAGATGACCGCTCCGAAGCCTAAGGCTAAAAAATGGCCAGTTGTTTTAGCATTATTTTTAGGAATAATAGCTGGGGCGGTTGTGTCAGCTGCTGTAATTATAGCAGTGGTAGGTTCCCGATTTGCAGTTGATAATGAGCCTGCGGACCAGGTGCTGGATTCTTTACAGTCAGGAAATACATCTGGCTCCAAGCTCAGCACAATTATTAATGTAATAGAAAACTACTATTATCAGGATGTGGATTCTGAAGCCTTGGTAAACGGTATTTATAAGGGTGTTGTCTCAAGCCTGGAGGACCCATATTCGGAATACTACACAGCTGATGAATACAAGGATTTAATGGCCACACTTACAGGTAACTATGCTGGTATAGGTGCACTTCTCCAGAAAAATCTGGAAACAGGTGCAGTTACCATTACAAAGGTATATACTGGAACCCCTGCTGAAAAGTCAGGTCTGCAGGCTGGCGATAGCATAGTTTCTGCTGATGGACATTTAGCAACAGATGAGGGTCTTGATGCTTTTGTTCAGCGCATACGAGGAAAAGAAGGTACTGATGTAGAGCTTTTAATTTCACGTAATGATGAGGAGCTGACTGTCACCTGTACCCGTGCTTCTATAGCCACTCCTACAGTTGAGTATAAAATGCTTGAAGGAAATGTGGGCTACATTGCCGTTTCTCAGTTTACAGAGCACACCTATGACGATTTTAAGGCAGCCTACGAGGACCTTGAGAATCAGGGCATGACATCTGTTATTTATGATATGAGAAATAATGGCGGTGGACTTGTAGACTCTGTTGTAAGTATGCTAGACTACTTGCTTCCAGAGGGAACCGTTGTTTACACCATGGATAAAAATGGTACCAGAGAGGATTACACTTCTGATGCTACTCAGCAGGAGCCTCTGCCAATGGTAGTTCTGGTAAATGAAAATACCGCATCAGCAGCAGAGATTTTTACAGGCGCAATCAGAGATTTTAAATATGGTACAATAATTGGCACCACTACCTTTGGAAAGGGTATTGTACAGTCTACCATTCCTCTTTCTGATGGCTCAGCGCTTAAGCTGACCACACAGACCTACTATACTCCAAGCGGAGATAGCATCCACGGAAAGGGCATTGCCCCTGATATCGAGCTTGAGTATGAGTTCTTAGGTGGAGAGGACGTTACATACAGCACAGAATTTGATAATCAGATACAAAAGGCGCTAGAGGTTTTGAAAGGAAACTAACGCCTTTCTCATAAATGAAAAGAGGTGATTTCGTGATAGAACTTGATCAGTTCAAACAGAGACTTTTGTCTCAAAAGAATTCTATGACGGAAGTGAGGGATTCACTTTGACGTCGCAGCTAAAAAAGCGCGAATAGAGGAATTAGAGCGTGAAATGGAGGCTCCAGACTTTTGGACAGATGCGCAGGTTTCCACTGCCAAGATGAAGGAGCAGAAGTCAATGAAGGATGATGTTTCAGTTATCGATAAGCTTGAAGACCTTTATAAAGAAATAGAGGATTATATCGAACTTGGTAACGAAGAAGAAGATCAGGAAATCGTTGACACTGTCGCTCTGTTAATAGAAGAGTTTGAAAATGATTTGGAAAGTCTTCGCATGAAGACTCTACTTTCTGGTGAGTATGATTCTGACAGTGCTATTGTCACATTGCATTCAGGAGCAGGTGGTGTTGAAGCCTGTGATTGGGTACAGATGCTTTACCGCATGTACAGCCGTTGGGCTGGTGACATGGGCTTTGCATTAGAAGAATTGGATTACCAGGAAGGTGATGAAGCAGGAATTAAATCTGTAACTTTCCAGGTAAATGGTGAAAATGCCTATGGATATTTAAAATCTGAGAAAGGCATTCATAGACTGGTGCGTATTTCTCCGTTTAATGCACAGGGTAAGCGCCAGACTTCTTTTGCATCCTGCGACGTAATGCCGGACATTGAAGAGGACGTTGATGTTGAAATTCGTGATGAAGATATCCGAATCGATACCTATCGTTCATCTGGTGCAGGTGGTCAGCATATCAATAAGACCAGCTCTGCCATTCGAATTACCCACTTCCCTACAGGAATTGTGGTTACCTGTCAGAATGAGCGAAGCCAGTTCCAGAACAAGGACAAGGCTATGCAGATGCTGAAGACTAAGCTTCTTCTTTTAAAGCAAGAGGAAAATGCAGCTAAGGCCAGTGGTATCCGTGGCGAGGTTTCAGATATAGGCTGGGGCAACCAGATTCGTTCTTACGTCCTTCAGCCATACACTATGGTCAAGGACCTCCGCACTGGGGAAGAATCAGGCAACGCCGACGCCGTCTTAGATGGAAAGCTCACACCATTCATGAACGCATACTTAAAGTGGTTATCTCTCGGCTGCCCAGAACGTGGTGCGTCAGATGTAGATTAAATTCACTTTTACAATTTATTACACTAAAGTACTTGATTTAGGTAGTTTTTTTGTGTTATTATCTTTTGAGCGTGTACAAATGTTTTTGTACTAAAGACACTCATGGAGGAGATATGGCAGAAAAAACTACCTATTTTGTTTTAAAAGAGAAAGCTGTGCCAGAAGTATTGCTCAAGGTTGTTGCCGCTAAAAAGCTTATTGATACAGGCAAATGTGACTCCGTTCAGGAAGCCACCGAGACAGTTGGTATCAGCCGTAGTTCTTTTTATAAATACAAGGATGATATTTTCCCTTTCCATGAGGACACCAAAGGAAAGACGATTAACATGGTTATCCAGCTTGAGGATGAGCCAGGTATTCTATCCAGCGTGCTGGATGAGATAGCTCATTTTCGTGTAAATATTCTAACCATACATCAAAGTATTCCTGTTAACGGCTTCGCCACACTGACTATTTCAGTAGATGTGCTTGAGGATTCAGGAGATTTTTCCGATCTAGTAAGTGCAATCGAAAATGTAAGCGGAGTTCATTACGTAAAAATTTTAGCAAGGGAGTGACACGATGAAAGCAGCAATTATGGGTTACGGAACAATCGGTTCCGGAGTAGCAAAGGTTTTAGACACAAACAAAGATATTTTGGCTGAGCGCTTAGGTGAGCCACTTGAGCTTAAATATATTCTTGACCTTAGAGATTTTCCTGGCGATCCACATGAGGATTGTTTTGTAAAGGATTATAAGGACATCGTAAAGGACAAGGAAGTTAAGATTGTTGTAGAGACTATGGGTGGTGTTGAGCCTGCCTTTACATTTGTTAAGGCTATGCTTGAGGCTGGTAAGTCTGTCACAACTTCAAATAAGGCCCTTGTAGCAGATAAAGGTGCCGAGCTCATGCAGATAGCAGAGGCCAACAATGTAAACTTTGTTTTCGAAGCAGCTGTAGGTGGTGGTATTCCTATTATCCGTACTCTCACAGCATGCCTTACAGGCGACGTTATCGAGGAGATGTCAGCAATCTGTAATGGTACTACCAACTACATGCTCACAAATATGGAGCAGTTTGGTAGCGATTATGCAGAGATTCTTGCTGAGGCACAGAGCCTTGGTTATGCAGAGAAGGACCCAACAGCTGACGTTGAGGGCTTTGACAGCTGCCGTAAGATTGCGATTCTCACTTCCCTTGTTTCAGGAAAGAATG
>JAEEGL016594105.1_pt1 | contig 17635 bp, 7 predicted proteins | sample 9134231 | NCBI WGS metagenome assembly JAEEGL01 (sample SAMN16246548, study PRJNA631951) | gut metagenome | biome: gut microbiome; feature: rumen; material: fiber-attached | host: Bos | place: Iran: Karaj | collected 2018-10 | reverse complement strand
GTGGTGATACCCGACAGCGTGACGTCCATAGGTGAAAATGCCTCAGACGATTGGGGGGCCCCGTTTGGGCGCTGCAGTGGGCTGACGAGCGTGACGGTGCCACAGGCGGTCTGCACGAACAGCTTTAGCAGCATTTTCGCTTCGTGCGACAGCCTCACGAATGTCGTGATATCTGACAGCGTTACCACCATAGGCGGATTTGCTTTCTATAACTGCACGAACCTCGTGAGCGTGACGATTCCGAATAACGTCACCAATATAGGCGAGTCAGCGTTCTATATGTGCACGAGTCTGTCTGATGTGGTGTTGCCTGAGTGCCTGGTAAATATCGGCCAGAGCGCTTTTGCATCTTGTAGTTCGCTGACCGATCTTACCATCCCCCCAGGCGTCACGACAATTGGAGACAGTGCGTTTTGGGGGTGTGTTGGCATTACTCAGATAGACATTCCTGACAGCGTCATTGATATTTGCGGCAATCCTTTTTCAGGGTGTGAGCAGCTAATGTCTATTTCGGTGTCCCAAGAGCATGCAAGATATTCTTCAGTGAATGGGCTGTTGCTCACGAAAGACGGGAAGACGCTTTTGTGTGGCGTAAATGGAGATGTCGTCGTTCCAGATGGTGTGACGGCAATTGGATACGGAGCCTTCTACGGGTTCACGGGACTTAGAAGTGTCGACCTCCCTGACGGCATTGTGTCCATTGAGGGCAATGCATTTGGCTATTGTTCTGGTCTGGAGAGCATATCAATCCCCAGCAGCGTGACGAGTATCGGGGCAAACGCTTTTATTGAATGCAATGGCTTGACTCATGTCGAGATTCCACACGGAGTAAGCGACATTGGCTTTGGTGCGTTTGTGGATTGCGAAGAACTAAGAAGCGTGGTAATTCCAGAAACCGTGACGCAAATGGACGAGAACGCATTCATCTTTTGTGAGAAATTGGAGCGGTTTGATGTCGCAGAGGCGAATCCGATATACAAGTCGGAGAACGGCCTGTTGCTGACAAAAGATGGGAGCATCTTAGTGCAGGGTGTTAATGGTGATGTTGAAATACCAGATGGCGTGACTATAATCAATGAATATGCATTTACGCAATACAAGGGGTTGAATAGTGTCACAATGCCTTCTAGTCTGACAAACATTGTGCGCAGTGCGTTTTACGGATGTGACGCGCTGCGAAGCGTGACGTTTTGCGGCGATGTGATACCTGGAGCAAAGAATCTTCCATGGGCGAATATTCGGCGCGTCTGCTGTCCTATGGAATACTTGGACAACTGGAAGGCAATCTTTGGACAATATGACGTCGAGGAGATTGTTCCGCTGGAGCTCGCGGACTACGATATTCAGGAAGAGACTATCGACGGTTTGACTTGGCGCTACTACATTGACGGAGACGGCGCTGTTGTGGCGTCTGGCAAGTGGGAGCCGGCGGTTTCGCTGGTTGGCGAAGGCGTAGCATTGAGAATCCCCGAGACGCTGGGCGGACAGCCTGTCGTTGGCATTGGATTTGCCGCATTTGCATGGCTGTCTGAAATTGCGTCAGTCGAAATTCCCGTCTCGGTTACCAACATATCCGACTATGCTTTCTATTCGTGCTGCGGAATCGGGCAGGTTGATCTTCCGGCCTCGTTGCAGTCAATAGGCCGCTACGCATTCGCATACTCCAGCCGGCTTTCCAGCGTCTCGTTTGACGAGCCGTCTTCGCTCGTGCGAATTGGCGAAGGCGCTTTTCTCGGCTGCTCGGGAATGAAGGAGGATGGATTCCGCCTCCCGTCATCGGTCGCCGATGTCGGCACTGATGCGCTTAAGTTCATGTGCTCCAGGTCTCTTGGCGGGACAATAAACAGTTCAACAATCCTAGACCGCGGGCGGACATACACCGTCACGAACAATCTGACCATTGCAAAGGGTGCTAAACTTACTATCGAACATGGCGTGGTCATAAAGTTCAAGCCCGGGCTTTCGCTCGTCGTCAACAGCGGTGCGACGCTGAACGCCATTGGTACTCGCGCACAGCCGATTGTGTTCACTTCTATAAAGGATGACGAACATGGTGGTGATGCCAATAGCGATGGAGATTCGACATATCCGTATGCTGGTGATTGGTATCAAATCAAAGTGCAAGGCACGGCGAACTTCAACTATTGCCATGTGCTTTATAACTCTTCGAATGAGAACTATGGAGGTGTCGAGGCATACGGTGGTACGGTGACGTTTGACAATAGCGAAATCGCTCATACTAAGTACGAGTGCGTGAATGCTCATTCGGGCGGTAATTTTATCGCACGCAATTCGGTGTTCCGCGATTCGTCGCTTGGATTCGGGTACTACGGAAGCGGACGCGTAAAGGCGAACAACTGCGTCTTTTCCGATCTGAGCGTGGCTGTGCGGCAGAGCGGCAAGACGCTGACGAATTGCGTGTTCTATCGGTGCCTGGCCTTTACCGACCAGAACGGCGATTATAGTACATATAGTCACTGCGTGTTTTACAACCCAGCCGATTATGGTGCGCAGTCCTACACGAAATGCGGCTCTAACGGCAATATATGGGGCGACCCAATGTTCTGGGACGCGGAGAACGGTGACTTTAGAATATACAAGGGGAGTCCCTGCATAAACGCGGGAGATAGCAAGGTCGCACCTAAATACGACTATTACGGGCAGCCGCGCGACGGTGTGGCTGACATAGGCATCTACGAGGCTGTTGGTGAAGGGGTCATGGCAAAGAACGATCTGGCGGTAGAGGGAGTATCAGTTGCCTCTGCAGGGTCGGGTGCGTCGAATGAGCCTGTTCAAGTGCATGTCGGCGGAACTCTTCGGATAGGCTACTCCATTGCCAATGTCGGGCGCAAGTCTGTTGCGGACTTGTGGCGTGACAAGGTGTCGCTTGTTTCGGAGGATGGTGGCTATTCGCTCGACCTTGGCGCGGTTCTTCAGGAAGGAGTGATTGAAGTGGGGACGACGAATGCGTTCAGCGCTTCGTTCCTCATGCCTCCTGACGCTGAGGGTGTTTGGCGGGTCCAGGTGAATGTCAATGCGGAACGCGATGTTTATGAAGGCGCGAATACAACGAACAACATAGCCATAAGTTCTGAGGTGATTGAGGTTGTCCTGCCTGCGCGCGCGGCCGAGGATGGGTTCGTCGGGAGAGCATACAAAGACTCGCCTGCGGCGGCAAAGTTCGCGCTAGACGGCGCGGAGCCGATGGTGGCGCGTATTGATGCACCCGCCGGAACGGTGGTGTATCTCGGCAACGGTTTCATGCCTAGCGCGTCCAGCTATTCCGCGCGAGCCGTGGTGGGGGCGGATGGTGGCTTGATCGGCATCCCGTCTGGCGTGACGACGGCCTATCTGCTCGTGGAGACGACCTCGTCGAGTGGTGCCGAGTTCTCGATGATGCTTGAATCTGCGGCGCTGGCCGTGCAGTCTGTCAGCCCCGCTACGCTTCCCTACACGGGCACGACTGGCCTTGTGATCGACGGCGCTAACTTCGCGGAAGGGTGCAGGGTTGAGTTGCTTACGGCGGGAGGATCGCCGTTCTCTGCGGTTGCCGCGACCATAGTTTCCCCCACGCGACTCACGGCGCAGATTGACTGCTCGCAGCTGACGGCAGGCACGACATACGGCGTGAAGGTAATCGGGGCGGACGAGGCCTTCGCCACACTTCCCAGCGCCGTAACTGTTGCGAAGGTTCCGGCTGCGCCTAAGCTAAAGGCGAAACTCGACACGCCTGCGAGCGTCCGGCGCGGGCGCACGCTCACGGTTTATGTCAACTACGAGAACATCGGCAACGCTGATATGCCGGCGCCTGTGTTTGAGTTGGTTTCGCAGGGCAACGTGTTCAAGATCGATGGCGTATGCTACACCAACAGCGTGAAGGTGATGGGCCTTTCGGCCGACGCGCCGGTCGGCACGCTCCGTCCACGCGAGCCGCAGCGCCTCGGCATCCCAGTGACGATTCTCGCCGAAAACGTGAAATGGAATCTTAGGTCGTATCATGCGGCGCAGGAAGGCGCGAAAAAGAAGTTGCAGTTGGAGGCGTTAATGGGAGGACGCTGGGTGCGAGATTTGTCTGAATCCAATACAAATCTTTATGTGGCCGTATGCCGTGAATTTGGCAAGACTTGGGCAGAATGCTATACGCAGATGGGAAGTTGTCTTTCTGAACAGTTGACAGGAAACAGTGGAGCCTTGACTTTTGACGCTGCAATCGAGATGTTTGCAAAGGAAGTGTATGAGAACGCTAAAACGTCTTTATCGTCTGATGCAAATCAACAGCAGGGATTGTTGTTGTCGGCATCGCGGATAGGCGTGTTGACGAGTGATAGAGGTGTTAGTGAAGGTGAGTTGACTGGGACTAAGTATAGCAATGACAATTCGCATGATGGCGATGTTTGGTGGTATCATAGTGGAAAATGGCTGAGTATTACGAACGAGTCCGTTAAGGCTGTACTCGCATCTCATCTTGGTAACGTATTCTTGATCTGCCACGGTAATGCCAATTCCGTCCATGAGCCTTGGATTGCCAGTCTAGCTAGTTCGTCTGTTTCGGCTGGATATAGTGCGGTGCTTGCTGTTGACTGGGGTGATGGTTCATGCAGGCATCTCGCCGTCTACCCAGAAAAGAATTCGACGTATATCCCCGCGGCAGGCGCTGAAGCTATACGTCAGTTGCAGAAGGTGGGTGTCTCAGGCGGGAATCTGACAGTGTGTGGGCATAGCCATGGTGGGCATCTTGGTGGAATAATCGCAAAGGGCATGGGAGCTAAACGATTGATAGGCATGGATACATCCCCGATATGGACGCATGAAAATACTCCCGCAAAAAATAGATATCCACTGGGGTGGAGTAGGACTTCGGCAAATACAATAGAGTTCTATAAGTCATCGTGGCATTATTCTATGGGCACTGATCCGACGGATGAGGGAAATGGCGATATATTCGGTATCCCAAGTTTTTATGTTACGCAAACAAGTGATTTCTATAATGATGACTATGTTCGTGGTGGGCGGAAACGCGGTGATAAATGGCTGAAAAATCTTAAGGCACTTTCTCGCCATGGGTTTTCGTACGAGTGGGTGGACAGTCAGATACAATTGGTAGCGTCGATGGATTGGAAAGATTCAAGTAAGACATGGCGCCAACTGAGCGGTTCAACTAGGAGACTGCCTGATGCGGGGCTCTTTGCCGGCACTTTACGAGAAGGCATTATGGAGTGTGGTTCACAGGTGAGAAGAAATGTTGCCGATGTGTTGGGCGTTGATATTTATTCCGTCAAATGGAACTATGACGAGTACATGTTTGATAAGGGGCAAAAGCCAGGAACGGTGATGATCCTACAGAAGAAACTCGTGCTGATATCGGAACACGGGTTGAATGGATTGTATTATACTGCTGATGATTTTAAGACGGGTCAGACGTATGATTGGCTTCTTGAGGGGGTACAAAACTACGCAGACAATACATCCATAGACTACAATCATTCGACGCTAAAAGATGTTGATAAGCCATGGGATAAAGGGTTTGGCGTCGCTGTCTTTATTGCCGATGTGTCCGATTTCAGTCCGACTCTTTACAATGGCATAACAGAAGGAAATACTTCTTCGTCAGGTGGCAGGCTGAAATGGGAAGATATTGAAGCACTAAAAAATGCAGGGGTTAGGTTTAAGCTGATAAGTAGTAAATGTGAGGAGTCTGTTTTTGTCAGACCTGGTAAAAGGGCTAACAATACGGGTATTGTCAGAATGAATGGGGCTATTCCCGAATCAGTGTTTACGGGTTCTGTCGGCTTGGGTGATGACGAGGGTGGCCGACTATGCCTTGTAGTTGGAGCTGTAGGGATAGTAGGCACAAAAGAAGATGTGCAACTTAAGTTATACGAAGGAGAACTCTGCCCAGATAATAACTTTTTTGCGCGTTTGATTCGTGTGAAATCTGACGCACCTACTTCTGATGTGCATTCCGGTACAGCTTTGCATTTTGAGTGGTCATATGAGAATGTCTCCGCCTTTGCCCCAGATAATATTCAGGACGACAACACATGGACGGCGGACGCTAACGGGAACTGGACTGTCACGCTGACGGGCGCGACTTCCTACGGGCCAACGAACATTGTCGCTGGCTCTTGGACTGGATTTGACTGTACTGTGTCGCAGCGTGACTGGACGCCTAATCCAAATGTGACCGTGACAGGGCATTTGTTCACGGGTGATGACGGTGATTTCGTCCCTGTGCAGAATTACACCGTAATTCTTGCAGTCGAAGATGCTAATGGCAAGATTGGCACGAAAGAATATCAGTTTAAAATATACCGCCATGCCGCTGAAGACGATGGCGAGGAAGCTGATTCGAGCCGCTCAAACGAGCCGAAGTCGTGCGACCCGAACGAGATGGTGGGCGAGGATGGAATAGGCGAGAAGCGGATTGTCCTGCCGGGACAGGAACTTACCTACACCATCTACTTCGAGAACAAGTCCGACGCCGATGCGGCAGCCGCGTGCGTGGAGGTTATCAACCCGCTTTCCGATGCGCTCGACTGGAAGTCGCTTGAGATGATCGACGTCGGGTATAACAACCAGGTCGACGGTGGTCTCTCCGGGTTGCACGAGGGCGTCAGCGAAAAGACGATGGAAGGGACGAACACCATCGCGAGGACGGAGTTCAAGGTGGTGTACTATGACGAGGATGGAAATGCTGTGGATGGCGAGAATGCATCCGCCAAGTCGGCGCAGGCCGAATGGTATATCCGCATCGTTGATCCGAATGGCGACGACGATGGTTGGCCGCTCGACATGGAGAATGGCGGACTGCTGCTGCCGAATGACGATACGCACCGCGGCGAGGGCTACATCAGGTACAAGGTCAAGGTGCGCGACGATGCGCCGATGAACACCGTAATTACCAACAGCGCGACAATCATATTCGACCACTACAACGACCCCATCGAAACCGATCCGGCGTGGTGGAACACGGTGGGACGTCAGGACTGGATAGACATAGAGACGAACCTTGTCGCAGGGGCGAAGGGAACAGTGACGAGCAAGACGGACGAGGCTACGGGCGTGACGACGTTGACCGCCAAGCCAGGGAACAAGAACTCGCTCTTCGCCTACTGGGAAGGCCCTGACGGCGAGAAGGCAGGCTTTGGCGCGACGCTCAAGGTCAAGGCCTTGACGCAGGGCGGGAAGTACACCGCAGTGTTCACCACCAAGGCCGCATGCGCCAAGCCTTCGCTCGACAAGGAGAACGCATTCGCCAAGGGCGGCGCGAAGATGTTCAACTCCGTTGTGGGCGTAGCGGCGAGCGACAGGTTCGTGGTGCCCGACGAATGCTACCCCGTGAAGTTCTCCGTGAAGGGAATGCCGAGCGGCCTCAAGGTCAACGCAACCAGCGGCGCAATAACCGGCGGCCCGACGAAGACGGGCAAGTTCACCGCAACCGTCACCGTGACGAGCGTGGCCAACGCCAAGAAGTATGTGACGGTCAAGATCCCGATAACCATAGCAAAGCTGCCGAAATGGACGTACGGCACGTTCACGGGCGTCGTCACTTCCGACGACGCAATGGACATGATCGAGAGCCCGTACTACTATACCGACCCGGACGAGGACTACAACATCGGCCAGGCCACGATGACGATCGGCGCAACGGGCAAGATGTCGCTCAAGGTCTCGCAGGGCGGCACCAACTGGACCGCGAGTGCGAGCGGATTTACCGCGGCGAGCGACTGCGAGGCGGAAGGGTACTACATCAAGTTCACAGCCAAGGCTACGGTCGGCAAGAAGACATACTCCCGCCCGTTCGCGATGATGCTCGAGCGCCGCAGCGACTACGATGACGTCAACGGCGGGCCGACGCTTGCGTTCGACTCGACGATCTTCGATGATGCCGGGCATTATGCCGGAATCTGCCTCAAGCGGTACATGTGGAAGGACTCCGGCGCGGCGTCGATGCTCTCGTCGTATGCAGGTGCATACACGTACTATACGGAGGACAACGAGAAGCTGACGGTGACGATTGCGGCAGACGGCGTTGCCAAGGTCGCGGGAACTTTGGCGAACGGGCGCAAGCTGTCGCTTTCGACGCGCGCCCTCTGGTCCTGGGGCGACGATACACCTTATGTGATAATATATGCTCCGCCGGCCTCGGCCAAGGTGAAGGTCGGCACTACGACCAAGACCGTCAAGTACGACAAGTTCTTCTGCCCGCTATACTTCATCGACAGCTCCTCCGATCCTGAACCGGGTTCGGGCTTGGCATACCGTAACCCTGGCGTAAGGTTCGACGTTTCCGGCTCCGGGTCGTTCGCCTATTCGACGCCGTATGGACAGGCTGCCAGCAACAAGGTCGTCACCGTGACCGCCAAGCCAGGCAAGAACAGCGTGTTCGCATACTGGATGCGCGGCGACGAGGTCGTCAGCTATTCCGCATCCCGCAACGTGACGATGAAGGGATATGACGTCACAGACCTTACGGCGGTGTTCCGTCCCAAGAGCGAATACAAGGACATTGTGCTCGGGCCATGGTGGGAGGACGCCGATGGCAACGAACTAGACAAGAGCGAAGTCGCCAGCATCATGAAGTGGAACCTCTTCACGGGCATGAAGACTACGCTGAAGTTCTGCGTGAGCGACGACGTGCGTCCGGTGAAGTTCACCGCTACAGGCCTGCCGAAGGGCCTCAAGCTCAATGCGACGACGGGCGTGCTGTCTGGCATCCCGACGGCTGCGTCGTCAGGTACTGTGAAGATCACCGTCTCGAGCACCGCCAACACTGCGAAGAAGGTGACGCAGTCGTTTGCATTCACGGTGCGCACGCTCAGGAAGTTCGCCAAGGGGACGTTCAAGGGGACGGTGCAGGTGAATTTCGTGACGCGCGACATGGAGGCGGAGCCGTACTATGACGAGCTGGAGGAGCAGTATGTGTATCCGCCCATCGTCACCAACACCATCTCAAAGGCGCTGACCCTGACCGTTGGCGCGAACGGCAAGGCGTCCGGGAAGTTTGCCGTTGACGGCAAGACGTATGTCCTCTCGACTTCCTGCTACACCAGGTACGAGGACAATTCCAGCTATGCGCGGGCCGGCGACATCGTAGGCGGCGCGTTTGTCTCAAAGAACGGCCTAATGACCTATGAAGACGAAACATTCGAGGCTGCGGGAACCATTTCGTGCGGGAGCCAGAAGTGGCCCGTGAAGCTGACCGTGCGCGAGACAGGCGACATCAACCATGTGGCGACACCGCTTACGCGCGCGTCGGACGTAAACCCGAAGGGCTACGGTGCGTGGACGCTTGACACGCTGATGACGATAGAGACAGACTCGACGCCGGCTGGCGCCGGCTGGCTTGACTTCTCGTCGGAGCTTAAATGGGTGAAATAGGGGACAACTGCGCCGTTTTCGGATTGCGGAGCGGGCCGTGGTTTCGCTATAATAACAGCCTATTGCAAGCCTGCTGACAACAGGGGCTTGAGGAAGGACATCTGCATGGAGACTAAGATAGTTCAGTTTGGCGAAGGGAATTTCCTCAGGGCGTATTTCGACTGGATGGTCGAGAGGATGAACGCGAAGGCGGGGTTTGACGGCTCCGTCGCGATAGTGCAGCCGCGCGGCGACGCGCTCAAGGCCGCGGGGCAGGCGATCAACGCGCAGGGAGGACGCTACCATGTCTGCGTGCGCGGGATCGAGAACGGCAAGACCGTTGAGCGCGTAGAGGAGATCACCTGCGTCGAAGGCGTCGTCACGGAGAAGGAAATCGAGCGGCTTGCCGTGATTCCGTCTCTCAGGTTCGTCGTCTCCAACACCACTGAGGCGGGCATACAGTACGTTAAGGGCGAGAACACGTTCCCCGCGAAGGCGCTGCGCCTAGTGAAGGCGCGCCGCGCGGCGGGACTCCCCGGACTTGTCTTCCTGCCCTGCGAGCTTGTGCCGGACAACGGTGCGCTCCTCAGGGAATGCATGCTCAAGCACCTTGCCGACGACCCGCAGGAGGGACTCGACGAATACATCGAGAAAGAGTGCGTGTTCTGCTCGACGCTCGTCGACCGGATTGTTTCGGGCGCGCCAGACGCGGAGAGCGCGGCGCGCTTCGAGCGCGAGCTCGGGAAGAAGGACGCGGCGCTTGTGTGCTGCGAGCCGTTCCACTTCCTCGCGGTGCAGGCTCCGGCTGGATTCGACCTCGAGGCGGAGCTGCCGCTCAAGGCCGCCGGAGTCAATGTCGTGCAGGCTGCGGACATCGGTCCGTACCGCATGCGCAAGGTGCGCTTCCTCAACGCCACGCACACGTCGATGGTCTACTGGGCGCTTGAGCGCGGCTTCACGGAAGTGGCCGAGACACTCGCCAGCCCCGAAGGAGGCGCGTTCGTCCGCAAGGTCCTCTTCGATGAGATATTCCCGACGGTCCCGCTTCCGGACGACGAGAAGAAGGCCTTCGCCGAAACAGTCCTTGAGCGCTTCGCAAATCCGTTCGCCCACCACAAGCTCGCCTCCATCGCGCTCAACACGGCGGCGAAGTGGAAGGCCCGCTGCCTTCCCGTGGTATGCGACTACTACAAGATCGCAGGCAGGCTCCCCGAGGCGATGATGCAGGGATACGACGCGATCGCACGCCACTATGATTCACTCAGCTGATGCAGGAATGAGCCCAAGGACAGGCATATTGCAGAGCTTCGCCCTCCAGTGGCGCGCCTTGTGGCGCACCGGCGTGCTTCCGCTTTGCGCGGCAGCGTCGGTGCTCGTAGTGATCGCCGCCCCGCATCTTTCGCGCGGCGACGGCACTGTGGCAGGCGCTAGGCATGTCCTGGTCCAGCTGGCCCTCGGCGGGGCGTTCGCCGTCGTGGCCATTGTCTCGCTGGTCGCGGCATGCGGCGCGTTTGCGGACGAGCGCGCGGCAAAGCGCCTCGCCCTTACCGTCACGCGTCCGGTGCCGATGTGCGGCGTGTGGCTCGGCAAGTTCGCCGCCATCGTCGCCGCTGCGGCAGTTTCGCTTGCCGCGGCGATGGCCACGCTTTTCTGCGTAGCCGACATGGGCGGAGACTGCGTGAGGCTCATGCCCCCCGTGCTGCCGACCATCGCCGAGGAGTCGCTTGCGGAGTACGACCGGTTTATGGCCGCGCCCGAGACGCCGGCCGAGGTGAAGAAGCAGCCGAAGGCCGCCGTCGTCAAGGAGCTTATGAAGCGCATGGGCGAGCGGTACGACGCCATAAGGCCCGGCGAGACCATGCGGTGGAGCTTCATGCTCCCGGACAGCGTGACCACGGCTGGCGTAAGGCTGTGCTTTGCGGCCGAGTTCGGCATGCGCACCACGGTAAGCGGAACGTTCGCGCTAAGCTCTCAATCGGGGCATGACGTGTTCGACGCGGTGGTGACAAACCTTACGCGCAGCGTGCTAGACGTCCCGCTTTCCCCAACTGGGAAGTGCGACCTCCGGGACGGCGGGCAGGCGGTGCTGTCCTTTACGAACACAGGGAATGGCGACGTCATGCTCCGCCCGCGCAAGGACCTCTTCATCACGGTGCCAGGGGACTCTGCCGCCGCCAACGCAGTCCGCACCGTGCTCATGCAGCTGGTGATAACGGCGGTGCTCGTCGCTCTTGGGATGTTCTTCTCGTCGGCGCTGTCGAAGAGCGTCTCCGCGTTTTCGGCCGCGGTGCTGATAACGGTGTCGCTGATGGCGCCTGCGGTGCTTGTCCAGTTCCCAAGCGAACTGGGCGCCAACGGCATCACGAAGGTCGGGCTTGGCGTCTCGAAGGCCGTCCTGAAGGTGACGCGGCCTGTGGGCGAGCTGCACCCCATCGAGTCGTTCGCGTCGGGCGAGTGCGTCGAGTGGGGCGACATCGGGAATGCCGCCGCGCAGAACGTCCTTCTGGTTCCACTCGTGCTGATGCTGCTGTCGTCCGCGGTTCTCGTCTACCGTCCGCCGGAGTGACGTCCGCGGAACTGCGGCGACTCCGCCGATTAGCCTTTATTCCCGCCTGTGGATTGTGTATAATTGGGGGAAAGGCATACATACGGCTTTGGAACGGACATTCTCTCGATGGCAGGATTTTTCCACAAAGTTGCAGGACACGTCGACAAGCTCGACGCGGAGGGGCTTCGCAGGCACTACAGGGCGCTGACCGACCAGCTGGACTTCTTCAGGTCGGTGTTCGAGGCGCTTGACGAGGGAGTGCTTGCGATTGGGGAGGACGATACCCTGAGGTACGCCAACGGCGCTGCGTCGCGCCTTACGGGAATGAATGTCGACGAGGCGGAGGGCCGTCCAATCGACAAGGTCCTTCCGGGCTGGGACTGGAAGGAGCTCCTGGCGCCGCCCGTCACGGGCGAGGGCTGGGCGCGCAGCGCCACGCGCGAGTTCCAGATCACCTACCCGGAGCGCAGGATACTCGCCGTCAACTCCATGCCGTCCGAGCGCGGGACCGTCGTGCTGATGCGCGACGTCACGGCCGAGCATGCGCGGGAGAACGCCGCGATCGACGACGAGCGCGCCGGGGCGGTATGCGAGCTTGCGGCCGGCGTCGCGCACGAGATAGGCAATCCGCTCAACGCGATCTCGCTGAACCTGCAGCTTCTCGAGCGCGAGTTCCGGAGGGAGCCCGACGCGAAGCGCCGCGAGCGGCTGCTTGCCGACATAGCCGTCTCGCGCAGCGAGGTCAAGCGGCTCGACGGCATAATACGCGGCTTTCTCTCGGCGATGCGCCCCGTGCGCCCGAACCTCGTGCCGGGCACTCCGGCCGACGCGCTTTCGGCTGCGCTTGCCGCCCTGCGGCCCCAGCTCGAGAACCGCGGCATAAGCGTGACGGTTGACCTCCCTTCGGCGATTCCCCCCGTCATGGTCGACAAGGAGCAGCTGCAGCAGGTCTTCTTCAACCTCGCGAAGAACGCGATGGAGGCGATGAAGGACGGCGGCACTCTCGCCGTAGGCGTCAGGGCGGACGACGAATCGGTGGAGTCGTACATGCTCGACTCCGGCGAGGGCATGGACAGGGAGTCGCTTGCGCGCCTCTTCGAGCCGTACCGCACGACAAAGGATGGCGGCAACGGGCTCGGGCTCGTCATCTGCAGGCGCATCGTAAGGGCGCACGGAGGCGAGATAGACGTCGAGTCTAAGCCGGGCGCCGGCACAAGGTTCTCGGTGATCCTCCCCAGGCTCGAGAGGAGGGTCAGGGAGATTGGCGTAAGCGCCAACGGACAATAGGACGTAGACATGGTGACCATACTCATAGTTGACGACGAAAAGCCGATACGCGACCTCCTTGCGAGGGCGCTTGGCGCAGACTACAACGTCGTGACCGCGGCGGACGCCGAGCTTGCGATGAAGGCGCTCGACGCAGACCCCTCGATCGCGCTCATGCTTTCCGACGTGCGCATGCCAGGCGCCGACGGCATCACGCTGCTCAAGGCCGCCCGCGCGAAGCGTCCGGACCTCGCCGTCATAATGCTCACGGCGTACGGCAACGTGGAACTTGCCGTTGAGGCGATGAAGAACGGGGCCAACGACTTCCTCACGAAGCCGGTGGAGCTCGACCAGCTCGACCTGCGCATAGCAAAGGCACTTGGCGACCGCGCGCCTGCGGCAGAGCCGGCCGTGCCAGCATCCGGCGACGCCGATCCCGGGCTCGAGGAGATCGTAGGCGACTCGCCCGCGATGAAGAAGGTCTTCGACATGGTGCGCCGCGCCGCGCCGACCGACGCGACGGTCCTGCTCGAGGGGCCGAGCGGAACCGGCAAGGAGCTCTTCGCGCGGGCGATCCACAGGCTGTCGCGAAGGGCGTCCGGGCCGTTCGTCGCAGTGGAGTGCGCGGCCCTCAACCCGAACCTCCTGGAGAGCGAGCTGTTCGGGCACGTGAAGGGCGCATACACCGGCGCGGACGCGGACCGCGTGGGCCGCTTCGAGGCCGCGAACGGCGGCACGCTTTTCCTCGACGAGATATCTGAAATACCTCAGTCCACGCAGGTGAAGCTCCTGCGCGCGCTGGAGTCGCGCTCGTTCGAGCGTCTCGGCAGCAGCGCCACGATATCGACGGACATCCGCATCGTCGCGGCGTGCAACCGCGACCTCAAGAAGCTTGCGCAGGAAGGCAAGTTCCGCGAGGACCTGTACTACCGCCTCAACGTGATAGACCTCCACCTCCCGCCGCTGAGCGAGCGCAAGAGCGACATCGCGCTTCTGGCCGGCAGGTTCGTCAAGGAGTTCTCCGCCAGGAACGGCGGGCGCGTCACCGGCATCTCGCCCGAGGCGATGAAGGTGCTGGAGTCGTACAGGTGGCCTGGCAATGTGCGCGAGCTCAGGAACGTCGTCGAGAAGATGGTCGTGCTCTCGCCGGGCGGGGACCTTCGCCCGGAGGACTTGCCGGACGACATTCGCGCGCCGGCGGCAACACCGGCCGACGGCGCGTCGGGCGACTCGCTCGCGTCCGCCGAGAAGGCGAAGATACTCGCCGTGCTGGACGAATGCGGCGGCAACATAACGCGCGCGGCGGAGAAGCTGGGCATATCGCGGAGAACCCTCCACCGCAGGCTCAACGAGTGGCAGTCGTAGCGCCGCGGCATGGAGTATTTCGAATGGCGAAAAAGGCACAGGTGGCTGGATCGGTCGTCGCGGGCTTCCCATCGCCCGCGGAGCAGTACCTGGAGCCGCCGCTTGACCTGAACGAGCTGCTGGTCAAGCGCCCGGCCGCCACTTACTTCGTCCGTGTCGCCGGAGACTCGATGACAGGCGCTGGGATCAACGACGGCGACCTGCTGGTGGTGGATCGCTCCTTCACTCCGTCGAGCGGCGACATAGTGATAGCCTCCCTTGACGGCGAGTTCACAGTGAAGACGCTCCGCGTGCAGGGGACGGGGCGGAAGGCCGGAGGCTCGTCCGGCGGGCAGGAAGATGACGGCGTGTGGCTTGAACCGGCAAATCCGCAGTATCCGTCAATCAAGGTCGACAGGGAGCATGACATGCGGGTGTTCGGCGTCGTGACGGCCGTGATACACAGGTTCCGCAGGGGGTGAGGAATTTGGTCGGGCTTGTCGACGGCAACAATTTCTTCGTCTCGTGCGAGCGTGTGGTTGACCCTCGGCTCGAGGGACGTCCCGTTGCCGTGCTTTCGAACAACGACGGTTGCTGCGTGTCGCGTTCGAACGAGTTCAAGGCTCTCGGCATACCGATGGGCACGCCGTACTTCCAGCTGAGGGACAGGGAGGCAAGTGGCGAGCTCGTGTTCCGCTCGTCGAACTACGAGCTGTACGGTGACATGTCGCGCCGCATAGTGTCGATACTCCGCGAGGAGGCGGTGGACGTGGAGCAGTACTCCATAGACGAGGCCTTCATCTCGCCGCCAAGCTTTGCGTGCGAATCCGGTGGCGATTCCCTGCGCGAGTACGGCGTACGCCTGCGCTCCAAGATACTCCAATGGGTCGGGATACCGTGCGGAGTGGGGTTCGCCGCGACAAAGACGCTCGCGAAAATAGCCAACCACATAGCGAAGAAGCGCAAAGAAGGCGTGTTCGCCATGCCGGAAGACGCGGCCCCGGTGTTGGCGAGCCTGCCGCCGGAAGAGGTGTGGGGCGTCGGAAGGCGCCTTGCGCCAAAGCTGAGGGCCGCGCGGATACTGACGGCGCTTCATCTGCGCGATGCATCCGACTCGCTTCTGAGGTCGATAGGAGGTGTGACGCTGCTTCGCACGTCCATGGAGCTGCGCGGCGTCCAGTGCCACGAAGAGCGCGACTATGACGCCAATCCCGACTCCGTCACGTGTTCTCGCTCGTTCGGAGAGCCAGTGACCACGCAAGAGGCGCTGATGGAGTCGATCGCCAGCTTTGCCGCGCAGGCGGCCGCGAAGCTGCGCAGGCACGGCCTCGTGGCGAGCGGGTGCAACGTGTATGCCCAGATGGGGGGCGCGTACGACGGGCGCTGGGTCGAGAGGACGGTGGCGTTCGCCAGGCCCACGGACGCGACAAACGAGATTATGCGGGCCATACGGCGCGAGGCCTCCGACGCACTGTTCCTGAAGGGCGAGCGCTACAGGAAGTCGGGTGTCGTGTTCTTTGGGCTCGAGAGCGCGGACGCGATGCGCCAGGGTGACCTTTTCGAATCGGCTGCGCCGGTCGGCGCCTCTAAGCTGTACAAAGCCGTGGACGCCATCAATGCCCGCTACGGAAAGCACATGGTCCATGCAGCCGCCGAGGGCATTGGTGACCGTTCGTGGAAGATGAAGCGCGCCAAGCTCTCGAAGCGGGCCACTACAAACTGGAACGAGCTTATCACGGTGAGGTGAGGCACCGCAGCTGCGTCTATGCCGCTGCATCTATGTCGCTGCGGCTATTGCCATCTTAACCATAATTTGGTAAAATCTAGCCACATGGAAACACGTGGCAATGATTCAAGGGAAAAGGAGTATCTCATGAAAAAGTTAGTGTTGGCGGCATGCGTTGTTGCGGCAGCGGTCTCGTTTGCGGAGAGCACACCCGTGATGCTTTCGCTGTTCACTCCGGTTCAGATACCATCCAGCGAGTATGACGTAACCGGTTTCCGTCTGTCGCTGCTCTACGGCGACTGCAAGAACTTCAAGGGGCTCGACATCGGCGTAGTGGACCATACTGACGGCGATTTCACGGGCGTCCAGATCGGAGGCGTCAACGTCATCGACGACAGACTGCTCGGCGGACAGATAGGCCTCGTCAACTGGAATTCGAGCGATGTGCGCGAATGGGACAAGATCTCCACCGGCGCGCAGATCGGCCTCCTGAACTACGCCGGCTCCTTCTGCGGCCTGCAGGGCGGAATCGTGAACGTCACAGGCGACAGCTTCACCGGAATGCAGAGTGGGTTCTTCAACCTCGCCCGCGACATGAAGGGCCTCCAGTGTGGAGGCGCGTGTTTTGGGCTCATAGGCGTGAACGTAGTGAGCGGGAGTGTGCGCGGCTGCCAGATCGGGCTGCTGAACTACGCGGAGGAGATGGAGTGCGGCCTTCAGATCGGGATCGTCAACATAATCTCCCGTAACGGTTGGCTCCCTGTCCTCCCGATAGTCAACGGCCACTTCTGAAACATTGGAATTCAGGTCAGCCCTGTTTCCCAATGACTGGAGCGCCGTTATGAAGAAGAACGCAGGAATAGTGCTTTCCGCCGCGGTGATTGCGGCTTCCCTCCACGCGGACTACGCGCCGGAGAAGTGGAACCTCGAGGCCCGCGAGAAGTTCGCGGCGCAGCGCTTCGGCATATTCATCCACTGGGGGATATACGCCAACTACGCGCAGGGCGAGTGGTACCAGCAGAACATCGGCATGGACACCGAGACGTACGGGCGCATGAAGGACGGGTTCTTCCCATCGAAGTTCGACGCGAAGGAGTGGGTGCGCGTGTTCAAGGACGCCGGCGCGAAGTACGTCACCATAACCTCTCGCCATCACGACGGCTTCTCTCTCTGGCCCACGAAGGTCGACGACGGGTTCAACGTCGCGGAGACGCCGTTCAAGCGCGACATCCTCGGCGAGCTCTCGAAGGCGTGCGACGAGGCGGGGCTCCAGCTCAACTTCTACTATTCGCTCATGGACTGGCACCGCAAGGACTACCCGGCGGGCCGCGCGGCGAAGAGGGTGTTCGGCGAGCAGAAGGGCGACTACGCGTCGTACAAGCGGTTCATGC
>JAEEGL016495842.1_pt1 | contig 17635 bp, 7 predicted proteins | sample 9134231 | NCBI WGS metagenome assembly JAEEGL01 (sample SAMN16246548, study PRJNA631951) | gut metagenome | biome: gut microbiome; feature: rumen; material: fiber-attached | host: Bos | place: Iran: Karaj | collected 2018-10 | reverse complement strand
TCGGTGTTGTTGGCATCCTTCACTTGTAAGCCGACGAAGATATATCCCTCAGGTGCGCTATAACTCAGCGTGACGGTGGTGTTGGAGGCGTAGTAGGTGGTGCCGTCAATCGCTACGCTCTCTCCCGTGGCGGTGACGCCGTCGGGCAGGGTGAGGGCGTGGACGCTGCGGGCACCAGCCACGTCACCTGCGCTAGTGCCTACATTGGTGGCGTTTGCCGTGCCGTTCACGGTGCAGTTACGATAGTGGTTGTTGTTAAGGGTTCCATAGCTCCTATATCCTACGACTGCACCGTGAAAATTATTCGCTGTGATGGCAGTGTTGAGGACGAGGCAGTTCTCTATTTGGGCGGAACTACCATTCATTTGGCCCGCGATGCCACCGACATATCGGAGTCCAGTGATGCGGGCATCATTGAGCGTGACGTTCTTTACTTTGGCACCATTGACACGGCCGAAGAGACCCTGGTAATTATCTGAGGGCTTATTGATGCGGATGCCGCTCACAGTGTGTCCGTCGCCGTCGAAGATGCCGCAGAAATTCTTTGACGAATTGCCTATGGCGGTATAGTTATTTTCCGTGCTATTGGCATCATCCCAATCGGTGGTATGGGGGTAGGCGATATCGGCGCCCAGCTTGAAGTATGTGTTTCCGTATTCGTTACTACCGCTGTTCACGTTTTGGGCGAGCAGGTCGAGACCTGCGGTAGTGGTGATGATGTAGGGATGCTCCTCGCTGCCGTTTGCTCCGCCAGCGATGCCCCACACATCGGTCCACTGTGCGTAGAGGTCAACGGTGGCGCCGTCGGTAGCTGTGAGATTCGTGACCTCCTGCCCGTTGGTATAAGCCACATCGCCGTCGGGCGTGGTGCTCCATCCTGTGAAGGTGTAGCCGGTGCGGGTGAAGGCGGTGGCGGTGAGGGCCTTTTCCTCAGTGTAGTAGAAGGCTTGGTCGCTCATCGTGCCCGTGGCGGCAACGTTGTTCTTGTTGAAGCGTACGGAGTAGGTGGCCCAGACGAGGGTGTAGTTCGCGCTGACGCTGGTGTTGGAGGAGAAGATGCCCGTGCCGTTGGCCGTGACGGTGGCCGTGCCGGCGGCGGCGTTGTTCTGATAGGATAAGGTAAAGTGGGTGCCCTTAGTGAGCGTGGTGCCGTGCCAGGTGACGGTGGGCGTGGGTGTGACTGCGGTGTTGCTGACGGAATACTGACTATCGAGGCCAGAGATGACGGCGTCGGTGATGGGGATGGCGGTGTCGTAGCTCACCTCAATCTTCGAGAAGAGGATGCCATTGGAGTATGTGTGCGAGAACGACTTCGTCATGTTCCAGTAGTCGCACTCAGACACGCCGCCGTGATTCACGGCATTGCCGTTGGCATCGAGCTGGATGACGTTGCCACTGGAATCCAGGAGGCGGACATGGTAGATGTAGTAGTTGTTGTTGCTGCTGACGGTGAGCGTGGTGCTGCCCCGTCCGCCAATAGCGCCGTTGCTATAGACGAGTTGTTTGGCGGTGTTGCTCAGGGTGAGGGTGAGGTTCGTCCTGAGGTTGAAGGAGATCTCGGCGGTGGAGTCGTAGGTCCAGTTGACTTGGCCGGACGATGTGCTACCGTCGGAGAACAGGGCGTAGAACCCGGTTCCCAAATTGTCTTGTCCACCACTCACGGTGTAGGTCTTGGTGGTTGCGCCGGCCGTCCCTGCGAATGCGCAGAGGAGGGCGATGAGGGTGATGATACGTTGTTTCATTTGTGTATATATTTTAAACTGAATCTGAAGTACTGAAAAAAACAATAAAAAACCCTCGTCTGATGTCTGCGGTCTTCATCCGAGGAAAGAACATCGCGCTTTGCGCTAAAAAACTTGTCCTCGAGACAGAAACCTGTAAATAGGAACATGTTGAACATAGGAACTGCTTTTTTATGTTTTTGCCTCAAGGAGTGTCAGTGTTTCTTTAGAAACTGTTATCAATTTGGGCAGGAGTGCGAGAACTTGTTCTCAGGCACTCAGGCACGAGGTGATCACATAGAGCGTAGCTCACTGACACTCCTTGAGGTGTTTTTTATGTTTTTGTTTTCATATCGTTACTTAATCACGACCTTACGTCCATTATTGATATATATTCCGCGCTGGGTGGGCTTGCCATGGATTCGGCGGCCATTGAGGTCATACCACGCACCAGCCTCATTGTCCATTGTCCATTTTCCATTGTCCATTGAGACGATGCCTGTTTCTGTCTCATCGCCTTCTCCGAAGTTGAGGACGAAAGCTTTGACTTGGGCACTCGGGTCGTTGAGCTGGAAGTAAGCGCGGAAGGCATTGATGTGTGCGCCCTCCTCGGGATAGTAAAGTGTGTTCTCTGCGCCGAGGAAGAGGATGCTCTTGTCGCCAGGTGTGAAGTTGATGGGGGCGTAGGTGCCGAGGAACTGCACCTTGCCGTCTTCGCTGGTGAAGTCGTTGGTCCTATTGTAGATATAAATACTCGGGAAGAAGGGATTGACGAGGTTCTCAGCCTGGACGGGCGACCATCTAATGATATAAGGTGTGCCTGGGGTGAGCGCGGTGATAGGATCGCTGAAGTTGAGTGTGAGCAATCCGTCATCGTCGAGGCTGGCGCTCTCAAGGCTGCGTATCTCGGCTCCAGCCAGAGGAGTAGTAGAGATGTCATTAGTACCGAAGGGCACGCAGAGGGTGTTCCAGTAGCCGTCCTTATAGAGGGTGCGGCCCTGCAGAGAAACGGCACAATCTCCACCGGTGTAGGTTTTAATGGTGCTAGTGTTATCGACATCGTCAGTGAGGACGACAGGCTTTGTCAGCTGTGCGGAGTTTACATTTAAAGGCTTTCTGACGATGTAGTCGGGGTTGGCGCTGCGGAAGACTTTTTCGATGGGGATTGCAGTGATGGTGTTGGGATATTTAATTTCATTGCAATTTTGGGCAAATGAGTAAGAGTTATCGCCTGCGCCTACCTCTAAATCAACGAAATCATTTGCGGAGTCATCCAATTTTACCGCCTTAACGGTGATGGGGGTAGCAGGAACGTCGTAGTACCCGGCCTGATTAGAGGCTTTTAGGAAAGTAATAGAACCCAGACTACCGTTGAAGAAAACGATGTCGCATCCGTTGGCATCGGAGCCGGTACCGAAGGAGGGAAGACCTTTAAAGTTGACAGGGTAAGGGATTAGGATGCCTGCAAAGGCGCAACCCTTGATGGTGTTGCCGATGAAGGAAAGACTTTGCTTTTCACTTGTGATAAGAATGCCTACATTTCCGGTGATGGTGCAGTTAGTTATGTAGTGTGTTATGGCGGTGCCGTTAGGGCTTTGATTTATCTCAATAGCTGTGCCACTGCCTGTGTTGGTGATGCTGCCGCCTTGGATGGTTTTGTTCAAACCAATTCTAAGAAGGAAATTGTCATTATTGCCCGTGATGCTGTGCCCGTTGAGGTCGAGGGTATAGGTGCCGCTTATGCATTCAATATTATCGTCATTGGCGAGGGTGACATTCTTTAGGAGCTTAACTGTAAAGCCGCTATTGTTTGCAGCTGCATTAAGGGCGTGCCGCAGCACATCAGCAGCTGTAGTGTTAATGTTATCGATGTAGTAAGCCGTGACAGTGGAGCCTTTTTCGACTGTGGCAACGGGACCATTGGGGTCTTCGCTGAGGGCTGCGGTGACAGTGGCATCGGCGGCGGGCATGGTGAAGCTCCAGGTGTCGTCGCCATTGTCGGTGCCTGCGGTGCCGTTGACAGTTACATTCGTGAGTATGTAACCGAGGGCGGGGCTGAGAGTAACAGTGGTGTTGGAGGCGTAGTACGTCACACCATCTATGACTACGCTCTCTCCTGTGGCGCTGACACCGTCGGGCAGGGTGAGGGCATGGACGCTGCGGGCACCGTCGCGGTCTATGTTATAAGATCCAATGTTGGTGGTGCGGGTGATTCCGCCACTGGTGAGCGTGCAGTTGTGGTAGTAGTTGGCGTTGAGGGTTCCGCTATTAATGCCAGAAATGGCACCGATATTACTAGAATTACCATCCGCTACAATAGCAGTATTGAGAACTAAACAGTTCTTGATTGAAGCAAAACTCATATCGCCCGTGATGCCTCCCACCTGATTCCAGCCTGTGATGTGGGCATCATTGAGGATGACGTTCTGTACTGTTCCATAGATATAGCCAAACAGACCCTGTTTTTTATCGGCATCGGTGCTGCCGGTCTTGTTGATGCGTATGCCGCTGATGGTATGGCCGTCGCCGTCGAAGGTGCCTCGGAAGCCGGAGCCTACTTTGCCGATGGCGGTGTAGTTCTCGCCGTTGGCATCAAGGGCGGTGGGATCGTAGGCGATGTCGGCGCCCAGTTTGAAGTACTTGCCGTTGTAGCTGTTGCCGCCGTTCACGTGCTGGGCCAGCAGGTCGAGGCCGTCGGTGGTGGTGATGGTGTAGGGATGCTGCTCGCTGCCGTTGGCTCCGCCAGCCATGCCCCAGACGTCGGTCCACGCAGCGCTGACGGTGGCATCGGCAGCAGGCATGGTGAAGTTCCAGGTGCCGTCGCCGTTGTCGGTGGCGGCGGTGCCATTGACAGTTACATTAGTGAGGACGTAACCGACGGGGGGGGTGAAGTTGAGGGTGACGGTGGTGTTGCTGGCGTAGTACGTCACGTTGTTGTAGGTAACGCTCTCAGAAGCAGCTGATACACTGACGTTGGCAGGCAACGTGAGGGTGAAGATGTTGGATTCAGTATTCGTTCCTATCGTGACGTTTCTGTAGTAGTTGGCGGACGTGGTGCTGTTTTCGTCAGAAGCGATGATAGCGCTGACAGAAGAAACTTGAGGAAGGACTGCCCCGATAACGAGGTTGTTTTTTATGTAACCTGTATATGCATAACCAACGATTCCTCCGTAAGTATTTCCGCTACCACTTGTTATGGTAAGCTGGGCGGAACTGGTGCAATTGGTGATGTTTTTTTTGTAGCCGCATTCTCCTGCTATACCTCCATGATAATAAGAGCCACTGGCTACAGTGTTGATGGTGACTGTATTTGTGACGGTGCAATTGTCAATGGTGCCACCACTCAAATATCCGACAATGCCACCAACTCTTTCATTTCCTGTAATTACGGCATCGGTAAGGATGACATTCTTTACGGTTGCAAAGGAATTGGTACAACCGAAGAGTCCTTGGTGATCGTTGGAGTCATCAGTGCCATCTTTGTAGATGCGGATGCCGCTGATGGTGTAGCCCTTGCCGTCGAAGGTACCACAGAAGTATTTATTGCCACCATTATAATAGGTGCCGATGGCTGTGTAGTTGTTCTCGGTGTTGCTGTTGCCGTGGGAGTAGGTGATATTGTCACCCAGCACAAAATACTTGCCGTAATAGTCGTTGCCATTATTGACGTCAGTGGCCAGCAGGTCGAGGCCTGCGGTGGTGGTGATGGTGTAGGGATGCTGCTCAGTGCCGTCGGCTCCATTAGCTATGCCCCAGACATCGGTCCACTGGGCATAGAGAGTGACGGTGGCGCCGTCATCAGGCGTGAGGTTGCTGACACTTTGGGCATCGGTGTATTCCACATTGCCGCTGGGCGTGGTGCTCCAGCCGCTGAAGGCGTAACCTGTGCGGGTAAAGGCGTTGGTGGTGAGGTTCTGGGCTTCGTCGTAGGTGAAGGGCTGGTTGCTCATCGTGCCAGTGGCATCCTCGTGGTTCTTGTTGAAGACGACGGTGTAGGTGTGAGCTGTCCAGTTGGCGGTGTAGGTCTTATCGCCTGTGGAGCCTGTGGAGATGGTGACGGAGGTGCTGGGCGTATTGTGGCCTGACCATGTCCATCCAGTGAAGGTGTAGCCCGTCTTGGTGGGCGTGTCGAGGGTGATTGGATCGCTCTCAATGGTGTAGCTGTTCTTGTCCGTCGTGAACGTGGCACCGTCAAGACCGTTATAGGTAATATTATAGGTGATGGGCGTCCAGTTGGCGGTGTAGCTCTTGTTGCCGTGCGAGTGGATGGCAATGCTGACATCTGTGCTGGGCGAATTGCCATTGCTGCCTGTCCAACCTTCGAAGGTGTAGCCGGTCTTGGTGGGGTTGGTGAGGGTTACTGCGGCACTGTAGCCGTAAGTGCTGGGGTAGCCGTTGGCCAGTGTTCCGCCGTTGAGTTCATAGGTGATGGGATAGGGATAGTCGCCTTCGAGGGAGCCACCAAGAGTGCCGCTGATGGTGCCGCTGAGACTGTTGCCGGCCAAATCGGTTATGGTGCCGCTGTAGCCGCTGATGGTTAAGGCGCCGCTGGCGGTGTCGCTGATGGTGCCGCTGAAGGTGAGGACGTTGCTGCCACTACCGTCGAAGTAGCTGAGATTGCCCCAAGAGGTGCTGAGGGTCGGTGTGCCCGATTTGACAACAATCTCGTCGAAAGGCACAGAGATATAGATGGTGTTGCCCTTGCTGTGGCGTCCACCGTTGACTTTTTTGCTTCCCGATGCTTTGGGAGCGGTGGCATCAACCAGAGCCATACGGACGAAGAAGTCCTTGTAGCCCCAAGTATCATCGTCATTGCCACCGGCATCAAAGCGGGTGGTGATGTAGCTGGTGGTGGGATCGAGCACTATCGCGCCAGAGCCGTTATAGTCGTCGGACTTAAACTTCTGCTGCCAGAGATGGCCTGTGGAGAGGCTGAACTCGCTGGTGGTAGTGCCGCTGTGGGGAAAGTAGGCCTTGCCCTCGGCGTTGCTGCCGTCAGCAAGCTCGAAACAAGCCTTGTAGATAGAGTTCACAGGGTCATTGACGCTCCCTTCTGGGTCGTAGCCAGTATCGTAACTGGCGCTGCTATTGCCGGCAATAATCTGAACATACTGATAGCCGTCGTCCCTCTCCTTCTCGGTGAAGCAGACGGTGGCGTAGATCTTATATTTCAGCGTGTTCTGCAGATAAGTGCTCGTGACACCTGTGCTGGTGATAAGGCTGTTGGTGCTGACGGTGGCAGGCTTCTGTGCGTAGTCGTAGCTGTCGTCGATGAGGACGTAGCCCTGAAGCGTGCCGCTGGTCTCCACCTGACTGGTGGGCGGTGTGTAGTTGACGTCGAGGTACTTGCTGCTGAGGTCGCTTGTGAAATTGCCGCTGCTGTTGAATTTGACCAGGTTGGTTACGCTCTTGTTCACGTAAGTGTCATTAAACTGGGTGAGGCCGCTACTGATGTCGCGGGTGCAGGAAGCCAGGTAGAAACCGCCCGGATCGACCACCTCAAAGCGGTACTTTCGGCTGGCTGTGGTCTGGTACTTATAGACATCGCTACTCGGTGTGCTCTCGGATACTTCCACCTCGCGGCTGTTGTGCTCGGCATCGAATTCGAGCGAGCCGTACTTGTCTGTGAAGTGTTGCCCGGCGATGGCGCTGATGCTCACCGTGCGGTAATAGACTGTCTCTGCAGTAGAGGTGTTTGTTGTCCTGGAAATGACAAACTTGCTTGTGCCCGAGGTGTTCGTAACCGTGAACTTGCTCTCGGCCCATGCGGCGGTGGTAATGATGCCGAGCAGGGCGATGAGGGTGATGATACGTTGTTTCATTGTATGTTGTTTTTTTTTGTTTATCGGTTGTTATTTGTTGGCGGTGCGCCAGAGCAGCCAGTAGAAGGCGGCGATGGCGATGAGGATGACGATGCCGAGGATGAGTTCCACGGCGTAGTCGCTGATGAAAGTGGTGATGATATTCATATTATATATAATAAGGTTTATTGTTTTGTTCTTCATTATTTGGGGACAAAGGTACGAAATTTCGGCGAAGGACGGTATAGTCATTGGTACAAATATCTTCCCGATGGTTCACAAACGCGTTCCCGATGGTACAAAAACATTCCTTTTCGTACAAAAAATGCTCTTCAACATGATTTTTCCCATCCTTTCCTTCCCTCTTTACAGCTTTCTTCGTACCTTTGCCACCGAAAAGATGGTCACGACAGATAATATATATTGGTACGGCGTGGCAGCGGCGGTGTATCTGACCAGCTGCTGGATGTTCGCTGCCGTGAGGTGGTTCCACACCTGCCAGGAACCTAAGGAGCGGCATGCCTACGTGTGGCCGGACCGTAAGCTGCTGGTCATCATCTACCTGATGGCCACGGTGCTGGTGCCCTACGTGGTGAATCCGCAGAGTCCGCAGGCGTGGACACTGTTCAAGTCCTACTTCCCCGGTACGTATTATTTCTACGGCGGCGCGCTGTTCTTCTGCTTCTTCGGCACGGTGAAGCAGTGGCGGCTGTGGAAGACGGCGAACTGGGTGGGCACGGTGTTCACCCTCGTGGCGATGCTGCCGCTGGTGCTGGACGCCTGGATACCCGGCGGTATGCTCACCGCCAGCGGAGCGCGGCTGTGGCGCATCGTCGTCGTGGCGGTGAGCATCGGCATGATGGGCTACTGCGGCGTGGCGATGCGTCAGACGCTGCGCTGGATGCTGGAGGCACGCGAGGAGAACTACTCGAACCCGGAGGACTTCCCCATGGAGTTTGCACGGCGCGTGTGGCTGCTGCCCCTGGTGATGACGCTGCTGGTGTGGCCGCCGTATGTCTTCGACAGCCCCGGGCTGATGGCGGTGATGAACGTGCTGCTGGCGGTGTTCAACGTGGTGATGCTGCTCTTCGTGCTGCCGGCGTGGCGACGCCAGGCCTTCGTGCCGGAGAGCGCCGAGGCGGCGACGGACGAGAGCGAGCCCCGCGACGAACAGACGGAGGCACGTACCCAGAAGATAGCGGAGGAGATCGAGGCATTCGTCCGTAACGAACGCGGATTCCTGGATCCTCACTTGAGGATAGAGCATGTGGTGGAACACTGCAGCTACAGCCGCACCTACGTCTCGCAGGTCTTCAGCGAGCGCTTCGGCGGCTTCTCACGCTATGTCAACAGCCTGCGGCTGGAGTTCTATGACAGCTACGTGGCGCAGCACCCGAACACCACGAAGGATGCTGCCGCCCAGGAGAGCGGCTTCACCTCGTACTCGGCGTACTACAAGGCGAAGGAGAGGTACGAGGGATGATTCGTCATTAATACATGTTTCGGGAGTAGGACAAAAACATAAAAAACACCGCTGATGAAGGCTGAGGTCTATGACCTTTGTTGTCATCTTGTACCTAAGTGCCTAAGAGCGAGCTCTCGCACTCATGTCCAAACAGACAACAGTTTCGTCCCGAAACTCAGCCTTCATCAGCGGAAAAAACATAAAAAAGTCCTCTGGTTAACTTTGGTCACTAAGCTGCAACCTATAGGACGACCAGCGGAAAAGCCTTTTTCTTTTTGAGTGCGCTTCGCGCAGAAATCTTACAAATTGGTACAAATCATACAATGTAGGGTCGTCACTGCGCTCCTCCGCTCGGCGCTTGCGACGCTTCTCAAGACTCACTGCGTTCGAATGAGCGAACAAGTTCGAGCGGACACTTCAAGAATGTTATCAGAAAATTGAATCAAAAAATTATAAGAAAAGCGTTGCGGACGGGATGGCTCAGACACTGTGGCATTCCACCGCGTCATAGAATGGAGCGGTGAAATCACTTCTGAAAGCGAGCTTTCAAGAAGACTTCACAGCTCCATTCCTTACTGCAATTGCGCACAATTGCAGTAGCCATCCCTCCCGACTGCAATCAAATCTGTGTCATCAGTGAAATCTGTGAGACCTAGAATTATGAATTATGCATTATGAATTGTGCATTATGAATTATGAATTATGTTTTTTTATTCGTCGCTCCACTCCTCCTGCCAGTAATTCTCGGTGAACTGTTCCTTGACACGGGCTGCGATACCGCCGTTGTCAGCTGAGCCCATGCCGCCGTAATTGACGGTGGTGCCGCTGCCGCCGACGGCATTATTGATGCTCTGGGCTATCATGTTTGTGCCATCAACCATGACAACGTATATCTCTGGATTTAAATAATGCTTTTTCATTGCTTATTGTTATTTGTGGTCGCCTTCGGCTCAAAATTATCAAAAAATTGATTCAAAAAATTATAAGAGCTTTATTTTCTCAATTTCATCGTTCTCTGGGTTGCGTCTAAACCATTCGGAGAAGAGGCTGTCGCCTCCGAAATTGATTATCATACCGTACTCGATGTGAGTCAGGTGCATGTAGTTGAACAATTGGCGGCGGTGCTCTTTATCTACGAAGTTCACGGCCTTCAGTTCTAGAATGATGTTTCCGTTGACGACCAAGTCCATGCGGTAGGTCTGGTCGAGCAGCACGTCATCCCAGTACATCGGCAGGGCAACCTGTCGCTCCACCGTGTAGCCCATCTGTTCCAAGAGGTATTTCAGAGCGGCTTCGTAGGCACTCTCCAACAGTCCCTTGTGAAACTTGCAATGCACTTTCATAGCTTCGCCAGTGATATCTTTGAAGAACTCGTACCTCTTGTTATATTCCAGTATCAAATCCATATTTTGATAATTTTCTGGTTCAATTTTCTTATAATTTTGAGCGAAGCGACCCGTTGTTACTTAATCACTACCTTGCGTCCATTATGGATGTAGATGCCGGGAACGAGCCCACCCCGACCCTCCCCAAGGGAGGGAGTATTGACCCTGCGACCGTCGATGGTGTACCACGCGCCAGTCTCATTGTCCATTGCCCATTTTCCATTGTCCATTGAGACGATGCCCGTCTCTGTCTCATCGCCTTCGCCGAAGTTGATGACAAAGCCCTTGATGGGATTGCTGGGGTCGGTCGGGTCGCCTGCCGTGATACCTTCGAGGGTGAAGTAAGCTCGCTGGGCAGCGATGTAGCCACCAACAGGCGGATAGTAGAGGGTGCTGTTGGTACCGAAGAACAGGATGCTCTTGTCGATCTCGGTGAACTGACGGTAGCTGTAGGTGCCGCAGAAGGTGATGGACTTGCCATCGCCGAGCTCACACGTCTTATTGCGGACGGTCTTGTCGATGGTGACACCCGAGAAGGTGGGGTTCACGATGTTGTCGGTGCCGTCGCCAGCCCACTTAATCAGATAAGGTGTACCGGCAGTGATGGCCGTGACCGCATCGTCACCCGTCTCCGGTGTGAAGTTCAGCGTCAGCGTGCCGGCATTGAACCCAGCGGAAGTGAGAGCACGGATGTCAGCACCTGCCAGTACGCTGGCAGTAATCTGTTCGGCGCTCATATCGAACGGCAGGCAGAGGGTGTTCCAGTCGCCATCCTTCCAGAGGGTGCGGTCAGCGAGGGTGACGTTGACCTTATTTCCTTCGTTCGCGGAAATGACGCTGGCGTTGTCGGAGGCGTTGGCAAGGGTGATGCCAGCAAGAGCTTCAGTCTCGAACTGTTCGACATTCGACCATCCAGCATTGCCCTTCACGCGAGCATAGTAAGTCGTCTCTGGGTCAAGGCCGGTGAAGGTGAAGCTGGTGCCGCTGATGGTCTCTTCGGCAATGAGGGAGCCGCTGCCAGAGGAAGTATTGCTGATGACTACGTCGTCAAGGTAGAAGCGGGCCTTGGAGGATTCAGAACCCATCCAACGGATGTAGGCGGTGCTGCCGGTCACGTTGAACGTACGGGAGTATTCGGTCATGATGTCGTTGAGACTGATGGTTTCGTCTAAGAAGTCGGTGCCATTTTCACTGAAGCCGAATAACAAGGTTTCTTTATCGCTGGTGCCATAGCGACGGGCTGAAAAGACGACGGTGATAGTCCCGGAAACGCTAAGTCCGGGGGTCATGATCCAGGCTTGGCCGCTGCTGGAACCTATCTTGGCCTCACCGTTGTTACAAAACACCTTGCTTCCAGTCCAGCCAGCGGTGGCGGTGTAATTGTCCAAAGAGGCGCCGATGTCGGTATTCTCGCTGGCTGTGAAGCTACTGAAGTCCTCACTGAGGATGGGGGTGTCAGTGCCGCCGCTGCTGAACTGATTGTCGCTGGCAAGTTGGAGGGTGTACGACGTTACACCGTCACAGGCGGTCCAGGTAGCTTCGGCCGTGGTGGCCGTGATGTTGCTGACGGCCAGTTCGGGAACGGTGACAGGCACCCGGGTTACTGTCACCGTGAGGGTGACAACTGCTGGTTCACCGATGCCGTTGTTGGCGGTAAAGGTGAAGGTGTAGTCGCCGGAGGCTTCAGGCATGAAGGTGAAGGTGTCGTTTGCAAGTTCAGCCTGGAGGCCGTCGGGAGCGGTCAGAACAATGGTGGGATCCGGCGTGCCGGAAACATAGGAGGAGATGTTTTCGAGCGTATAGAGATCGCCGACGTTGACGCTGGCGGTTGTCGGGAAGGTAGAAGACCAGACGGGTTCCTGACTGATGGCTGTGGCTGGATCAGTTGTAAACTGTTCGACATTCGACCATTCAGCGTTACCCTTCACGCGAGCAAAGTACGTCGTCTCTGGGTCAAGGCCGGTGAAGGTGAAGCTGGTGCCGTTGACGGTTTCTTCGGCAATGAGGGAACCAAGGCCGGAGGAACCGGTAGTTCCGTTGATGACCACGTCATCGAAAGCGACATTGCCGTTGATCTTGGTGAAGACGAAGCGGACTTGTGTGGCGGCAGGATTCAGAGGATTGCTGAATGTGGCGGCCTTACCTGAAATTGACGCGGAACCGACTTCGCCCCAGTTGCCACTCACAAGCTGCTCGACCACGAGGGTGGAGGTGAAGGAACTGCCGTTACCTTTGTACCAGAACGAGATGTCCGTGGGGTTTGAGAGGGTTGGCGAGGAGAGTGTCACCGTATTGCTGAACTTGAGGGAGGGAGAGGAGGTACCATAGTTTCCACTGGAGTCATAGATGCCACCGAGGGATCCGGATACCACAGTCCAGCCGTCGGGAAGGGTTGAGCCGTCATCGAAGCCTTCGTTGACGAGTTCGACGGATTCCCCAACGCCTGCGCTGCCTGCTGTGAACTGGTCATCGCTGGCAAGCTGGAGGGTGTACTCTGTTACGCCGTCGCAAGCTGTCCAGGTAGCATCGGCCGTGGTAGCCGTGACATTGCTGACGGCCAGTTCGGGCACGGTGACAGGTGCTGAATAGACTGGTTCCACGTAGTCGTCGTAGTCGAAGACATCATTGCGGCAGATGCCCCAGATGTATTCCTGCAAGCCCGGATAGTCGATGAAGGGGTTGCGGTTGTTCTGGATGGCATAGACGGCATTGTTGCGGTTGATCTCTTTCTCGCTGACGGGGTCGTTCTTTGCCCATTCCATCAGCATGTTCAGCTGCCAAGGCTGGAAGGCGGGATAGGTGCTGCCATCGATGGTAGCATGAATGCCGTCGGCATTGCCAGCATACCAGTCAGCCAGTTTCTCCTCGTAGCAGGTCACCATATAGAAATAGGTACGCGCGAAGTCGCCTTTGTACTCGTCGGCGGGTTCGAAGACAACGCCGGTGTAGCCGTCGTATGAGCAAGGACCGAGTTTGCTGAAGCCGTTCGTGGAAGAATAAGTAGGATTATTCGTCTCGCCGAAGGGGTAGTTGGAACGCTTGCCATTGACAAAGCCGTCGGTGGGATAGATGTGGTGCAGGTCGGTTTGCATCGGAGTATTGCTGCTGAACCAGCTCTGCGGCCATGAGTGCTCACGGTTGTAGCTGTCGCCTTCCACACTATACGAAGAACCACTGGTCACCGGTGTGTAATTGGTGATATTGGAGTACATATCCCAAATCTTCCCGTCGCTGCGCACATCGGTCGTTTGGAATGCCGTCCACAGGTCGTCGTATTTCTTCTCCGTGCGGTTGTAGATGATGCCGCACATGGCTGTCTTCAGCGTAGAATTCTGTTTGCCGTCAGCAGGAGCATAGTAAGCAAGGACGGGGTTGACGTTACGCTCAAATACCTGTGTCGCAATGCTACTGCTCTGATTGTCCTTCACAGCAATAGCCTTGACAGTAGTGGTCTCGGTCAGAGTGAAGGGAGCAGAATACAAAGTGCTCGATGGGGTGGGGGCGTTGCCGTCCAAAGTGTAGTAGATGACAGCATCTTCCTCGGCCGTGATGGTCACTGTGGTGCTGTTGTCGAACGGCGTGTCGCCACTGATGGTGGGAGCAGCCACTGAGACGGGCGTCGTACTGCCGGTTCGTTTGTAGAGACTCAACGCACCACCAGTTGCTGTTGCATAGCAGGCATAGCCATATTCACCATTTCGGCGTAAGGTGGCATTAACGCTATTTGCGGAGTTATACTTATTCGTGAAATCAAACGTGGTACCTGTCGTTACATTCCACAACGCCTTATCATCGGTTCCGCTGGCTAACAACTGAGCTTGGTTCTTCGTTCCAGTGCTGGCAGCATATTTGTTTGCGTCGGCATTGTAGATGGTGTAGTAATTGCCGCTCTTTGCGATATGCCAGATAATCGCTGCGTCGGTGGTCGTGATGACGTTATTGGAGGGCGTTACCGCTGTGTACTGCAAACGATTGCTTGATACCGTTGTGTTCATGGCACCGCCGTTATACACGATGATGTAGTCGCCATCGGTGAAGTCCGATGCTTGGGTGACAAGCGCAAAGTCATTGCTGGAGCCTGCGGGATCCACGGGCGTCGTGCTCTCCGTAGCCGTGGCAGAGAGGCTAACGGTTACAGGGGCTGCACCTGCACTGGTGAGGGTGACTGTACCGTTGAACGTTCCTGCTGCGGTCGGCGTGAAGGTGACGCTGACAGAAGCACCGAGTTCAGAAGCCGTGCGTGAAACCGTGGTTGAGCCGAGGGAGAACACGTTGCTGGGGTTGGTGGTAAGGCTGACGGTGATGTCTTCCGTGAGGCCCTCGCTCATTACTTCAAAGGTCTTTGTCTGCGGTGTGCCGACAGTGGTGGAGAATGCTAATGATTCATCAGCCACGATGAACGGGTCAGGCGTCACAGGAGTGCTGCTGCTATCTTCAACATACAGGTTGGCCTGAATCATGGTAGCTGTTGGGACGCTGTTGTAGGTGGTGAAGCGTGGGCTGGTAACGTTGTAGAGCATCGTGCCAGAGGTGCACGACATGATGACACCATCTGTACCGTTGCCGAGTGTCCATGTACTTGGTTCTGAACTATAGGAAACGTTCTTGGCAGCTGTTGATCTGAGATACTGATCGGTGCTCTCGTTCTGGAACGTCCAGCCGTTATCCTGATCGCCATCAAGAATAAACACAGCTACGTTATCGTTGATAGTAATCACATTGTTGCTCGAAGTAATTGAAACATTACTAAGGAATGTTCCACTTCCTATGTCTCCAGCCGCCATATTCTTGCTGCCACAAGCAATGATGTAGCGCATACCAGCTTCGAGGTCATCAGTTGAAGTGACGAGCTTGAACGTCTTGGTGCTGGGGTCGCTGGCTGATGCGCCTATCTTATAGGTGGCTGTCGCAACGGCACTCTGCTCATTGTCCTTCACGGCTACAGCCTTGACGGTCGTTGTCTGGCTGATGGTGAGGGCCGATGTGTAGGGTGTGGAAGATGCGGTCGGCGTGCTGCCGTCGAGGGTATAGTAGATGGCAGCGCCAGTGGTCGTGCAACTGATGGCGACCGTCTGTGTGTCAGCATAGCGTCCAGGGGCAGGCGAGAACGTCGGCGTGGCGACATTGCTGATACCCACGAAGTCGAACGAGATGGTGCCGTCGCTGTTCTGGGTGATGTTCTCTACAGAGGAATCCAGATAATAGGTGTTGTCGCTGTTCTTGTTGTAGAGCTTTGCTGCAGGCGTGGTGTTCTTGCCGAAGGCATTGACCGAGCCGTAGGGGAACGGGTCGTTCTTGGCACCAGCGGTTGTATAATATTTAGAGCCTTGATATGTCGTGTACTGATACTCATTATCAGCCGGAATCCATGTCATGCGCTGATGACTTGGGACATCGTTGGGTGTATTGTCTGACCAAGCCGTAGCATTGTAGTCCACGTGCAGGATGAGCAGACCCTTGCCCGGCAGGCTGGCATCCCAACCCGTCTTCTGTCGGTTCTCGAGTAGGTAGTACTCGTTGCGGTTGCCTTTGTTATAGATGATATAGGTGTCGCTCCCCGTGTCCTGCAGCGCCTTCATGTTGGTGATGCTCTGGGTGTTGACGAGTTCGGTCGGCGTTTTCCAGCCTGCCACCCAGCGCTCGTAGCTGGTGTAACCTGCGGGCTGATATCCGCCATCGTTATACGAACCGCTATCCATCAAATCCCAATATCCCATGCCTTGTCCGCCGCTGTAGTCGGTGTCGTAGAAGTCGGGATAGCCGAGGCAGTGGCTGAACTCATGGCACATGGTGCCGATGCCGGCCGTTTCGCCCGTACTTCCATCCTTTTCACCACCGCAGGCGTAAGTGTTGATTGTCTTTCCATCAAGTTTTAAGGAACTGCCAGTGGCACTCGCCAAATCCCACTCATGGGGCCAGATGGTATTGGCCGCGCCTCCGTCAGCTTCGCCCTTACCGGCATAAACGACATAGACCTGTTCGACGGTTCCATCTACGTCCCAATCGTAGTTGGCAAAATTCACATCGTTATTAGCCAACTGAATAGCTTCTTTGACCATTTCGCCAGGACGCAAATCATCGCCACTCGAGTCGTTGCCTCCATAGTAAGCACAGTTCTGGCTCAGCGTATATGGTCCCACCACGTCGAATGTCAGTCTGAACTGACCATCGCTCTGGGCATAGAAGTAGTCGTACATCGAGCCCTTGTAGTTGCCGGAATTATAATTTGGCTTGTTGGCGAGTTTGTTGAAGTCTTCTTGTGTAGCGGTAAACGAGACATCCTTGAAGTTGACCAGAATGATAATACCTTTCTTGTCGCCCGTGATGCTACCCACTTCGCCCACCTTGCGCGGAGCCAGGCGGCGTGTACGGCGCTGGTTGGCAGCAACACGGCGCTGGACACCATGCTGTTTGACCGCTTGCAGGTCAACGCTTTGGTACACGTTGTCACCTGCTGACTGGTAGGCTTTGCCATCTGCACCGAGCCAGTAGTGGGCATGTTCGTCACCGACGAGGGTGGCGCTGACGGTGGTGCCGTCGGTGAGGGTCAACAGACGACGGAGACCGGGTTTGGCGGGTACGGCAAAGGTTGCCATAGCCAACATAAGAACAGAGACAAGCATCATCGCACGCTTGCCGCTTTTCGCGAGTAAATGATTGAGCATTTCTTTGGTTATAAAGTGATTAATACTTCAAAAGGATGGGCGCTTTCGCAAGCACCATGGATTTTTCGGCACAAAGGTAATGAAAAATGAAGAAATAATCGATGATTTTCTGATTTATTTTTCAATTAAATAGGTCTCGTGAAAAACAAGAACGAGGGATGTGTCGGTGGACACACCCCTCGATAGTGATTGTTCGAGTAATCAGATGGGGAGATTACTTGAGGGCCTTGTTCAGCATGTAATATACCTCGTTGTTGCGAAGCTGCTGCTTGAAGTCGGCGATGTTGGTCTGTTTGTTGATCTTCACGTACTCGATGCCAACCATCTCGGCGAAGTCCTCCCAGTACTCCTCGTTGATGTCGTAGGAGAAGGCGGAGTGGTGAGTGCCGCCGGCGAGAATCCATGCTGCAGCACCGATCTCGAAGGTGGGCTGAGGAATCCAGAGTGCGGAAGCAACAGGCAGGTGAGGCATGGGCTTGGGCTCGATGCACTCTACCTCCTGCGAGATGAGACGGAAGCGGTTGCCGAGGTCCACGACGGTAGCCTTGATGCCAGGACCAGTCTTGGAGGTGAACACGAGGCGTGCAGTCTGCTGCTT
>JAEEGL015089929.1_pt1 | contig 17635 bp, 17 predicted proteins | sample 9134231 | NCBI WGS metagenome assembly JAEEGL01 (sample SAMN16246548, study PRJNA631951) | gut metagenome | biome: gut microbiome; feature: rumen; material: fiber-attached | host: Bos | place: Iran: Karaj | collected 2018-10 | reverse complement strand
ATCTTCTCGGTCACGTGCTCCTCCTGCATCATACATCCGCAGAGAGCTATTATCATATTGTTCTTTGTGCTTTTATACTGCTTGCATACACCGAGTCTTCCGAAAAGACGCTTATCCGCATTTTCCCTGACCGTGCAGGTATTGTAGATCAGGATATCCGCCTCCGCTTCACTATATGCTTTTTCGTACCCCATACCTTCAAGAGCGCCGGCTATCTTCTCAGAGTCTCTCTCATTCATCTGACATCCAAAGGTCACCACCAGATATTTCAGCCCTCTGCCCTTTATGAGCTGACTCGTTTTATTTATAAATTCTTTCTGCCTTTCAGCCTCCGCCGTATTTGTCCTTCCGTTCATATCAGCCTGTCCTTATGACCCTCTCCTCAGTTATGATGATATCCATGTTTATATCTGTATCCTCAGGGATAAAAGTCTCTGTGATCTGACATTCATATGCCGGACAGATCTTTACTGCTCCGGCGCACTGCTTCAGATATCTGTCATAATATCCCTTTCCATGCCCTATCCTGTGACCGGCTTCATCAGAAGCCACGCAGGGTACCACTATAATATCCGGAGGAGCTGTAGCGTATTCCCCCCGGTCCGGCGGCTCCGATATGCCGAAGGCTCCATATTCCATGTCTTTATCTTTAGATCCTATCTTAATAAAGACCATATCGGTATCAGATTTGACCCTTGGAAGAAATACCTGCCTGCCGCTGTCCAATGCCTCCTTAATGATCTCCTCAGTCTTTACTTCCCCATTACAGCCGAAATAAAGAAAGATCCTCTCCGCTTCCTTCCATTCATTCAAAGAAAAAAGCCTTTTTGCTATTATTGCAGAGGCTTTATCCTTATCATCTGACAGCATCATATTCCTTTTCTGCAAAGCTTCTTTTCTGAGTTCTGATTTATTCCTCACGGATATAATCCTCAATATAAAAGTCATGCTTTTTGTCTGCATGAATAAATGTTCCTGTGTCTGCCCCGGAAATAATGCGATGTATGTTTCCGAGATCAGACGCATTTGCTATCACCATGTCACATCCTGAGGCAGAGGCGATATGAGCCGCAGATATCTTTGTAGCCATGCCTCCCGTACCCCCTATGCTGCCGGTAGTCCCCTTTGCAAAGCTGTCTACGGTATCATCAAGCTTTACTATTTCATTGATAAATCTTGCATCTTTATTCTCACGCGGATCATCGGTATATAATCCGTCTATATCCGAAAGCAGGATCAGAAGATCGGCATCTATCAATGCCGCTACTATGGCGGATAAGGTATCATTGTCTCCAAACTCGATCTCATAGGTAGCGATCGTGTCATTTTCGTTGACGACAGGGATCACCCCAAGTGTCAGCAGTTCCTCAAAGGTATTTCTTGCATTAAACCTGTTCAGATTGTCTACTATGGTATGCTTTGTCATAAGTATCTGGGCGGTCATCTGATTGTATTCCGAGAATAACTTCTGATACATCATCATAAGCCTTGCCTGACCTATGGCTGCAGCTGCCTGTTTGAGCTTTAGCTTTTCATCAGGGCCGTCTGTCCTCTCAGTACCGCTGTAATATATCCCTCTGATATTGGCGGCCTTTAATCCTACCGATATGGCGCCGGATGATACAAGCACTACATCCCTTCCCCCATTATGAAGGTCAGTCAGTTCCCGCACCAGTTTCTCAAGACGCACCAGATCTGCGCCTCCTGTTTCCTTATGTGTGATAGAGGAAGACCCTATCTTTACCACTATTCTCTTCTTGTCCTTAAAATCCCTCATGATCTATCCCTTTATATAGCTCTCTGCTGCTTTTATTCCATCGATGGCAGCAGACATGATCCCTCCAGCGTATCCCGCGCCCTCACCTGCCGGATATATCCCCCGCACATTCACAGACTGCATATCCTCTCCCCGGAGTATTCTTACGGGTGAGGAAGTCCTTGCTTCGATCCCGGCAAAAAGCGTATCTCCCGAATCAAATCCCGGGATCCTTCTGCCGAAGGCCGGCATAGCCTCGATTATATCATCCGTGATATATGACGGCAAAATATTTCTGATATTTCCCATAGCGAAACGTCCCTTTGTACCCGGGCGCACATTACCATATGAACTTCCGGAACGGTTTTTACTGAAATCATCGTATCTCTGATACGGGATGGCACCGCCACACTCCCTGTAAGCCCTTTCCTCAAGATCTCTTTGAAATCTGACACCGGCAAGTGCATCATTCCCGAAAGCAATATAATCCTCAGGTGATATCGTACATACTATGGCAGCATTTGAATTCTCGCCATCCCTTGCCGAAAAGCTCATACCGTTTACTGTAAGATGTCCTTCTTCCGATGAAGCATTTATCACATATCCGCCTGGACACATACAAAATGAATAAACCCCGCGGCCATCAGCACAATGATAGGTCAGTTTATAACTGGCCTTTTCCTGCTTTAATCCTTTATCGATCAGCGATCTCTTATGCTCAGCCCTTACACCGACAGCAAAAGCCTTGGTTTCCATGGAGATACCCTGACCATACAGCATGCTGAAGGTTTCCCTTGCCGAGTGACCGATACAAAGAAAGAGACAGTCACAGTCCTGTCTTACACTCGTTCCGTCTTCTCCTTTAATTATTATTCCTGAAAGAGAGCCATCTGAAATCTCAATGTCAGACAAAGCATGACGAAATCTAATCTCTCCCCCGAGACTCTCTATCTCCCGCCTTATGGATGGTATGATCTCTCTAAGCCTGTCCGTACCTATATGGGGATGGGAATCCGTCAGGATCGAACTGTCAGCTCCGTGTCTTACAAAAGTATCAAGGATAAATCTCTTTCTTCCCTCTCTGTCTTTAACACCGGTACTGAGCTTGCCGTCGGAAAAAGCTCCGGCACCGCCCTCACCGAACTGGACATTGGACGAAGGATCAAGGATCCCTTTTTCAAAGAAAGCCTCCACGTCCTCTGTCCTTTCTCCGATGCTTTTTCCTTTTTCAATGACCAGCGGTCTGTATCCTTCGTGAGATAAGATCAGGGCGGCAAATATTCCTGCAGGTCCAAAGCCGGAAATAACCGGTCTGTATTTCTTTTCCCCCTTCCCGGCTGCCGGAAAGACATAACGTTCTTCCTGATATGAAGAGATATTTCGGTTGCCGTATTTCATAAGCAGAGCTTCTTCGTCCTTAGCTCCAACTATCACTGTATAGACGTCAAGGATATTATTCCTCTTTCTAGCATCTTTTGATCTTTTGATGATACGAAAATCCTTCAGCTCCGAAGGATGCAGTCCAAGCATATGAGAAGCTTTGGACTTCAGATGCTCAATATCAGATCCCTCAGGAACACTTATAGCGCTTATCCTTATCATTTTTTCGCTACCACAAGTATCTGGGTTTTAGTTGAGATATACTCAATTCCCTTGAATCTGTCCATGATCTCCTCCTCGGATATGTCCTCTTTTCTGAAAACATAGATCGTATCCTTCTCACATTTTCCCTGTTCAAGCAGATCTTCGCATTCATTTATTCTTTCCCTTACTTTGTCCATATCATCTCTTGAAAAATGAAAATTACTTACTGTCATATCATGCCTTAGCGCAAACTCCGTAAATCCTATCATCTGTCCCCTGATCTCGTCACCGTAGAATTCTCCGAAATAATAATCATGCATGTATTGGATATGGTTATATCCATTCCAATCAAGAAGCTCCAGTATGTCTGCTTCAAAATGAGCTGCTTTGAGATGTGAATAATCATCAGAGATATTTACAACCTTATCACTAAATTCAAAAAGCTGCAGCAGACAGCCTAAAACAAGGATATGAATATAATATGATCTTATTTCCTTTTCAGAAAAATACAGGATAATAAGGATCGAAGCATACATAACCGGCCACAGGAACCTTCCTGATGCCCTGAAAAGACTCCACGCATAAAATACCTGATCGGGAAGCGGGATCTCAAAAAGTACTTGTGAGCCGAAGGACACCTTAGGTGAGAGTGCTACGATCCAAAGCACGACTGATATAGCGATAACGGAAATAATATAGTTTCTGTGTGATATCCAAAGAGATGTGAAATTGCGGGCTATAGAGGCTGCTGCGGGCAGAAGCAGGATAAGAGCCATTATCCCTATGTAGGATAAGCCCTCGTACTGGCATTCTATGAGAGGAAACTCCTTTATTATCCTCGAATAATCGATAGGATTAAATAAAGAATTAAGATTCGCGCTGTATGATCCAAGTCCGTCAGAAGCACCGCTGATACGGCCGTAAAATCCACCGAAAAGATAAAACACACCTATGGTCGAAGCAAGATAAGAAAGCAAAAAAGAAAGGAAAACCGAAGCCTTGGTTATTATCACTGCCCTTACGGAAATACTCCCGTCTGCGGGATTTGCGGGAATGGCATCAAGGGTTTCCCACAGTGCATACCCCAAAAGCATGACAGAAACCATTCCATAGATCGTAAAATGCACGGAAATGCATAATACACCGAGAAGGCACCATAGGATCACCCTTGTCCTAAGGAGCTTTATCCTGTCTCTGTACATGAAAAGCATGATCCCTAAAAGGATAAGATAATGTGACGCCAGCGCAGTATGATAATACATACGCTGCCAGAGCGGGGCACAGAAAAGAAAAGGGACACAGGCAATGCAGCACTGTGCTTCATTCTTCATCACCCGCCTTAAAAGGAGCTTTGCAACACCGCCCTGCATCATAAAGCAAAAAAGTCCGTATAACCCAAAGAACTGAAAGGTCTTCGGTAGGAAAGGCGAAAGGATCTTAAAAAAAAGACACACTAAAGGTATTGAATCCGTATATATTACAGATGCAAGATATGGATAAAAGCTTCTGTCACAAAGGCCGAAAGGAAAATGCCAGCCCGAGGCGCGGTAAAGCTGCCAGCCTGCATAATGCTGTGAAAGATCATACCATCCGGTCAGCAGCCAGTCATCGTATGTCACATTAAGGATCTTTATTCCGTAAAGCGATATAAAAACCAGGGCTCCGAAAAGAGCCCCGAGCACAAAAGAAATATACCATTTTACATTTCTTGTAAACATTATCTTTTCTGTCATAGGACACTGTGGCTTCCGGCCAGAAATCCGGTCATCCAGGCAAAATGAAGATTATATCCTCCGCATATACCGTCAGCATCAAGAAGCTCTCCTGTGACATACATACCCTCACAGGTTTTAAGCATGCAATTATCATCTACCGATGTCATCGGCACACCGCCGGAAACAGTCTGGGCACGGCTGAAGTCTCCAAGCATCTTCTCCGATAATTCAAACACATGATGCTTTATATTTTTACAAAGAACGTCTATATGATCAGTCCGTCTGGTATCTATAGGATGCACCAGATAATTTATAAGTTTTCTTGGAAAAAGCCCCGTAAGCTGTTCCGCAAGGTTACGGTCGGAAAAGCTGTCTTCTCTTCTTTGCAATTCCGCCTTAAGCTGCAGATCATCCATCTCCGGAAAAAAATCCGCTTCTACATAAGCCTTCTCGCCATCCCCCATCATCCTGCAGGCAATTGCTGAAATATCCATGGCGCATATCCCTGAAAGACCTCTCTCATACGGCTGCAGCTCTCCTCGCGAGCTTGCCCTGATCCGGCCTGATGAGTCCTTTATGGATAATGCAGCCTCACATCTTACTCCCCTGAGTCCGGAAAGATCCGTCTCAACAGAAAGCGGTGTCAATGCGGGATATATCTTCGTTAATCCTATCCCTGCGTTTTTTAAGATCTCATAGCCCGAACCGTCGGATCCGGTTCCAGGAGACACGCTGCTTCCGCAGGAAATAATGATACGGTCCCTTTTTTCACCATTAAGACAAAGCTTACTGTCCGCTTTGATCTTGCCGCAATTATATATTATCTTTACCCCTAACCGCCTTATTTCCAAAAGGAGTGCTGCTTTTACGGACTCCGCTGTATCGGAATAAGGATATATCCCTCCTTTTCTCGTCCTTGGTCTGATCCCGATGCTGTCAAAAAAAGCAAGACATTCACTGGTGCCGAATCTTTCCGTCATCCGTCTGATCCTGCCCTCATCATCCGTGGACGAGTGATAGCAGGCTTCGGAAATGGAAGAATTTGTAAAATTACATTTCCCGTTCCCTGATATCAGGATCTTATTTGCAGCGCTCTCCTTATGCTCATAGACAGTGACAGAAGCGCCTGATCTTGCTGCAGTCACAGCCGCCGCAAGTCCGGATGCGCCTGCGCCAATTATAGCGATATCCAAGCCAGCTCCTTACAAAAATCCAAAACTCTTTGCCATTCTGACGATCTTGCCGCCCATGGGGATATCATACAGTTCATCCTCCCTCACGGCACCGAATTTCAGAATACAGATAAAATATACTACAATGCCTGCCGTAATAGGAAGCATTGTCTGCAGGATATATCCTGTAAAAAATGACAAAATCTTCCATATAATGAAGATGACAACACCCATAACAGCAGATGAAATCGCCGGGATTACAAAGGTCCTGCCCTTCTCCTGTCTGTAGGAGATGGTATGTCTGAGTGAGAGGCTGTTAAGAAAACACATGCACAATGAGAATACTATAGTCGAGATCACAACTGCATATATACCCATATCCGTAAAATACATCAGCGAGATCAGTGATATAAGATGGAGCACAAGTGATATGACCGCATTTTTTACAGGAAGGTTCATACGGCCGATCCCCTGCAGCATTCCGTTAGACAGAGTTGATACGGAATAGGTCATAACAGTCACCGCGCCGGCTCTCATCAAAGCTGCTGCCAGCACAGTCTCACCCGAAAACAGGAGATTTATTATAGGATCTGCCAAAACAAACAATCCTACCGCGCACGGAAAGGATATGATCATGGTGAATCTCATAGCTGCACTTATCCTTTTTCTTGCCCCCTTCATATTATCCGAAGCTACGCAGGAGGCCAGAGCCGGTACAGCTGAAGCGGATATGGAATTAGCCAGGGCGATCGGAACATTCAGCAAAAGCTTTGCCTTACCGGTATAGACACCCCAGATCGCTGTTTTTTCCACACCGAAGCCCTTATGCTCCATGATCTGATTAAAAAAATAATTATCGAGAATATCATTGATGTTATATATTGCAGTAGAGAGCACCACAGGAAAAACTGTCAGCATTATTATGCCCATAACCGCCCTGTAGCTTTCCTCAAAGACCGTTTCATCATCGGCAAATTTTCTTCTTAGCCTGCCTGCTACAAGAAAATAAAGACCGACAAGAAAAACAAGCGCTGCAAAGGCTCCGACGCTGGTCCCGAGCGTGCTTCCGGCAGCTCCGTAGGCAAAGGACAGATCCTCATTCCTAAGCAGGGCAGCGGTCTTTATGCCGTAATCAAAAAGAGCTCTTGCAGCTATTATGCTGACAATGGCATTTATGATCTGCTCTATGATCTGGGATACAGCAGTAGGCACCATATTGCCCATTCCCTGGAAATATCCCCTAAAGACTCCCATGACTGCTACGATCAGAAGTGTAGGCGCAAATATCCTGAGAGCTATAGCAGATAATGGCTCCGCCAGAAAATCGGCAAGGATATCTGCCCCGAACAAAACCACAAGCCCCGCCAGCCCTCCGGTTATAGATGCAAAAATAAGGCCTCCTTTGAAGACCTTTGATGCATTCCTGTATTGTCTCTTTGAGAGTCTTGCCGATACTACCTTGGAAATAGCAAGGGGAAGTGAATAGGATGATATCAGCAGCATGATATTATAGATATAGTATGCCGAGGCATAATAACCGTTGCCCTTATCCCCGATGATATTTGTCACCGGGATGCGGTATATCATGCCTATGATACGGGTGATGATACCTGCCATCCCAAGCAGGCCGCCCTGAACGATAAAATTACTCTTTTTACTGTTTACGGGCTTTGACATTTACTTTATTACAACCTTGTCACCCTCGGTATTCTGAATAATCTCTATAAGAGTCTTACCCTGGTTTAAGACTATCTCCTTTCCATCAGAGTCAAAGTACCTCACGGCGCCCTGCTCCCCGCCAAGTGACAGCCAGGTTCCGTCCACAGCCTTTCCCTTTGTGATGAATTTCATTTCACCGCCGCCGTGACAGTCAAAACCAAGATATCCCTTATCGTCTATCTGTTCCCATGTGGAATATTGCAGAATGATGTTATCAAAGGAAAGCTGCTCTCCGTTAAGATCATCCACGTGCTCAGTTCCGTATTGCGAACGGTAATATTTTTCATCTTCTGCATTGTACTCGAGAACCGGTTTGTTGATCTTATATCCAGGCTCAATATGTGTAGCGCTGTAAGACTGCGCTTCAGAAAGATCATTTGGATCACCATCCCTGGCAAAAGTGAATTTACCGGTATAATCCTCCTTATATGTATCTCTGTAGCCCATCTCCTCTATGCCTTTTTTTATCCCTTTTGCCGAAGCATAGGCATTGTGTGGAGCTACTCTGTCTGTAGTCCTGTAAAAAACAGTGTCTCCTATAGCCGCAAGTCCCGACAGATTATTCACATTGTCCTGCTCCAACAATGGAAGTGCATAGGAAGACTGTCCGTAATGACAGTATATGGAATCAAATTCGAGGGCATAGTAAACAAAATAATTCCGACAGGATCTTACAGAGCCGATCTTCTCAAGATCATCATAGTTTTCAAAAATACCCATCATGCGGGTAAGGCTTCCCTCTACCACACACTCATAAAGAACATCCGCATAGCTGACGCCGCTCATAGGCATTGCGTCTTCAATATTATTGAGCATAATGGCAACAGGTCTCCTGTCTCCTATCTCCTTAGGAACCATTTTCCCTGACAGATAGCTGCGTACATTATCCCCCTCACGCTCCCTTTCCGCTCCATATGAGGAGATATATCCTTTTTCGGCGGGAAGCTGTGATTCAGGAGCATCCACATCAGAGGCCGATACCGACTCCTCAAATTTCTCATAAGCCTCGCTGTCTTCGACTTCCTCGGTTCCGGACTCTACTGATGTATCTGGCGATACAGGCGCCTGTTTCCCGCAACCAACAAAAATACAGGCACTGAGTAATAAAACAAGCGCCCTTCCTCTCTTTCTAATCAAGACCTATCTCCTTATCCCAAGTCTTTCTAATATTTCATTCTGGGCTTTTTCCATTTCCACCGCATCATCGGCCATAATATGGTCAAACCCCTGCAAGTGTAACATACTGTGAGCAATTAGAAAAGCAAATTCTCTTTTCACGGAATGCCCGTATTCCTCTGCCTGGGCTATTACATGATCCGCAGAGATCATTATATCGCCCAGCATAAGATCTCCCGAATCCGGATTAAAGCTGTCAGGATCCAATTCTGAAACACCGCTGAAATCACCCGGTGCCTTAAATTCCAGAAACGGAAAAGACAACACATCCGTTGCCTTGTCGATCCCTCTGTATTCTTTGTTTACTGTCCTTATCGTATCATCATCGGTGATCGTAAGACTGACCTCGCATTCATATGAACAATCAGTGAATCTTAAGGCTTCAAGCGCAGTCTGTCTGAAAATATCACTGACTGATATACCGGGGATATTTATGCCTTCATCAACTTCAACGGAGAAAACCATAATAAATTCCTTCGCCCTTCAGATGTCTGCGTATTTCTTCGAGATCACTGTAGGGAATGGCAGACTGTTTCAGCATAGCATTTCTGCCGGAAAACAATCCGAGTATTGTACGGTCTATGAATTTATTCAGGTCAATATTATCATTACCTTTAGCGTATTCATTCATTAGGCTGATTATTACTGTATCAACTATAATGGTAATGGATACTTCTGCTGAGACCTTCTTGCCCGGGGCTGCCTCTCCGTACTGCTTAAGGGCATCAATGATATCATCCGGAAAGCCCTGCTCCAGAGCAAGCGCTACGGTACGCATGGTGAGTGAGGTATCATCATCCTCCAGAAGAACGCCGATACGGTGATAGAAGCCGAGTCCTTTCAATAAAACCCTGTCATAACCGAATTTTTCGGCAAAAAGCTCCGTATAGTGCGCTGTATGTATCGCGCGTTTGTATTCGTTTTTATTTAAGCTCTTAAGCTTAAGGAGCAGCGGGAATTCAGGATCGACCACGTCAAGATACAGATCCTCTTCGCTCTTTACAACATTCATATAGTATCTGTATCCGGTAATACCCATTATTATAATATCAAATATCAGCATGAGCACAGGATCTACTATAAGCCATGGGGTAAGACCGGCTCTTTTCATAATTATCAGACCGATATAAAGAAGGATATATACCAGAGCAAATACTGTCAGTACATCATTATACTTTCCTGTCTTTCGTCTGCCGTAGATCAGGGCTATGGCAAGCAGACCGGTCACCATGTAAAAAAGAAAATATTCATAAGATCTCTCTGTCACAAGAAAAGGAATTGAACAAAAAAGGACAAGGCACGATATGCCGAGATAGGGCGAAGAAGAATAGACCGCAATAAACACGGCAAAAGCAGCCACCGGAACGAGGAAATCAGGAATAAATGCCTGCACTGCGGCGATCATGCCCAATATGGTTATAATAAAAGCCATTTTTCTGGTAAGCCATTTGCTGCACGAAAAAAAAGCAGCAAACGAAATAATGCTCACAACAATAAAATTGCGAACTGCACCTGTTACGGTCTGCTTAAGGATCAGTATCTCAATAGCAGAAACCAAAGACAAAACAAGCACGGGCATAAGATGAAATGCCTTGAAGCCCTCTCTTTCTTCAGGCTCCTCTATGTCCCCGGTCTCCGGCTTTTCCTTTTCTTCTTTCTCTTCCGGATTGATGTTTTCCTTCATATTCCTCATAAGCCTTCACAATCTTCTGAACCAGCGGATGTCTGACAACATCCTTGGCTGTAAGATTGATAAATCCGATATCTTCGATCCTGCCGAGCACTTTTTCAGCCACATCCAGTCCGGAGACGGCCCCTTCGGCCAGGTCTTTCTGCGTCTTATCCCCTGTGATGACAACCTTTGACCCAAAACCTATACGGGTAAGAAACATCTTCATTTGCGCCGGAGTGGTATTTTGCGCCTCATCCAGAATAATAAAAGCATTGTCAAGTGTTCTTCCCCTCATGTAAGCAAGAGGAGCTACCTCTATGAGTCCCTTTTCGGTATTTTTCTGAAAAGCCTCCGCTCCCATGATATTGTACAGAGCATCATACAGCGGCCTGAGATATGGATCGATCTTGCTCTGAAGGTCTCCCGGAAGAAATCCGAGCTTTTCACCGGCCTCTATCGCTGGCCTCGTAAGGATTATCCTTGATATATCCTCTTTCTTAAAAGCTGTGACCGCCTTGGCTATAGCGAGATAGGTTTTACCTGTGCCTGCAGGACCTGTGCCAAAAACTATCATTTTAGAATCGATAGCGTCAACATATTTTTTCTGTCCCACAGTCTTAGGTCTCACAGGCTTCCCCTGCACTGTGTGGCAGATCACATCACGATCCACGGATGTAATAAATTCGCCCGAAGAATCCTTTATACTATCCAATGTATAGTTAACCTTCTGATCATCTATCATTTCTCCACGTCCGGCAAGCTGAAGAAGTTCACGCATCAAAGCCAGAGAATCCCGCACCTTCGTTTCTTCACCCTCGACAATTATCATTCCTGCCCTGATGGATACGGATACATCCAGCTTATTTTCAATCAGCTTGATATTTTTATCAAAAGCTCCGGCAACCTCCTGAACACAGGAGTTGTCATATGAGCTTATGTCTATCTTTTCAGTCATTTAGCGTATATATCAGGGTGTTCTGCACCGGCCTTACATCAGTTATCTCAATGGATTCAAGGAATTTTCTTTCGGCATCTTTTGCCCGTCCACTATCCCCTGCATATATTTCAAGAATACAGTCTCCTTTGGAGACTTTATCTCCGCTCTTCACCTTCATATCCAGTCCGACAGAAAGATCTATGTCCTGTTCCTTTGTAACCCGGCCTCCGCCAAGTATCTTTACGCACTCGCCAATCCCGGCACAGTCCGTAACGCTGAGGTACCCGTCTCTTTGGGCGCATACTTCTGATCTTAAGGGAGCCTGAGGGAACAATGTATAATCATCTATGACACCGGGATCACCATGCTGGGCTTTTATCATAGCTCTGAAGATATCCAGTGCCTTTCCCGAGGATACCGCTTCTTCTGCAAGTCTCCACCCTTCTTCCCTTGTTTCCGCCTTTCCGCCGGCAATCATCATTTCAGGTATAATGACCCGCATTACTTCCTCCACGTCCGGATCTATCCTGCCTTTAAGGGCTTCTATCGCCTCAACAACCTCCAGAGAATTACCTATGGCATGCCCTAACGGCTCATTCATATCCGTAATAACCGCCCTCATATCAAGACCTGCGCGCTTTCCGATCTCTATCATAATACGTGCCAGATCACGCGAAGACTCCTCATCTCTCATGAATGCTCCGGTACCATGTGTGATCTCCAGAACTATAGCGTTGCTTCCCGCGGCGATCTTTTTGCTCATTATCGATGAAGCTATAAGCGGTATACAGCCCACAGTGGCTGTCACATCCCTTAATGCATAGAGCAGCTTATCTGCGGGAGCCAGATCCTTAGTCTGGCCGATAAGGGCATATCCAATATCATTAACCTGTGAAATAAATTCATCCCGGCTTAAGGAAACGGATAATCCCGGGATCGACTCCAGCTTGTCGATAGTTCCTCCGGTAAAGCCAAGCCCTCTTCCGCTCATCTTTGCCATAGGCACACCGCAGGCTGCGGCTACCGGAGCTGCTATAAGGGTCACTTTATCTCCCACTCCTCCGGTGGAATGCTTATCCACCTTTATGCCAGATATGGATGAAAGATCCAGGATATCTCCGGACTCTGCCATAGCCATGGTCAGTTCAAAGGTCTCCTCATCATCACATCCGTTGAGATAGATTGCCATAAGAAGAGCTGACACCTGATAATCCGGTATCTCACCGGCAACATATCCGGTAATGAAATCTCTGATGTCTTCCCTTGACAGCTTCTTACCGTCACGCTTCTTTTCTATGATGTTGATAAAACTCATTTATGATACGGCTCCTTCCTGATTATCCTGAAAGCCCTGTACAGCTGCTCCAGAAATATGACTCTCATAAGCTGATGCGGAAATGTCATTTTTGAAAAGCTTAAGTGAAAATCCGCCCCGGAAATGACCTCTTCCGAGAGTCCATCCGAACCTCCGATGATAAAACAAACATGGCTTACTCCGCCTGTCATCAAGGAGTCGATATGTTCTGCAAACTCCACAGAAGATAAAGCCTTTCCATTTATCTCCAATGTGAAAATATATGCACCGGCAGGAATAGCAGCAACTATCCTTGCCGCCTCTGCCTTCGGATCGGGACCATCAGTAAGCTCCCTGATCTCAAGGTAAATATAACCCTTAAGCCTCTTTTCATATTCCGAAACAGCATCCCTGAGATATCTTTCTTTTAGCCTTCCGCAGGCAATAAGGGTTACCCGAAGCATATCAGTCTGTTTCAAAGAGCTCTGAATAAAGCTCCTCCGTCAGCTCTGACATAAGTGCATCCTCAACATCCATGAATCTTTCGCATATCTTGTCTTTTATCAGATCCGTGCGCTCAAAATAAAGATCATTATCCTCAAGCTCAGTGTCGATCAACTCATCTATAGCTTTTGCATCAAAGCTTTCCCTGAACCATTTTTTGATCTCTTTCTTTTTTTCCGTCTCTCTGACCGCATCCTGTGAAACAGACTTTGATCTTCGAAAAGAATGGATCCCTGCCAAAAGAAAGAGCACAAAAAGAAATGACATAACGACCTTTGTGACAAGTCCGAAGACACCTTCAAGGCTCAGAGGGATCACTCCCGAAAAGATAAGGATCATCACTATGAGACCAGCTCCTCCGCATATAGTGAGGGCATAGCCTGAGGATCTAAGATCTTTTGCCTTTTCGTTCAGAGTCATTTTTACTTTCCGCTCAGATAATCATCTATACCTTTAGCTGCTTTCCTGCCAGCTCCCATGGCAAGTATTACCGTTGCCGCACCTGTCGCACAATCGCCGCCGGCAAATACGCCCTTTTTAGATGTAGCTCCAGTTTCCTCTTCGGCTACTATACAGTTTTTCCTGTTGGTCTCAAGATTCTGCGTCGTACTTGATATAAGCGGATTGGGCGAAGTGCCAAGTGCCATGATGACTACATCGCATTCTATATCATACTCGGATCCTGCTATCTCCACAGGTCTTCTCCTGCCTGACTCATCAGGCTCTCCAAGCTCCATTTTAATTACGCGGATCCCCTTTACCAGCCCATCTTCATCCTCAAGTATTTCTTTTGGATTCGTCAGCAGGGCAAACTTTATTCCCTCTTCCTTTGCGTGATGCACCTCCTCAGCTCTTGCAGGAAGTTCTTTCTCTGATCGTCTGTAGACTATCGTCACATCAGAACCAAGACGCAACGCCGTACGCGCAGCATCCATCGCTACATTTCCGCCTCCGACGACAACAGTTTTCCTTCCGGTATTGATAGGGGTGTCATAGTCCTCTCTGTAGGCCTTCATCAGGTTTGCGCGTGTCAGGTATTCATTGGCAGAATAAACGCCCAGAGCCTGCTCACCAGGTATATGCATGAACATAGGAAGTCCGGCTCCCGATGCAATATATACTGCCTCGAAGCCCTGCTCTGACATAAGCTCGTCAATGGTCTCCGATCTGCCTATGATATAATCAGTCTTTATCTCAACGCCAAGAGATCTGACATTTTCGATCTCTTTTGCAACAACCTCATCCTTTGGAAGCCTGAACTCCGGGATACCATATACAAGGACACCGCCGGCCTTATGCAATGCTTCGAATATCGTAACATCATATCCCATCTTTGCGAGGTCTCCTGCACAGGTAAGGCCTGAAGGACCGGCGCCTATCACGGCAACCTTCTTTCCTTTTTTTGATCCCGGCTTTGCAGGAGCTATGCCATTTTCTCTGGCCCAGTCAGCAGCAAATCTCTCCAGTTTTCCGATAGATACTGCCTCTCCCTTTATTCCCCGTATGCATTGTCCTTCGCACTGGGTCTCCTGAGGACATACTCTGCCGCATACGGCCGGAAGAGAACTCGCATCGCTGAGTATCTCATATGCTCCCTTATTATCCCCTTCCTTTATCTTTCCGATGAAGCCGGGAATATCTATTCGAACCGGACATCCTTCCACGCACTTCGGATTCTTGCACTGCAGACATCTTGTGGACTCTGCTCTTGCTTCCTCTGCTGTATATCCGAGACATACCTCGTTGAAATTTCCTGCTCTTTCCTTTGGATCCTGCTCCGATACCGGCACCTTTTTCATCATATCCACTTCTATAGCCATTATTTATCCCCCCCGCAGTTTCCTTTATGAGTATTACCCTCCTGATATTCCAGAAGTCTTCTTCCTTCTTCCGTACTGTATAATTTCATACGCTTCATTGCCTGATCAAAGTCCACTAAAAAGCCGTCAAACTCCGGCCCGTCTACACAGGCAAATTTCACCTCATCACCAACTATCAGCCTGCATGCGCCACACATTCCTGTGCCATCGACCATTATCGGATTCATGGATACAATTGTCGGAAGACCCATTTCCTTTGTAAGCCTGACCACAAATTTCATCATTATCATAGGGCCTATTGCCACACACTTATCATATTTCCGTCCTTCATTTTTGACGAGATCCTCGATGACCGCAGTGACCATGCCGTGTCTTTTATATGATCCGTCATCGGTCGTGACAAATACATGCTCAGCCCCGACTGCATCGATCATCTCCTGCTCCATGATGAGGGTATCCTTACACTTTGTACCGATTATTACATCCACATCTACTCCATGCTCAGCCAGCCATTTTGCCTGGGGATACACAGGAGCAGTTCCGAGACCGCCTCCTACAAGAAGATAATGCCTTTTCTTTACTTCATCCAAAGGCTCATTCACATACTCAGCCGGATTACCAAGCGGCCCTGCAACATCTGCAAAATAATCCCCGGCTTTCTTCTCAGCTATCTTATAGCTTGACTCTCCGATAGTCTGAAATACTATCGTCACAGTTTTCTTTTCCCTGTCGTAATCACATATAGTGAGGGCTATCCTTTCGCTTTCCTCCTCACACCTTACTATAAGAAATTGTCCTGGCTCACAGGCGTGCGCGACATTCGGAGCCTCGACCACCATCCTGTAGGTCTTCTCCGCCAAAGTCTCTGCTTCTAAAATCTTAAACATACATATCCTCCACTCGATACGGTTAATGATCAAATTCATATTCTATCATAAATTCTCTCATTACGCGAAACACTCTTTCAGTCCAGGATTTTTGCATACAAAAAAGTCAGGCATATTAATATATAATACACCTGACGCCTTGCTGCCATAATTATCATATTGCTTACAGTGCCGGAACGATAAGAGACCTGAAAGTCCTTACTATGAAAAGTATTTCAGATATCAACCATCTGATTACAGACAGAGCAATAACCCCTTCCGCCACTGTATACATAGAACTTCCGTTTCACTCTGCATTTCGGACACATAATATCTGTAGTTTCTCCTGTTATATTTCCCGTTGTAGTTCCTATTGGTGTACCGATTGAAGCTGCTGGCACAGCTCCTGTTGCATTAACCTTATTCTTTTTCTCACGGGGTACCGTTTCGACTCCTCCCGTAACCTTATCCAGACTATCATTATCCAAAAAGTTTTTTTTCGGCAGTCCCATTTTATCTCCTCCTCTATAAGCTCTTGCGTGCATTTCCTATTTTGCACGCAAGAAGTAATGACTTTTTGCGGACAAAATTGGAAATTATCCGCAAAAATCCGGCTTCGCCGGACACGCCCCTTGCTTCGCAAGGACCTGGTCAAATACGATTCTTGTTTTTTTGATAAAAAACAAGAATCTATGACTTCTTGCGCGAGAAATCGGAATTTCGCTATTCTTTAATGTATTATACGAAAAAAATCAGGAAATGGCAGCATATCTTTATTTTTTCACTCAAAAAGTCTAAACTATGGCTTATGCTGTACATAATAAGACATGGGATAACTGACTGGAACCGTTATCAAAAGCTGCAGGGAAGGACAGACATTCCTTTGAATGAAGAAGGAAGAAAAATGGCAATGGCTGCAGCCACAAAATACAAAGATGTTCATTTTGATGTATGCTATTCTTCCCCGCTGATCCGTGCCCTTGAAACTGCAAGGCTTATTCTCAAAGGCAGGGACATACCCATCATCACCGATGTCAGGCTTATGGAGATGAGCTTCGGGATATATGAGGGTACGGAGAATTATCGCAGTACACCAATGAAAGGGATTACTGAGTTCTTCAGAAATCCTGAGGATTACTCGGATATTCCTGAAGGTGCAGAGAGTATGGATGATCTTTTCTCACGTACAGGAGATTTTCTTAAGGATATCGCATATCCTCTGCTTGAGGAAGGAAAGGATGTTCTTATCGTGGGGCATGGGGCTATGAATTCCAGTATTATTTGCCAGGTCAGGGATCTGGCCCTTAAGGATTTCTGGAGTGCCGGGATCGAAAACTGCAAGCTTATGCGTCTGCTGTGATAATCGCTGATAAAAAATCCCGGAGATGATATTATCACCTCCGGGATCATTTTTCATTAT
>JAEEGL010195552.1_pt1 | contig 17635 bp, 10 predicted proteins | sample 9134231 | NCBI WGS metagenome assembly JAEEGL01 (sample SAMN16246548, study PRJNA631951) | gut metagenome | biome: gut microbiome; feature: rumen; material: fiber-attached | host: Bos | place: Iran: Karaj | collected 2018-10 | reverse complement strand
GCAAACTCGTATTTGTAAAGCTCGAGACCGAAAAGCACACCAAGACCCACATCGTCGATTCCACCTTCCATCGCGCGGTCCATAGCCTCGGTATGGTAAGCATAGTCATGCTTTGGTCCTGTCGGATGGAGTCTTTCGTAACTTTCCTTATGATATGTTTCCTGGAACAAAATGTATGTTCCGATTCCGGCATCTTTGAGTTTCTTGTAATTTTCAACCGTGGTCGCAGCTATATTTACATTAACTCGTCTGATATCGCCGTTTTTATGATGAACACTGTAGATTGTGTTGATGCAATCCAAGATGTATTCGATAGGGTTGTTAACCGGATCTTCGCCCGCTTCGATGGCAAGACGTTTGTGTCCCATATCCTGAAGAGCTATAACCTCTGCCTTTACCTCTTCCTGTGTAAGTTTTTTACGTGGAATTGTTTTATTTTTCATATGATATGGGCAATAAAGACAACCGTTAACGCAATAGTTCGAAAGATAAAGTGGTGCGAAAATAACGATTCTGTTGCCGTAAAAAGCGAGCTTTATCTCTTCAGCTATTTCATACATTCTTTGGATTTTTTCCGGAATGTCGCAGGCAAGAAGAACGCTTGCTTCACGGTGAGTTAAGCCCTTACAGACATAGCCCGTGTCCGTCTTGACCGGACGAGCCTTTTCTAAGATTTCGTCGATTAATTTTTCGTTGTGCTTGTTTTTTTCAGCATAATCAAGAGTTTCCAAGATTTCTTCGTGGTTAATAAACTCTTCTGCTTTGAGTGACTTTGGATTGTAAACTGCCATCTCTTTTCCTCCTTTGATTTGCTTCTTCAGGTCAGGCTTGTCCCTTTCCCGTTGAAATAATATAAACATGCCATGTCCCCAAAGGTTAAGAACATGGCATTAAAAACCGAATATATTCTTATCGCTTCTTTTGCCTCAAGTGTTACGTTTCGGCATCAGGGGATAAATGAACGTTTAATATTGTACTAAAATTAACACAATTTTCTTTATAAGTCAATCACTATTTGCTATGCCGTATCCACTTCACTGCTTTCTACAGCTGTTTCCGGAATATCTATGTCCGGCAAGTCAAAGCCCACTTCGGCGTTATCTGCCTTGCCTTGCGGATCGTACTCGTTCATTTCTTCTTCCTCTTCCCAGAGGGATTTATGTTTCTTACGTTCCTTTTCTTTTTCAAGTTGCTGCATCATGGCCTGCATTTGTTTTGCAACTTTATACATTTTCGGATCGTATTCCATTAGCTTTCGCTCGTCTTTTCCCGGCACAATATCCCCATGGCACATGCGCCTAAAAACGATCATGACTTTCATCTGTTCTTTTGCGGCTTTTTCCTCGGCTTCAACCTGTTGTTTGCTGACTTCTCCGTTCCAAACCGCCGCGTGTTGCTCCGAAAGCTTACTGATTATGTCCATATTTTCCTTGTAAGCTTTATCAACCGCTTCCAAAGAAAGCTGCAAACTTGCAGCCTCATCCGCATAAGCTTTGTCATTGGTAAGCTTATATTTATTATCAGCCTCTTTTTTACGTTCAAAGAGGGTCTTTTTTTTGTCATTTAAAACACTTGCATTTCCCCTGTAAATGACAAATGCATCCGCAATCTTCATCTTATTCACCTCACCTAGGGCCATGATTAATCATTATGCCCAAATTCCTTTGAAAAGATTTCGTCAAATGTTTTCTTTTCGCCTGCGCGTTTTAAGTCCTCAACTTCTTTTTTGCGCTCAAACAAATCTTTTCTCTGATTCGGCAAATCGCTCGAAGATCCCCGATAAACTATTAATGCATCCAAGAATTCCATAACACCACTCCTTTGGCTAATAAAGGCTTTCTTTGCCCGACATCCTTATCAAGCAAATAACATATAGTTTCTCATTATGTATATCGACCAAAAGTTTAGTTATGTTTATAGTTATATCTGTGTTTTATTTTTATGTAAATCTATACTTTCTCAAAATCACTTGCCGGATGTTTGCATACCGGGCAGATAAAATCTTCCGGCAGTTCCTCGCCCACATATTCATATCCGCAAATGCGGCAACGCCAGATTGTCTGTCCGTCATTTGTTTTGCCTACAGCCTCAGGCTTTGGTTTGATATTTTCCTGATAATACTCATATGTAGCCGACGGAACATCGGAAAGCACTTCCATGTCCGTAACCGTACCGATAAACATGGTATGAGAACCCAAATCGATTTCCTTTTCCACCTCTACGGAAAAGAATGCATTTGTGCCCTCTCTTATGTAAGGAAGGTTGTTTCGGCTTACTTTGTAAGCGTTAAAATCAACAAATTTATCAACTTTTCTACCGGATTGGAAACCAAAATGTTTGAAGAGCTCAAACTTTGCATCCTGACTGATAACTGAAATGTTAAACTTTTTCGATGCCTTAACCAAATCGTGTGTGAAATTTGCCTTGTTTACGGCGATGCTGATTTGATTCGGCTCCGATGCCGCTTGAATCGCCGTGTTGATAATACAGCCGCTGGAGTCATCCCCATTAACCGCCGTAAGAACAAACAGACCGTAAGACATTTTGTACATTGCTTTCTTGTTCATATAACCCCTCCTAAAACTCTACATTAGCAAAAACCGACACTTCGTTTCCTAATATGATTATAACTCATTTTGATTGATATTTACAAGAAAAATCGGGTGCTATGATGCACCCAATTTTTTAAGTCTCTCTTTTGCTTTTTCGATATCGTCAAAGCTTGCGCGCCAACTCCAGTTTTTATCCGTGGTTCCCGGCATATTCATTCTGGATTCGTCTCCAAGTCCCGCTGCGTCCTGCAGTGGGACGATTTTTACTTTGGCATCGCATGCATAAAGCCTTTCAAGCAACTTATCCGCCACTCCCTTTTCATCGGGGAAGGTCTTTTCGGCCCAGCCTTTGATGGTTTCGTTATCATGGGTGCCGGAATAAGCAATTCTTGTAGGCTGACATTCGTATTCTTTAACATCCCCATCGTAGAATTGGATAACATCCATGCCGGACAGGCCATAGTGTGCAATAAGTTCTCTTACGCATGGGGTAATAAGTCCCAAATCTTCCGCAATAAAGCTTAACTTTCCAAAGCGTTTCACCGCCGTATCCAATATCTCATGTCCCGGTGAAGCCTTCCATTTGCCCTCTTTGGCGCTCTTGCCTTTTTCTATTGCATAACATGCATCAAAGCCTCTGAAATGATCGAGCCTTACATAATCGTAAAGTTCCATCATTCTTTCAAAACGCTTCATCCACCAATCATAGCCTGATTTTTTGTGTTCATCCCAGTTGTAAAGAGGATTTCCCCAATTTTGGCCGTCAATGCTGAAATAATCGGGCGGAACTCCCGCTTCCTCACTCGGATAGCCTTTTTCATCCACCGTAAAGAGTTCTCTGTGAGCCCAAACCTCCGCCGAATTCGGTGCCACAAACATAGGCATGTCGCCGATTATCTTAATACCTTTTTCTTCCGCGTATTTTCTGACTTCCTTCCATTTAGCGTCAAAATAATACTGCTCATATTCATAGAATAATGCATCTTCTTTAAGGGCCGCATCTTCCCAAAGCTCAGGCTTGTATGTCTTGTATTGTTCCGGCCATTCCTGCCAGATATCCCCCTTAAGCTCTTTGCAAAGAGCACGGTAAAGGGCATATTCCTTAAGCCATTCATCCTTTGTTTCTATGTATTTTAAGAAGTTTTCGTCATTTCGATCTCTTTCAAAATCAACCCTTAGCTCTTCCTCGGACTTGTCCGCAAGATCAATATTGCCCGCAAATGCTGACATTCCCGCATATGGGCTGCCGTAATGGTCCGTTGGATGAAGAGGCAGGATCTGCCAATATTTCTGTCCCGATTCCTTCAAAAAATCGATAAAGCTGAATGCATCACCGATGCAGCCATGCTCACCGCCACCCGGAAGTGAGGTAATATGGCAAATTATTCCGCTGCCCTCTTCAAGCTCTTTTACGCAATCTTCCGTCTTTTTAATATATATAACGGTAGAGCCCAAAGGTCCCAATTTAAGCCTGAAAACACCTTCGTCGCTTTCTATTGTTTTTCCGTCGAAAAGATTTGTGGCATAGCTTGCCCCGTCCTTAAAATTAACCTCGCAGGTCGCATAAGGGCTGCGGTTTACTATAACATAAACCCTGCTCTTGGAGTTTTCCCGCTTAATACCGAAGCATTCTTCGTTAAATCCGATAGGCTCGAATTTGCCGTCAGCAAAAACCTCGTTCCTGGTTCTGATTTCAATGGCATTATTATAAATAGTCCGAACATCTTTGTCTTCCTTGCCCCAAGGATATGTTCCTCTGTTGTAAGGGTCCGAATAGCCTTCCATTCCGGCCTCGTCGCCATAGTAAATGCAAGGAACGCCCGGCATTGTCATTTGCATCAAAACCGCAAGCCAAAGTTTCTTGATAGCCAGCTGTCTCTTCCAAGTGTCCAACTTATAATACTTTTTGGCATTATCATCCATGCTTGCCTCGTCGGGAGCTTCACCAAGCACCGTCAGGATACGCATGCGATCGTGGCTTCCGATAAGATTAAACGCACCGTAAAATGCCTCTTTCGGATAATTCTCATAAAGGCTGATTAACAAATTGCTAAACTGTCTTGCGTTAATCTTGCCCGTAATAAATCCCAAGATTCCGTTTCTTAAAGGATAATTCATTACGCTGTCCAGCTCGCTGCCAAGGAGGTATTTTCTCAACACTCCGTAGCTTACCTTGTTGGACGCATCTTCCCAAACCTCGCCGATCAAAACGCCGTCGTTGCCTTTTTCTTTTATAATCGCATTTTTAATACCTTCGATAAAAACATCCGGCAACTCGTCCGCAACGTCCAATCTAAAGCCCTTTGCTCCAAGCCTCAACCAATGGCGCACAACGCTGTCTTCGCCTTCATAAATCATTTTTCTGTAACTTGCATTAAGCTCGTTAACTGAAGGCAAATCTCCGACGCCCCACCAGCTTTCATAACCCACATGACTCGAATTAAATGTATACCAGCTTCTGTAAGGAGATTCAAAATGATTGAAAGCCCCCTTAGAATCGTAATTTCCGTATTTGTTAAAATAGATGCTGTCGCAACCCGTGTGGTTAAAGACACCGTCAAGAATGATGCCTATTCCCCTCTTTTCCGCCTCGGCGCACAAGGTCTTAAAGCTTTCCTCATCACCAAGCATAGGAGCAATCTTAAAATAGTCCCCCGTGTCATAACGATGGTTGGAAGCCGCATCAAATATAGGATTTAAGTAAATGATACTAATACCCAAATCCTTAAGATAATCAAGTTTGTCCGTTATGCCCGACAAAGTACCGCCGTAGAAATCCCATTCCACAACTCTTCCAAGGCCGTCTTTTACATAGCCCACCGGTTCTTCCCAGTTTTCCACAAGGACACGGTTGGGTCCTTTTTTGTGAGTTTCAAGGTCGCGTTTTGCATTTTCTCTCCAGTCTTCACCCCTGTTAAATCTGTCGGGGAAAATCTGATAAGCAATGCCGTGCTTGTACCAAGCGGGTATTTTTCTTTCGTTGTAAACGGTAATCTGAAATGAAGGCGGTTCGTGATTGTAGGTCTCGCCGACTCCACCCACAAGGCCCTCGCAGGCTCCGTACCAGGATATTTCCTCATTGTCCTTAATGATTTTAAAACAATACCAAAAAATCTCCGGCCTGTTTAAGACAATTTCACATTCAAAACGATAGAATTTCTTATCAGACACAAGTTCCATAGGGTACAATGTCTCACCGATTCCGTCTTCCCAACTGCGCACAAAAACCTTATCCGGTTTTTCATCACGAACATCAATGCGAAGTCTGACTTTCGAACCGGTTTTTGCCGCACCGAATGGTTTTCGATATCGTTCATCTCTTGTATTGTGATAAATCGTCATATATTAAACCCCTCTAATAAAAACAATTTAATTTTCTTCCAAAACCGTATTGTACATTTCTTTGTATATTCCGGCTGCGTGATCCCAAGAAAAGTCCTCACTCATAGCCTGTTTCATAAGCTTGCGCCAAACCTTTGGATTGGATCTGAAAAGACTTGTAATGTCTTTAAGGGCAAACAGCATTTCATGGGCATTGTAATTTGCAAATCCGAATCCCGTGCCTTCGCCCGTATATTCGTTGTAATATTTAACGCTGTCTCTGAGTCCCCCTGTTTCACGAACAACCGGCAAAGTTCCGTATCTCATGGCAATCATTTGCGAAAGGCCGCAAGGCTCAAAAAGCGATGGCATAAGAAGAATATCCCCGCCGGAATAAAGCCTGTGACTTAACTTTTCGTCAAATTTAAGAAGCACTCTCAAATTCTTCGGATGTCGTCCTTCCGCTCCCTTAAGCATATCTTCGTACTCTTTGTCCCCTGTACCCAAGATAACAAGCTGAAGGGTTTGATCCGCAAGCTCGTCGATTACACAAGTTAAAAGGTCCAAGCCTTTTTGTTGAGTAAGTCTGCCGATCATTACAATAACGGGAACGGTTTCATTTACTTCAAATCCCATTTCCTCTTGCAATGCAAGCTTGCATTTCAGTTTATTTTTCATTTTATCCTTACTGTAGTTAGCCTCAATGGCCTTGTCTTTTTCGGGATTGAAAAATGTTGTGTCTATTCCGTTTAATATGCCCCACAAACTATCCCATCTACGCTGGAAAATGCGTTCCATATGCTCGCCGTAAAATGGGTTTTGAATTTCCTGGGCATAACTTGGACTGACCGTTGATATAATATCCGAGTAAACCAAAGCACCTTTCATAAAGTTTATGCTGTCTTTGTCCACCCTAAGCTGATTTGCCGCAGCAGGCACATTTTCAAGGCCAAGGATATCCCCCAGCACAAAGTCGGACATCTGCCCCTGGAATTTAAGATTATGCACGGTAAAAATCGTCTTTATATTGTCATATAATTCGTTGCCCGAGTAACACTCTCTTAAGAAAACAGGCGCAAGTGATGTGTGCCAATCATGGCAATGCAAAATGCGACAATTAAAATCCTCAAGATAAGGAATAATCTCGCAAATTGCCTTTGAAAAATATGCAACCCTCTCCCCGTCATCAAAGTAGCCGTATATTCCGTCACGTTTAAAATAGCTTTCGTTATCTATAAAATAATAAATGATTCCCTTATATGTGTATGTTTCTATTCCGCAATAAGCGCTTCTCCAACCAAGCGGAAAGTAAAAATGCGTAATATAAGTCATTTTCTTCTTATATTTTTCGGGAATTACCGCAAGTTTCGGCAATACAACCCTAACGTCAAATCCTTTCTTTTTAAGCGCTCTCGGAAGGGAGCCCGCAACATCACCAAGGCCCCCGGTTTTCAAAAACGGAGTAGCCTCGAATGCCGCAAAAAGCACTCCCGGTTTTTCTTTAGCAGCAGCCATCTTAGTATCTTCCCTTCACATTTTCTTCGGTACGCTGTTCTTTCTTCATAACGTAAATCTCACCCGGACTGCCCTTAATAATCATGCCCGCGCCGATTACATTGTTTCTGTCGATTACAGCGTCTTTAATAACCGCATCTTTTCTTATAATGCATGACTGCATAATAATACTGTTTGATACAACCGCCCCTTCTTCAACCGTAACACCACGGAACAAAATCGAGTGGTCCACTTTTCCTTTAACCCAGCATCCCGAAGATACAAGGCTGTCGCTTACTTCCGAACCCGGAAGAAGTCTGCCCGGGATACAATCCTGCACTTTGGTACGCACAGGCATCTGCGGATCGAAAAGTCTGTAGCTTACATCAGGATCCAAAAGTTCCATGTTGAAATCAAAATAGTTTTGAAGAGTGAAAATTTCTCTGGAATAGCCGTTGTATTCGTAGGTTCTTATATCCATTTTATCGTAATCCGGCTCCATTATATCGAAAATATCCATATAATCTTTTGCCGAATACCAATCAATAAACTTAAGCAAAAGCTCTCTTCCCACAACAAAAGTATCCAAAAATGCGGTTTCGCCTTTTTCCAAACCGTGTTTGATTCCCGTTACTTTTCCGTCTTTCTTTTTGATACCCATAAGAAAATGGCTTTTTCTTGAGGATTGTTTGCAAACCATTGTAAGGTCCGCGCCGCTTGCCGCATGCGCTTCAATAACAGGATTAAAATCCATGCTGGCAACGATATTTGCGCTTGTCACAATCACATAATCCGCAGAGGAACGACGAATGTAAGCCTCATTTTGCATAATGTCGCAAAGAAGGAAACGGTCCGAACTTCTGGACATACCAAAGGTAGCTCCCGGAAGTATATAAAGTCCGCCTTTTTTACGGTCCAACAACCAAGCGCTTCCGGTACCGATGTGGTCAAGCAAAGATCTGAATTTATAAGGAGTGATAAGTCCTACTTCGGTAATCCCCGAATTAATCATATTGGAAAGGGAAAAGTCAACCAATCTGTATCTTCCGCCAAAAGGCATGGAAGAAATGCTTCTTTCGTCACTTAAGCCTTCCATTTTGTCTGTAGAATAATTTGCGCTAATTAATCCGATTACATCTTTCATGACTACTCACCTCCCTTGTATTTTTCGCCGTTACCTAACACTTCTATCTCATTTTCGTTTCCGAAAACCGTATCGGCGCACACAACTGCGTGTTCACCCACAATTGCATGTACAACTTTTGCATTTTTCTCGATTTTGCAGCCCGGAAGAAGTATGGAATCAACAACTTCCGCGCCTTCATCCACTTCGCATCCGATTCCCAAAATCGAATGTTTGACATTGCCGAAAACTCGACATCCGTTGTTAATCATGCAGTTGGACAAAGTCGCCTTCGCGCCGATATATTGAACCGGGTAAATGTTGGAATTGCTCATAATCGGGAATTTCTCGTCGTAAAGAGAAAATTCCGGTTCTTCTTCCAACAAATCCATACTGGTTTCGTAGTAACTCGGTATTGTTCCCACATCTTTCCAAAAACCGTTGAAGCGATAGCAATTAAGATGTTTGCCTTCCGCCAAAAGCTTCGGAATAATGTTTTTGCCGAAATCATGTGCCGATTCTTCGTCTTTTGCATCTTCTTTTAATTTCTTTTTAAGAAGATCCGCATTGAAGATATAAATACCCATAGATGCCAGATTTGACTCCGGTTTCTTTGGTTTTTCGGCAAATTTTGTAATTCTTTCATTATCATCCACAGATAAAATACCAAAGCGGGATGCTTCTTCCCATTCCACTTCCATGCAAGCGATTGTCGCCGCAGCGCCTTTTTCTATATGGTCTTTGAGCATCTTTTTGTAGTTCATGCGATAAAGATGATCGCCGGATAAAATAAGCACGTATTCGGCATTAAATCTGTTGATAAAGTCTATATTTCTGTAAATGGCATCGGCCGTGCCTTTGTACCATTTACCACCTGTTTGTGTTTCGTATGGCGGCAAGATGTAAACACCGCCGTCCAAAGAACTGAAATCCCATGCGGCGCCGTTGCCCACATAAGAGTTAAGTTCGAAAGGTCGATACTGTGTAAGCACGCCTACCGTATCTATCCCCGAGTTGTTGCAGTTTGACAATGAAAAATCAATCATTCTGTACTTTCCGCCAAATGATACTGCCGGTTTTGCAATGTTTTGAGTCAAAGCCCCGAGTCTGCTGCCCTGGCCGCCCGCAAGCAACATTGCAATACATTGTTTTCTTCTTCCCATAGTTCCCACCTCTGATCTTTAAAGCTTCCAAATATCGTCCACGTATTCTTTGATGGTGCGGTCGCTGGAAAAATATCCCGATGAAGCCGTGTTGTGAATAGCCGACAAGTTCCATTTATCAGTATCTTTGTACATTCCCGTCAATTCCATAAACGCATTTACATATGCGCCGAAATCTTTAAGTACAAAGAATTCGTCGTTTTTATGAATGAGCTCATTGTAAATACCCGTAAAGTCGCCGGACTGTCTTGCAAAAGTGCCGTCTTTTAAGCTGTCAACGATTCTTGCCAGATCGCCGTTATTGCTCATTTCGTTAATTGCAAGATAGCTGTGTCCGCATTTAAGACTTTCTATTTCTTCCGCCTTGCAGCCGAAAATCTTGATATGTTCTCCGACTTTTTCGGCAATCTCAACATTTGCGCCGTCAAGTGTTCCAAGGGTGATGGCACCGTTCATCATAAATTTCATATTACCGGTACCGCTGGCTTCAAGGCCCGCCGTGGAAATCTGTTCACTTATATCCGCCGCAGGATATATAAGTTGCGCATTGGAAACTCCAAAGTTTTCCACAAAAGCAACCTTTATAAGACCTTTTGTGGCCGGATCGTTGTTAACCACATCCGCAACCGCATTAACAAATCTTATAACTTCTTTTGCAAAGACATAGCCTTGGGCTGCCTTACCCGCAAATATAAAGGATGTAGGCTCGCATGAAAAGCTTGGATCTTCCTTTATTTTGTTATAAAGCCAAATAACTTTAAACAAGTTAAGGAGCTGTCTTTTGTATGCATGGAAACGCTTAACCTGTATATCGAAAATCGAATTAGGGTCAAGCTCTGCTCCCGATTGTTCTTTAATGAACGCCGCCAAGCGCTCCTTGTTTTTACGTTTTGCGGCAGCGAATTCTTTGACAAATGCCGCATCTTTTTCCAGTTTTTTAAGCTCAGAAAGCTTGGCCGGGTCTTTTATCCAATCCGGTCCGATAGAATCCGTAATAAGCTTGCTTAAAGTAGGATTTGCTTCCAGCAAGAATCTTCTGTGAGAAATACCGTTTGTTTTGTTATTGAATTTCTCCGGTGTAAGCTCATAGAAAGATTTTAAAGTATCTCTCTTTAAAATCTCCGTATGAAGCGCAGCAACACCATTTACGGAGTGACCCGCAATTATGGAAAGATTGGCCATTCTTACTTTGCCGTCCCAAAGTATTGCGGTTTCGGCCAAAAGCTCCGGCCAGTCATCTCGATCATGCGGAAATTCTTCTCTGTATCTTCTGTCGATTTCTTCGATAAAGTTGTATACACGAGGAAGGAGTTTTTCGATCAAATCAATCGGCCATGTTTCCATAGCTTCCGGCAAAACCGTATGGTTTGTGTAAGAGATTGATTTTGTAACCGCATTCCAAGCAGTATCCCAATCGCAACCTTCTTCGTCAATTAAGATACGCAAAAGTTCCGGTGCACAAAGAGCCGGATGCGTATCGTTTGTATGAATGCAGATGTGGTCCGCAAAATGGGCCCAATCCTGACCATAGTCTTTTTTATAATATTTAATAATGTTTGCAAGACCCGCAGCCACAAACATATACTCCTGTTTGATCCTTAAGAGTTTTCCCGTACCATCGGTATCATCCGGATAAAGAAGGGTCGAAATGGCTTCGATATCCGACTTAAATTTTAAAGCTCCCGAATAGTCACCCTTGTTGAAAGCCCCCATATCAAAATCTTCATGCAAAGGCTCTGCCGACCAAAGGCGAAGATGAGTTGCGTTTTTTCCGCCGTAGCCAAGTATCGGCACATCATACGGCACTGCCAAAATCTCATCCGCATCTTCCCAGGAATACCAAAACTCGCCGTTTTCTTCGTGGCGAACAACACGTCCGTTAAACTTAACAACCACGGCGTTTTCAAACTTTTTACGTTCCCAAGGATAGCCCTTTGCCATCCAGTCATCCGCAAGTTCCACCTGACGACCGTCAACTATTTTTTGTTTGAAAAGGCCGTATCTGTAGCGAATACCGTTGCCGTAGCCGTGATATCCAAGACTTGCAAGTGAGTCCATAAAGCAAGCCGCAAGACGGCCGAGACCGCCGTTTCCGAGACCCGGGTCTCTTTCGATGGAGCAAAGGTGATCCAAGCTTTCTCCCATAGCTTCAAGACCTCTTTCCACCACCTCTTCGACACCTAAGTTTATAAGATAGTTTCTTAAGAGCTTGCCGATAAGAAATTCCATTGAAAAATAGATGATTTTCTTATCTTCAGAGCCTTCCCCGTTTTCGGTATTGAACTGAATCTGTCTGATATTGGTCATAAGAAGTTTAACAAGCACGTTGTATCTTTCGATATCCGTGCATTTTTCAAACTCCCTGCTGAGCTCGGAAACGCAACGTTTCCTGTACTCTGTCATAAACTCTTCTTTGTCGTGAAAAATCTGATTTTTGTACATGTGTTTTCTCCCTCTGTAAGTTTGTTATTTATACTCTTTTCCAAATCAATTTATGATTTTTTTGCTTTGCTTGTGACTTTCTTGCCGATCTGTTTTACACTGTCGGTCTTTTTAGGCAAGGCTGCTTTTCTTTTAAGCACGATGCCTCCGATTGGCGGAATGGTAAGTTTTAAGCCATTTTTTTGCCCATGCCAATTGCCTTTTTCGCTTTTGATATCTCCGTGGTCCCCCTGACCACTGCCGCCGTAAAGCTCGTCGTCGGAATTAAATATAACCTCGTAGACACCGCTTCTTGGAATTCCCACATAGTAACCCGTGTATGTGGTCGGAGTGAAATTGATAACCACTATCAAATCGTCCTTTGCTTGCTTGCCTTTTCTTATATAAGATAAAATCGATTGCTCGTTGTTATCCGCATCAATCCAGCTAAATCCTTCCCATGTGTAGGATTTTTGCCACAAGGCCTTTTCATCTTTGTAAAAATGATTAATGGCCTTAATAAAGTCTTGGTGTTTTTTGTGAGCTTCGAATTTTTCCGGTAAAAACCATTCCAAAGACTCGTAGTAGCGCCATTCGATAAATTCGGCGATTTCGTTGCCCATAAAATTAAGCTTTGCCCCCGGATGAGTCATTTGATAAAGGGATAAGGCTCTTAAGCCCGCAAATTGTCGCCAATAATCTCCCGGCATTCTGCGAATCAAAGAACACTTGCCGTGAACCACTTCGTCATGAGAGAGGGCCAATATAAAGTTTTCATTAAAGGTATACATCATGGAAAAGGTTAGAAGGGTATGATTTCCCGGTCGAAACGGAAAATCCGTCTGCATATAATGCAGAGTATCGTTCATCCACCCCATGTCCCATTTATAGTGAAAACCGAGTCCCCCATCTTCAGGCGGATAAGTAACCATCGGCCATGCGGTGCTTTCTTCAGCCACCATCATGATATCCGGATGGGAAATGCCTATATTTTTGTTTAAATTTTGTACAAAAGCAATGGCATCCAAATCTTCTTCCGTGCCGTTTTTGTTAAATACCTTGTCCTTTTTATTTTCAACGCCGAAGTTTAAGTAAAGCATGCTGGTTACGCCATCCACCCTAATGCCGTCCGCATGATATTTCTCCAGCCAAAAATGCGCATTTGATAAAAGGAATGAGCAAACCTGCCCCTTGCCGAAATCGAACTTGCAAGTTCCCCATTGAGGATGCTCTCCTTTTTCAAAAAGCTTGCTTCCGTCAAAGCGGTAAAGTCCGTGCTCATCCTTGCAAAAATGCCCCGCCGGCCAGTCCAAGATAACTCCGATTTTGTTTTTATGGAAGCTATCCACCAAATACATAAAATCCTTTGGTTCGCCGTATCTGGCTGTCGGTGCAAAATAGCCCGTAGCCTGATATCCCCAAGAGCCCTCAAAAGGATGCTCCATAACAGGCAACATTTCCACATGAGTGTATCCCATATCCACAACATATTTAACCAGCTCGTCGGCCATTTCTTGGTATGTTTGGTATTCGCCTTCTTCGTTGCGGCTCCAAGACCCCAAATGGACTTCGTAGATGTTTAAAGGATTTTCCATATGATTGGTCTTGGCTCTTGCATTCATCCATCTCTTGTCCGACCATTTATAGCCTTCAATGTCGTAGAGAACCGAAGCCGTGTTGGGCGCCACTTCCGCGTAAAATGCGTAAGGGTCCGCTTTGAAAACTTTCTTTCCTTTTTTGTCCGTTATCAAATATTTATATATGTCGCCTTCCTTAACACCCGGCATTTTAATTCCCCAAAACTCGCCGCTTTCATCATGTGTCATAGGATTGGCGTTTTCATCCCAATCGTTAAAATCTCCCACCAAGTGAACGGATTTGGCATTTGGTGCCCAAAGCACAAATTGGTACCCAACCCCATCTTCGTCATTGAAGGGATGCGCACCTAATTTTTGGTAACTTTGATTCCAAGTACCCTCTTTAAATAAATATACTTCTTCTTGTCCGGGAAATTCGATCATAAATTAAAAGCCCCTCTTTATCTCGGACAGCCAATTTGCCCGATATTTACTACATCACAACTATAAATGTGTTAAACACATTTTCCCACACAAACATTACCCATAGAATATATAAGAATTATACCACAAATTTATGTAAATTTGTTAATAAGATTAGTCAATCTCTATAATTTCGTCGTCTCCCGTCTCTTCCTTCGGCTTATCATCAACATTTTCCGGCATTTCCTCTTCAAGTTCTTTTTCTGTTTGCGATGATATACGCAAGTTTGCAAGCAACATAAACACAGCTAAGGCGCAGGCTGATGCAGCAGAGCAAATCAGTGCTTCTTTGAGATAAGGATATTCAAAAGTTATATATGTTTTGCCTTTATCCGCAAGCAACATATTGTTTTCTTCGTAAAATGCGTTATCGGATACAAAACTCTTATGATATGAAAGCCCCGTATTTACCTTATCGTAGTCGGACTCTATCAAAATCGAGTCCGAACTTATGTCAACCTTTATCGGCACTATATTTTCAAGAGGAAGGGCATTTTGCTTGATATTTAAAAGGGAAGCAAAATACCTTTCGATAGCTGCATCCTTTGTATACAGCAAATAACTCGGCAAATCGGCACCGATTACAAGAATGTTTTCGTTCTTTAAATATCCGCAAACCGCAAGCTCGTTACCTGTTAGCTCCGCCTTTGCCTCAACTTGCATAAGACCCTCAATGTATATGCCGCTCCAGCTGTCTATGTCCGGATTTTCGCTTACTTTGAGGCTTCCGCTGTTGGTCAAAAGATTAGGAAAAGCGCCGTCAAAATTAACTTTTTTAAACTCAGCCCCAAGAAAACTTTGCTTTTCATTAATCGTTTCCATAGGAACACTATCCGCAGCTATAACCACCTTTACTCCCGATTCGCTGAGTTTTAAAACCAGTTCTTCCGCAAGAGATTTGCTGTCATATTTAAAGCCCGCAAGATAAATCAAATCGTAGTTTTTAAGTTCCTCAAAAGAATAGTCGTTTAGGTTGTCGGATGAGCTGTCCTTAATTGTCGGATAAAGCATGGTGATGTAATCGGTCTCATCGCCTATAGCAATGGCATTAAATTCACTTGTCAGGCCCCAATGCTCATACTCAATGCCCAAAAGGTCGTATAGTCTGTAGTCGCTGTTTGCAAAATACAAGTCATAACCGGAAGCTTTTGCTCCATCATCCAACTTTTTCAAAGCCGCTTCATCCATGCCTTGCACATTAACAAGCACGGCATCACTGCCAAGCTGCAAGGTTCTGTCAAAGAGGTAAAGATAATTTCCTCCGCTTAATGCTTTTGAAAGTCGCTTAATATTTGCAGCTTCTTCACTTGGGATATTTTTTGAATCATAGATTAAATCGATCTTTTCTGCCGCATCCGATGCAAAAAACGCTCTTTCAAAATCCGATTGATTCTCTCCGATATAGCAAAGTCTTTGATTTGTAATAACCTTAGCTTCATCCAAAAGAAAGCTTTTTTCAAGTTCTTTAACTTGCTCATCAGCTTTTTCGGCACCCGGATTTGCATAAATCAAGCCGTAAGACGGGATAATATCAATAGCCAAAAGTATTGCAAAAATCACCACAAAAGGCTTTTTAAGACTGTCCCATTGCAAAAAGCTCATAAGGACAAAGCACAAAGCCACGGATGTAAATTTAAGCATTAAAACATTATCCCAATAAGGGATTTTCAGCATAAAATTGTATATAACATCCACGGAAAGAGCAAGCATTGCCAAGGCGATGATAAATCCGGCTTTTGTTTTCCTGTAGCCGAAGCATATTCCAAAAATTGCGATTATGGCCGCCGCCAAACCAAAGTAGAAAACATCTCCGCCCTCGCTTAGCCTGTTAAGAGGATTAATCATTGATAAGATATCAGCATAGCCGCTTCCCATGCCTTCGATACTATGGGCACTTTCCACCGCGCCGAAAACAGAAGGAATCCACTGTATTCCCACAAGGCCCGCACCCAAAACAAGAGAGAACAAGATACGCATATTGTCCCCAAAGCGCTTGCTTACTATCATGTCAACTATCAGGAATATTAAAAGAATTCCGCCCAGAACCACGGAAAAATAAAGATCGCAAAGAAACAACAAGGCATAGAAGATGCTTGTCAGCAGCAAAAATCTGACTTTCCTTGTTTTGAAAAATTCGTAAATACCAAATAAAACGAGAGGCAAAAAGACCATAGCCACGGATAGGGATAAATTGCCTTCCGAAAAGAGCATGCAAAGGTTATTCGGCATAAAAAACCACAAAACACCGATTATAAGGCCCAAAATATGTCTTTTTATTTTGACGCCGATTATAAGCCAAACAATGGCTCCGGCAAAGAAAACAAGACCTACGAAAATAACATAGGACGCCATAGTATAGTCGGCAAAAAGCCTTGCCAGGGCTTCGCAAGCCGCAAAAATATAAGCAGGCAAAGGCGCGCCGTATCTTAATATCTCCACACCGCCGTTGATTGCAGCATCATAAGACGGATAGAGATTTCCATCCATCATGTTGTTTAACACAAATTGTCCGCGATAAATATGATAGAATGTGTCGCTTCCGGCGGGAAGCAAAGCGTATTTTTCCACAAAATACATAAGCCCCAATGCAAGAGCCTCACACAAAACAACTGCGATAACGCAATAGAAAAACCAAGCTATTTTTCTATGCATAACAAACGTCCCTTCTTTAAATACATTAATAGTCAAAAATTCTTTAGTTAAATTTTACTACAAAGCCCTTAAAATATCCATTAATTAATGCTATTTTTAAAGCTTATTTTATGCTATAATTCATTCTTGTGAAATGATAAACTTTAATTTTATTCATCTGAAATGATTGACAAATGAATTCATTTCATGTTTAATTTATAACAAAATACTTTTCAGCGAGGGAATTTATGAAAAAACGATTATCATTAAAAGAGATTATCTTTGTTGCCAGCATGCTCTTTGGTTTGTTTTTCGGTGCGGGCAATCTTATCTTCCCTGTTCACATGGGACAGCTTGCGGGCAGCAATACTTTGCCTGCGGTTTTGGGATTTATCATTACGGGCGTAGGCCTTCCCCTTATTGGCGTTGCCGCTATCGGTATCAGCCGAAGCACCGACTTATTCGATCTCGGCAAAAAGGTTGGTAAGCCTTATGCATTTTTCTTTACTTGTGCACTCTATCTTACAATCGGACCGGCATTTGCCATTCCGAGATGTGCCACAACATCATTTACTGTAGGTATCGAACCGATGCTTGGGGAGAGTGTTAACGGCAAGCTTGTTTTACTTATTTTCTTGATCATATTTTTTGCGGTTGTGCTCTTCTTTTCCTTAAGACCAAGCGGAATCCTTACATGGGTCGGCAAGATTATCAACCCTATTTTCCTTGTTTTTCTTGCCCTTCTTGTGATTATGGCCCTTATTCATTCGGCTGCTTCCATTTTGGAATTCACACCGGATCCTTCTTACGTACCCGGTGCTTTTATACAAGGTTTCTTGGAAGGTTATAACACTATGGAGGCTTTGGCAG
>JAEEGL013052921.1_pt1 | contig 17636 bp, 14 predicted proteins | sample 9134231 | NCBI WGS metagenome assembly JAEEGL01 (sample SAMN16246548, study PRJNA631951) | gut metagenome | biome: gut microbiome; feature: rumen; material: fiber-attached | host: Bos | place: Iran: Karaj | collected 2018-10 | reverse complement strand
GCGGCGGAGAGGCCGAACACGTGGTCGTCCTCGTTGATGGTTCCGCCCACCGCGCACAGGGAATTGTGGCAGTTGGTCATCGCGTAAGGCAGCGGGAACTTCTCGAGACCGCTGGCGCGCGCCGTCTGGATGATGCCCACGTAGGTGATGTCGTGGGAGACGAGCGCGTCATACTTGATGTGCATGACGCCGTCGTCAGAGGGCTTGCAGTGCGCGTTCAGGATCTGGTAGGCGATGGTGCCGTTGCGGCCCTCAGCCTTGTTGCAGTCGGCGGCGGCGGCGACGGGCGCGCCGTTGACCCACTGCATCGCTTGGTCGTGATACTTGATCATTTTGTTTGTCTCCTCCCGAAAATGATTCTTGTCTTTTGCAGGGCTTAGAACGTTGTGGATACACGTTTCCTTTTTTATTATAATGGGGCGTATGGATAATATCAAATACTTTTTTTATCCCTCGTCATAGAGAGCCTCTATGATTTTGCAAAATATCTTGCCATGGCGCCCCTTGATCTGCTATACTGAGAAAAACGGGCCGGAGCGCCCGGCCTCCCGCTTTGCGCGCCGAAAAGGCGCTTTACAGCGCCGGTTTCGGTTGTTCGCGGGAGCGACCGGGACGATGCCTGCCCCCAATGCGGAGGTCAAGATGGAGCTCACTTTATTTCCGACGCCCCTGAGCGGGCGATGGGACAAACGCTATAAAGAATTTCTATCCGCCAGCGGACTGCGGGACGAGGGCGACGCGGATGTGATCGGGCTGATGCTCGACGACGACATGCGCATCGTCGCCTGCGGGGCGCGGGCGGGCCACACGCTCAAGCAGTTCGCCGTCGCGCCGGAGCTCGAGGGCAGCGGCGTCTTTGCCACGATGCTGTCGGCGCTGCAGACGGACGCCGTCGAGCGCGGCGTCACGCGGCTGTTCCTGTGCACGAAGCCGAAGAACACGGCCATGCTCAATTCCATGGGCTTCGACGCCATCGTCAAAACGGACGACGCCGTGCTGATGGAGAACAGGCGCAACGGCTTCGGCGCGTTCCTCGACTCGATCCCGCGCCATGAGCGCGTCTGCGGCGCCATCGTGATGAACGCCGACCCCTTCACCCGCGGGCATCTGCATCTGATCGAGTACGCCGCCGCCCACTGCGACGCGCTGTACGTCTTCGCCGTCTCCGAGGGCGGCTCGATGTTCACGCCCGAGGAGCGCTTTGACATGATCGAGCGCGGCAGCGCCCACGTGGCGAACCGGTACGTCTACAGCAGCGACGCCTATCTCGTGTCGCGCGCCACGTTCCCCGCCTACTTCATCCGCGACGAATCGCGGGTCGACGCCGTGCGCTCCGACCTGGATATCGAGCTGTTCCGCACGCGCATCGCGCCGGCGCTCAACATCACGCGGCGCTTCGTCGGGCAGGAGCCGTTCTCCCCCACGACGAAGGCCTACAACGACCGCATGAAGTAGCTCCTGCCCGAAAAGGGTATCGAGCTGATCGAGATCCCCCGCCTCGACGGCATCAGCGCCAGCCGCGTGCGCGCGCTGATCCGCGAGGGGAAGTATGAAGAGACAGCATCTCTCGTGCCGGAGACGACTTATGAAACGATCAAGCGTCACTTTGGAACAAATGCTTGACGCCCGCGAGGCGCGGGCGCTGGCGCAGCGCGAGCTCCTCGCGCAGGCGGAGGCGTCCGACTGTCTCGTGTCGCTGTCGCTGAACATCGCCGGCGACGTCAAGCGCACGCCGCGCACGCGGATGCTGTTCGACCACGGCATGAAGCTGTTCGACGGTCTCGGCTTCGAGCAGCGGGCGCGGCGCGTCAAGGACGCCGTCACGGGCACGGAAGCCCTCGTCCTGCTGCGGGCCGACGCGGCGGCCGTCAAGGAAGCCCTCGAGGGCCTCGAGGCAGCGTTCCCCGCGGCGCGGCTCTACGATTTCGACGTATTGGACGCCCGCGGCGACAAGCTGAGCCGCCGCGAAGAGCGCCGCTGCCTCGTCTGCGGCGGGCCCGTCACGGTCTGCGCCCGCAGCCGCGCCCATGGGCTTGACGCCGTCCGCGCCGCGACCGACCGTCTGCTGGACGATTTCTGCGCCGAACGCCTCGCCTGCGCCGCCCACGGTGCGCTGCTGGCCGAGCTCCACACGACGCCGAAGCCCGGCCTCGTCGACGACAGGAACAACGGCGCCCACCGCGACATGGACGTCGCGCTGTTCACCCGCAGCGCCGACGCGATCCGGGATTATTTCCGGGCGGCGGCGCTGCTCGGCATGGCGGACGCCGGCATGCCGGCGCTGAAGGAGGAGGGCCTCGCGGCGGAGGCGGCGATGTTCGCCGCCACGGGCGGCGTCAACACCCACAAGGGGCTGATCTATCTGATGGGCCTGCTGCTGTACGGCATGGGCAGGGCGCTGTATGACGGCGGCAGCGCCGTCGAGCACGCATCGGCGCTCGCCCGCACCGACGCGGACGCCCGTCTCGCCCGGGCCAAAAGCGCCCGCGACACGAACGGTGCGGCCGTCTATGCCTCTTACGGCGCCTCGGGCGCGGTCGGCGAGGCGGCGGACGGCTTCCCCCACGCCGTCTTTTGCGCCGGGCGGCTGGACGCCTACCGCGGCGAAGAGAGCCCCGGCGCCCTCGCCCTGTGCGACGTGATGGCCGTGCTGAGCGACACCAACCTGCTCCACCGCGGCGGCGAGGCGGGCCTCGCCTACGCGCAGGCCGAGGCGCGGCGCATCGCCGCGCTGCCTGTGCGGGAGCGCATCGATGAACTGACGTCGATCGACGACGCGATGATCGCGCGCAACCTGTCGCCCGGGGGCTGCGCCGACATGCTGGCGCTGGCATATCTGCTCGACGACTGGCGCGCCCTGTCGGCGCACCTGTTCGGATCGGAGGAGGGACGATCATGACGCTGCAGCAGCTCCGGTATTTCTGCGTCACGGCCGAGGTACTCCATTACACCCGCGCGGCCGACCTGCTGTACATCTCCCAGCCGAGCCTGTCCTACGCATTGTCGAAGCTCGAAAAGGAGCTCAACCTCCCGCTGTTTGAAAAGCAGGGGAAGCAGATCATGCTGACGCCCTACGGCGCGGAGTTCCTGCCCTACGCCAAGCGGGCGCTGGCTGAGCTGTCCAAGGGGCAGGACCGGCTCAAGGCGCTGCAAAAGCCCGCCGAGGGGATCATCAATCTCGGCTATATCTACAGCGTCAGCTTTTCGGTGCTGCCCGCCTTCGTCGATCGCTTCTACGAGCTGGTCGGCAACCGCCAGACGGCCTTTCGCTTCCAGCAGGGCATGGCCGGCGTGCTGGTGGAGCAGCTCCTCAACGGCGCCCTCGACCTGCTGATCGCGGGCAAGCCGGATATCGGCTCCATCGAGTATCTCCCCATCGCCAGGCAGGAGCTGTATCTGGCCGTCCCCGCCTCCCACCGGCTGACCGGGTGCGGCACGGTGACGCTGGCCGATCTGCAGGGCGAGCAGTTCGTGTCGATCACCCACGACGCGGTCATCTACCGCGAGCTCGCCGACAAGTTCAAAAAGGCGGGCTTCGCGCCGCACATCGTCTTCGAGGCCGACGAATACAGCTCCATCGCCGCCTCCGTCACCACGGGCTCGGGCGTGGCGATCATGCCGAAGCTGCCGATCATCGACAACTTCAATCTGCGCCTGATCCCCTTTGACGAGGCGTCCCAGATGACCCGCGACGTCTGCATGCTCCGCTACCGCCTGTCGACCATGTCGCCCGCCGTCCAGAGCGTGTGGGACTGCGCGAAGGCCATCTCGGAGGAGCGCGCGCCGCGGGCATGAGCTCGCCGCGCTGCCGAAAGAACGGCGGAAAGGCGCCGTCCCGATGCTTCCTCTCTTGTAATTTTGTGGTTTTGCGGTATAATCAATATGGGAGATAATATTTCGGCATAAGAGGCCGCGAGGCCCGCGGACGAGACCCTAAAAGGAGGAACTGCTATGAAAAAGCGCATTTTGTCGATCATCCTGGCGGCGGCGATGATGCTGACGCTGCTGCCCGTCACGGCGCTGGCGGACGGCACCGACGTCCCCGGCGGCGAGTGCGGCAACGGTTTGACCTGGCGCATCGAAGATGGCGTGCTGACCATCAGCGGCACGGGCGACATGTGGGATTACAACATCGATACCGGCTTGTGTACCGCCCCGTGGAGCGGTGAGTACTTCACCAGACTTGTCGTCGAAAACGGTGTGACGAGCATAGGCAGGGGGGCATTTCTGAGATGCTACCACCTTGTATACGCGGACCTGGGCGGCGTGACGAGCATCGGAGATTGGGCGTTCCTTAACTGCGGCAACCTTGTCAGCGCGGACCTGAGCGGCGCGGTGAGTCTGGGGGACGGTGCGTTTTACGGTTGCCGCGGACTGATCGGCGTCACGCTCTCTGACGACATCACGAGCATTCCCGCGGAGCTGTTTTGTGACTGCAAGGCCCTGACCGAAATCACGCTCCCTGCCGGCGTGACGGAGATCGGGCAGCGGGCGTTTGCAGGCTGCGGCGGTCTCGCCATCATCCGGTTTGCAGGCAACAGCGTGAAATGGGAGTGCGTCACAAAAGGAATCGATTGGAACGACGCCGGCCCCGCAGGCCAGCGGGTGGTCTGCCTGGGCGACCCGCTGGTCACCGTCACCGCGGCGGCCTCTCCCGACGAGTACGGCACGGTCAGTGGCACGGGGCAGTACAATCTCGGCCAGACCGTCACCCTCACCGCGGCGCCGAACGACAGCTTCGGGTTTGCGTACTGGGAAGAGAACGGCGCGATCGTCAGCTTTGACGCGACCTACAGCTTCTCCGCCGAGGCAGACCGCAGCCTGACCGCACGATTCTACGAGCTCCGTATGGAGTATCTGATCACTGCGGAGGCCTCTCCCGCCGAGGGCGGCACGGTCTCCGGCATGGGCGTCTATATGAGGAGCGACATCAGTAACCAGACCGTCACCCTTACCGCAACGCCGGCGAGCGGCTACCGCTTCGTGAACTGGACGGAGGGCGGCGAGCAGGTTTCCACCGATGCGCGATACGAATTCCGCGCCACAGCCAACCGCAGGCTTGTCGCAGTCTTCGAGCCGAACGGCACCGGCGACGACCCCGGCGGCGACGACCCCGGCGTCGGGCAGATCGTCCGCGTCATCCTCTACCGCAACGACGGGACGAACACCATGCCGCAGTACACGGTCCTGTCCTCGGCGAGCGGCAGCGTCAAACTGCCCGAGACCCCGCCCTTCACCAACGGGGATTACGACCTGCTGGGCTGGGCGACGGCAGCGAACAGCGATTCGATCGCATACAGGGCCAAGGATGAGATCAAAGCAAACCTCAACCTGTATGCAGTCTGGGGAAAAGTCAGCGGCGAGTTTTCGTATATTCTCGATGCAGACAATAATGCCGTGATCGTCGACTACAGCGGGGGCGCCGATCCTGTCGTCATTCCGGCTCGTTTGGGCGCTATAAGTGTTGTCCGCATCGCGGCGGGCTCGGGGATCAAGCATGCGGATCTCAGCGTGATAGTCGCTGAATATGCAGAAAATTCAAACTATCCAGATATAGTAGAAGTGAAGAACTGGTTTGCGGGCAACACGGAACTGACGGGCGTCTGGCTCCCGTCAAGTGTGGTGCGGATAAGCTCAAAAGCGTTCCGCGGGTGCAGCAGCCTGTCCGCCGTCTATTATGCAGGCACGAGCGCGAATTGGGCGAATGTAAATAAGCTGTCCGGTTGGAACATCGGCTGCCCCGCCGGTATGCAGGTGATCTGCCTGGGCGACCCACAGACCACGACGTACACAGTCACAGCCTACGCCTCTCCCGCCGAAGGCGGCACGGTCACCGGCGCGGGGACGTATGCCGCGGGCGGTCCCGTCACCCTCACCGTCACCCCGGAGGAGGGCTATGTGCTGGAGAGCCTGATCGTGGACGGCGCGGATGTGACCGCAGACGTGGCGAACAACGCTTTCACCTTCGATATGCCCGACCACAGCGTGGCTGTCACGGCGGTCTTTGCGGAGGAAACGACCTGGGACGCTATTCAGGAGGTGTTCACGAACGGCGGCACGATCACGCTCAGGAACAACGTGACGGCGCCCGCCGGCGCGCCGGCGCTGACCGTTGCCCGCAGCAAGAGCGTGACCCTCGACCTGAACGGCAAAACGCTTGACCGCGGCCTGTCCGGCGGCAGCATGCAGGCCAACGGCTATGTCATTTTCGTAAGCGGCAGCGCGACGCTCCGCATCACGGACGGCACCGTCACCGGCGGCGCGAACAGCGGCTCCGGCGGCGGCATATACGTTGACGCCAGGGGCGTGCTGGAGCTGTCGGGCGTTGCCGTTCGGGGGAACCGTTCCACCGACCACGGCGCGGGCATCTATCTGTATGGCAGCGCGCAGTGCACCGCCGAGAACAGCTCTGTCAGCGACAACCAGACCACCGTCAACACCAACGGCGGGGGCGGCGGCATCTATCTCACCAGCGGATCGCTGAACATGACCAATTGCCGGATCAACGGCAACAAGGCCAAGAATCTCGGCGGCGGCCTCTATATCGAATCGGGCCACGCCGAGCTCAGCGGCTGCCAGATCAACGGCAACGACGCCTATGCCAACGCCTGCGGCGGCGGCGTGTTCCTCAGCGGCGGCGGCCTGCGGCTGGACGGATGCGAGGTCATCGGCAATACCTCCTCGAAGAGCAGCCCCCACGGGATCGGCGTGTTCGTGAACGTCGGGGCCCGGTTCATGGTGTCCGGCGAAACGACGATCACGGACAACAAGTCCGGCGAACAGCAGCTTAACGTGTTCCTGCACAACGGCGCCGTGATCCATCCCGTCAATCTGGCCGACACCGCCTCCATCGGCGTTGCCGTCGGCAAGACCAACGCTTCCTATATCGCCGAGTACCGGGCCGGCGTGATCACCTCCGGCCTGACGGACAACGGCTCGGCGGCGAACTTCACCAGCGATCTCGACGCCTATGAGGTCATCCTGGACACGAACGGCGAGGCGGCGCTGGCGCTGCCCGCCGACCCCGTGCGCGTCCTGGTCACGGACGCGGACAGCGGCGAGGCGCTGGAGGGCGTGATCGTGCAGCTCCTGTGGAACTGCGAGGAGATCGAAACCTGGACCAGCGGCGGCGAGTATCAGCTCATCGAAGGGCTGAAAGCGGGCGTAGAGTACACCCTGCACGTGGCCGCGGCGCCGGAGGATCACCTGGCCGGCGAGGACTCTTTCTTCAGCGTCAGCGCTGACGGGAGAGTGAACTACAGCGGCAATACGACGACGAACCCGATCATGGAGACCATCCTGCTGGTGGAGCTGAAAGCCGTCTCCGGCCATGCCCTCAGCGGTGAGTGTGTGCTGTTCTACCCCGAGGGCGGCTATGATCCCATCACCGAGGCACATGAGGGGCAGACAGTCGTCGTCTCGCCCGATTATGACAGCATCGACGCAGGCTGGTACTTCACCGGCGTTTACGAATCCGACGAAGTGACCGTTGAGGTCGACGAGGTCGGCGACGGGAGCTTCACCATGCCCGCGCAGGCCGTGACCGTGAACGCGGTGCTGGCCGAGCAGGAAGCGTGCACCGTCGCGCTGCCGGACGATACGCCGGCGGCGCTGCCCGCGGGCATGGCCGGCATCCTCAGCGGCGCGGAGCAGTATGACTTCGATACGCACACGCTCGACCTCGACGGCGACGAAACGGCCGACCTGCTGCTCGACATGGAGAACAACACCGTGACGCGCCTCGACGGCGCCGCCGTGTTCAGCGGCAGCGTGACGATCAACCTCGTCACCGTGCCGCCCTACCGCTACAGCAGCGTGACGTTCGACTTCTCCGCCGCCGTGCCCATCACCGTCACCGCCCAGCCGCAGAGCTGGCAGGGCGAGCCGGGCGACTATCCGATCATTCGCGTCGAGGCCGAGGGCGATGGCCTGACCTACCAGTGGTACTGGCGCAACGCCGGCAAGACGGCGTGGAACGTCAGCTCCGACACCGACGACTGCTATGATTCCTACCCGCTCAACGCCACCCGCAACGGCCGCGAGGTGTACTGCCGCGTCACCGACAGCGAGGGGAATCACATCGACACGCAGATCGCCACGATGTCCTACGCGCTGCCCGCGGGCTACAGCGGCCCGACGATCACATCGCAGCCCGAGAGCTGGGTCGGCGTGATGGGCGAGCAGCCCGAGATCCGCCTCGAGGCCGAGGGCGAGGGCGAGCTGACCTACAAGTGGTATTACAGGGACGTCGGCAAGACGAAGTTCTCGCTCAGCTCCGAGATCGACGCGTGCTACAATGCCTACGCGCTGAGCCTGGCCCGCGCCGGGCGCGTGCTGTACTGCGTCGTCAGCGACAGGTACGGCTTCACGGCGAAGAGCGTCACGGTCACGATGGACTTCGACGTGCCCGCGGGCCACACCGGCCCCGAGGTCGTCTCCCAGCCGGAGAGCTGGACCGGCGCCATGGGCGAGTATCCCGACATCACGTTCGCCGTCGAGGGCGAGGGGCTGATCTACCAGTGGTACTGGCGCAACGCCGGCAAGACGACGTGGAACAAGAGCTCCGACACCGACGACTGCTACGACAGCTACCCGCTGACCAAGGTCCGCGACGGCCGCGAGGTCTATTGCGTGGCCACCGACATCTACGGCGTCAGCATCCGCAGCGAGATCGCGACGATGAGCCGGGCCGACTGAATATGATACCGGCGCCCGCTCCCTGCACAGCGGGGCGGGCGCCTTTCCCGTTTTACGCAAAACAAGCGAGGTGACAGCCGTGACGGCAAAAACGCTCTATGTGTCCGACCTCGACGGGACGCTGCTGCGCAGCGACGCGAGGACCTCCGATTACACCAACCGCGTGATCAACCGCCTGACGGCGCAGGGTCTGCTCTTCTCCTACGCGACGGCCCGCTCGCCCGTCACGGCCAAAAAGGTGACGGCGGGGCTCGACGCGCGCATCCCCATCATCGTCTACAACGGCGCGTTCATCGTCGACAACGCAAGCGGCGAGCTGCTTTTGGCCAATTACTTCGACCGCGCCGCCGTGCAGGCGCTGCTGGACGAGCTGTTCGCGCAGGGGATCTATCCCATCGTCTATTCCCATGAGGGCGGCCGGGAGCGCTTATCCTACATCCCCGAGCTGAGCACGCCGGGCATGAAGCGCTTCACCGACAGCCGGGCGGGGGACGTGCGCGAGACGATCGTCCATACGGCCGCGGCGCTGCGCTCGGGCGATATCTTTTACATCACCTGCATCGACGAGCCGGAAAAGCTGCTGCCGTTTTATCAGAAGTACGGCGGCATCTTCCACTGCGAGTATCAGACGGACATCTACACCGGCGACCGGTGGCTCGAAATCATGCCCAGGGAGGCCTCGAAGGCCAACGCGATCCGGCAGCTCCGGGCGATGTACGGCTGCGGCAGGCTTGTGGTGTTCGGCGACGGCAGAAACGACATCGACATGTTCGAGCTGGCCGACGAGAGCTATGCCGTCGCCAACGCGCACGAATCGCTCAAGGCGCGCGCCACCGGCGTCATCGGCTCCAACGACGAGGACAGCGTCGCCCGATGGCTGGAACAGGTCAAGGGCAATGAATGATGAAGAATGAATAATGAATAATTGATATGCCTGCGGCGCATTTGATACCGCCTGCCGCGGCGCGCGTTATTAGCTTCTCCCGCGGGGGAGCCTTAGGGCAATGAAGCCGCTGCCCGCGGGCTACAGCGGCCCGACGATCACATCGCAGCCCGAGAGCTGGGTCGGCGTGATGGGCGAGCAGCCCGAGATCCGCCTCGAGGCCGAGGGCCAGGGCGAGCTGACCTACAAGTGGTATTACAGGGACGTCGGAAATACGAAGTTCTCGCTCAGCTCCGACATCGACGACTGCTACGACAGCTACCCGCTGACCAAGGTCCGCGACGGCCGCGAGGTCTACTGCGTGGCCACCGACATCTACGGCGTCAGCGTCCGCAGCGAGATCGCGACGATGAGCCGGGCCGACTGATATCATCCAAAAAACCGCGCGCCGGAGAGCAGATCGCTCTCCGGCGCAAACGGTTCTTTTCACTTTGCTTCCTCGCCGTCCGGCGTTTTCCGCCTCACGGCGGTCTTTTTTATTGCGCTATTGCAGCGCCATCACATACACCTGGCAGGGGTTGGCCTCGTCCCACAGCGTGGGGAAGACCTCGAACTCCTTGAAGCCGAGCGAGAGGTAGAAGCGGTTGGTGTCGTCGTACTCACTGTAGCGCCCCGGCTGCACGGTCTTCACCTGCAGGAAGGAGTAGCCCTCCGCGGCGGCGCGCGCCCGCGCCTGCTCGAACAGCCTGCGGCCGAGTCCCTGCCGGTGATACGCCGGCAGCACGCCCATCACATGGAGCGCGGCGGTGTCGCGCCCCGTCTCCCTGAGACAGAGGAAGCCGACGGGCAGCTCTCCGTCGAAGGCGGCGAACAGGGGCAGACCGGCGCTTTCGCGGATGTAGCATTCCCGCGCCTCGACATTGCCGAACCAGTCCGGCAGCGCGCAGAGCACGAGCCGCGCGATCCGCTGCTTTTCATCGGGATCGTGCACTTCTCTGATGTCCATATCGCTTTACGCTTTCCTCTGCGGCTTCTGTCTTTTCATTCTGCGCAGAATGAGCGATTCGAGCTTCTTTCGCGCCGATCGAAGGGCGCCGGCCGGGTTCTTCGGCCGAACAGCTCCGTGAGGCAGGGACCCTTCCCCGATATTTTCTATTTCACTCTGCGCGATCGGATTGCGGTGTCCGCATTTTGTGCAGTACCAAACGCCCAGATAATCGCAAAAGCCCGGCTGCTTGTTCAGCACGTCGCCGCAGGCGTCGCAGTACCAAACGACCCCGGGGAAACGCGTCATGGTTTTTTCGACGTCATTCCCGTACAGCTGCTGCCCGCATTTTTTGCATATCCATGTGCCTTTGCGCGGATCGAAACCGGGCTGATTGTTCAGGATAGCTCTGCAGTTGGGACAATAGTATTTTCTGTAAAGCATCACAATACCCCTTTGACGATTTTGTCTGTCAGATGATCTTCATATCCTCCGGGCCTTTGGCGAACACGGCCTTGCCGTACAGCAGCAGGAAGGAGAAATAAAAGCCCGACGTGACGCTGAACAGGATGTGCCCGGCGATCAGCAGGTACCCGGCGCACAGCGCCAGCGCCACCAGGCAGGCCAGCGGCGTCAGGTCGGCTTTGAGCCGCGGCAGGTTTTTGAAAAAGCGGATCACGTACTCGATCCCCAGCTTGAGATAGAGCCACAGCATGCACAGCGCGCCGAACAGGCCGTAGTAGATCAGCACCTCGAACACGTCCATCTCGATGATCGCGTTCTGCGTGCCGCGCCCCACGCCGAACAGCAGCGTGTAGAGCCCGCCCTCGCGGAACATGCGCCAGGCGCGCTTCAGCTTGGTATGGCGGCCGGACAGCAGCGCCGTCGCCGCGCCCTCGCGCTCCCAGGTGACGCCCGAGCTCTCGAAGCTCGTGCGGATCTCGGAGAAGATCGACTCCGACGACACCAGCGCGATCAGCGCGAACACCGCCAGGATCACCGCCGCCAGCACCAGCAGCCGCAGCATCACGCTGCCGTCATGGCCAGCGATCAGCCGCCACAGCCCGCACAGCACCATCACCGCCAGCGAGGCGATCACGGCGATGAAGGCCGTCTTGGTGCCGATCAGCGTCAGGCAGATAGCCGTCATGCCGGCGCTGAGCGCATAGCGCCAGTAGCGCAGCGATTTGATCGTATCGCGCAGCTGCACGAAGGCGCACAGCACCACCGGCAGCCCCGCCATCAGGATGGCGGTGATGTCGTTGCCCGAGTAGAAGAAGCCGCGCGTGCCGCGGTAGCCGTAGCGGTCGGCGTAGGTGGTGTAGCCCAGCCCGAACATGTACGACACGACGATCGTCGCGCTCAGCAGCAGCAGCGAGAAGCACAGCACGTCCTCGAGGCGGCGCAGCAGCTCCTCCCGCGGCAGGCCGAGGCGGCGGAACACCGCCATGTAGATCAGGATCACGGCGAGGTTGTAGGCGAAGCGGGCGATGTACTGGATATCGCCGTAGAGGTTGAACGAATAGAAGAACAGGATCTCCCCGACCACCGACAGCGCCCAGGCCACGCCGACCGGGATCGCCGTGAGGATCGCGCGGCGGTCGAACGAGATCAGCGCCGACAGCGCGAACAGCACCAGCACGCCCATGCGGATCACCAGGCTGGGGGTGACGGGCAATGCGATGGTGTCGAAGCTCTTCTCGGTGACGGTCTCGAGCACCTTGATATATACGCCGCTCAGCACGTCGAGGAACGGGTTGATGAGCAGAAAGGCCAGAAAAAAGCGGTCCAGCCGTTTGGTCAGCTTTTGCGTCATGGCGCACTCCTCGGATCGATAAGGTTATAGCTTATTGTAGCACAGACGCGCGGGAATGACAAGTGTGAGGCGGGCGCGCCGGGCCGCTGCAGGCGGCGGTATCAAATCGTCGGCGTTCGCGCCGACACCGCAATTGTTCATCATTCATTATTCATTGCCCTTCCGCGCCGAAGAGGAAATCGATTTTGAATTGCGCATCGCCCCGCTTTCTGTTACACTGTAGCCAGACGAACCGAAAGGAGGCAGGGCCGATGGAGATCACGCTGGCGGAGTTCCGCGCGCTTGCGGCGGGGAGCTGTGTCCTCGTCGACACGCGGCGCGAGTCCGAGCGCGCCTACGGGGCGATCCCCGGCAGCGTCCCGCCGCCCGAGAGCTGGGAACCGGGCGTGCGCTACGTCCTCTACTGCCGCCGCGGGCAGCACAGCGCCGAGCTGGCCGAGGCGCTGGCCGCAGACGGGATCGACGCCGTCAGCCTCGCGGGCGGCTACAACGGCTGGCTGATGGACCGTCTGGCGCGGCAGGAGCAGGACGACGAGGATACCCGCCGCCGCGTGGAGGACAGCCTGCGCCGCCGCTTCCGCAAGCCGATCTGGAGCCAGTTCACCAAGGCGCTGCGGCAGTACGAGCTCATCCGCCCCGGCGACCGCATCGCCGTCTGTCTCTCGGGCGGCAAGGATTCGATGCTGCTGGCCAAGCTGATGCAGGAGCTGCACCCGCACTCCGTCGCCCCGTTCGAGCTGGAGTTCCTCTGCATGGACCCCGGCTACAGCGAGGTCAACCGCCGCCTGATCGAGGACAACGCCCGCCGCCTCGGCGTGCCGCTGCACATCTTCGAGTCGCGCATCTTCGACTCGGTCTATAAGATCGACAAGAACCCCTGCTACCTCTGCGCGCGCATGCGCCGCGGCCACCTCTACGAGCAGGCGCGGCGGCTGGGCTGCAACAAGATCGCCCTCGGCCATCACTTCGACGACGTGATCGAGACGACGCTGATGGGCATGCTCTACGGCGCGCAGATCCAGGGCATGCTGCCCAAGCTCAAGAGCACCAACTTCCCGGGCATGGAGCTGATCCGCCCGCTGTACCTCGTGCGCGAGGACGATATCAAAAAGTGGCGCGACGCCAACGGCCTGCGCTTTCTGCAGTGCGCCTGCCGCTTCACTGAGGAGAACCCCTCGTTCGAGGAGGACGCTGATACCCGCTCCAAGCGCCGGGAGACCAAGATGCTGATCCGTCAGCTCAAAAAGACCAACCCCGACGTCGAGTCGCGCATCTTCCGCAGCCTGGAGAACGTCAGCCTCGACACGGTGCTGGGCTGGAAGACCAAGGGAGAAAAACACACCTTTCTGGAGGACTACTGATGGCCGAACCGTTCAGGACCCGCGTCGAGCGCTCGTGGGGATCGTTCGCCGCCCGCGATGCGGAGCTGCTCGCGCTGCTCGCGGAAGGGCGGGGCGAGGAGCTCATCGCCGCCGTGCGCGCTTGTCTGGCGCCCGCCTTTGAAAAAGTCAATTTCGAGATCGCCGGCGGCGACAGGCCGGCGCTGATCCTGGCGCTCGAGGCCAGCATGCCGATGCTGTTCAAGCTTTCGTATTTCGCCTTCCGCATCCCGCCCGCCGTCGCCGCGCACTGGGACGTCGAGGTCGGGCGGCGGCGCATGGACGTGCCGCGCATCGACGCGCGCTGGCTGGGCGAGGTCATCCTCTCGGAGGAGACGTTCTTCTGGGCCGAGAAGGGCAGGGGGCCGTATATCGAGCTGGCGGTGTACAACGAGAGGCTGATGAAGCACTGGCAGCAGCACGCGCGCGGCGTGCGCTGGATGCTGGGCAATATGGTCGATCTGGCGATCGGCGAGGCGGCGGCGATGCGCTACGTCAGCCGCTTCGACGTGCTCACCGAGCCGCGGGAGGGCGGCACGACGGTCGACCGCCTGTGCGACACGATGCGCGGGCTGGGCTTCGACATGGACGGCGACCATCTGAACACGCTGATCAACGGCCTGCGCGGCTACCGCATGCGCCCCGTGGTGGGCGCGGCGGTGCCCCTGCGCGGCGACATCAAGACGGGGCAGACCCGCCTGCCCGGCCTGCCCAACGGCTGGATCACCGGCGACGGCGCGACGTTCGACGAGTTCGCGCGCGACGGCGTGGCCGCCGGCTTCCTCTGCTGGCCGATCGACGGCCTCGGCGACAGCGCGCAGCGCTTCCGCCACGAGCTCGCCGCCTTTCTGCAGCGCGAAGCCGGGCCCGACGCTTTCGCCTACATGGGCGGGGCCGAGGGGCTGACGCACGGCTACCTCGACCTGCTGGCCTGGGACCTCGACCCCGTGCTGCAGGCCGCCGGCGCCTTCTTCCGCCAGGCCGGCCGGCAGGGGCGCTATGTCCCCTTCCGCCGTCAGACAAAGAAAACACAGGAGGACTGAACATGAGCAGCCTGCCGCAGGGCCTGCTGGACGGGGCCTTCAAGATCGTCCTCAGCCGGGGCGACGGCGCGTTCCGCCGCATCGTCATCCAGCGGAAAAACGACAAAAAGGGCCTGTGGTATCAGGCCGAGAAATACACCGACCGCCAGGTCTTCCACGACAACATCGCGCCCGCCGAGCTCGAGGAGTATGTGGCGGGGCTGATCCCCGGCGCGTTCAAGCAGGCCGACTGCTTCGCCGAGGGCGTGTGCCGCACGCTGCGCGTGTCGAAAAAGGGCAGGCAGACCGTCACGCAGGCCGCGTCCGGGGCCGTCAGGCGCCAGGAGACCAACGACCGCACCAAGCGCTACCTGCTGCCCGAGGGCACGCCGATCCCGCCGCTGGTCGACCTCGGGGTGTTCACGCCCGAGGGGCGCGTGGCGGCCAAAATGCAGGACAAATACCGCCAGATCAACCGCTTTGTCGAGCTGGTCGACGACGCCGTGCGCCGCTATGGGCGCGACGACATGACGATCATCGACTTCGGCTGCGGCAAGTCGTATCTGACGTTTATCCTCTATTACTACCTCACCGAGCTGCGCGGCCTGCACCCGACGGTCGTGGGCCTCGACCTCAAGGCCGACGTCATCGCCCACTGCAGCGACGTCGCGCAGCGCTACGGCTACGACGGCCTGCGCTTCGAGCTGGGCGACATCGCGGGGTACGAGCCCGCCGCCGCGCCCGACATGGTGATCAGCCTGCACGCCTGCGACACCGCCACCGACCACGCGATCTACAACGCCGTCAAGTGGGGCACGCAGATGATCTTCTCGGTGCCCTGCTGCCAGCACGAGCTGAACAAACAGATGCACAGCGACAGTCTCTCGGCCCTGACGCGCTACGGGATCATCAAGGAGCGCACCGCCGCGCTGATGACCGACGCCATCCGCGGCTGCCTGCTGGAGAGCGTCGGCTATAAGACCGGCGTGCTGGAGTTCGTCGACATGGCGCACTCGCCCAAGAACCTGCTGATCCGCGCCTACAAGAGCGACACGCCGCCCGAAAAGCGTCAGGCCGCGCGCCGCGAGGCCGAGGAGCTGATGCGCGCCTTCGACCTCGACCCCACGCTGCACCGCCTGCTGTACCCGCCGAAGATACAATTCAGAGGGCGGTTGATGAATAATGAATGATGAATATTGAATAACGAATAATTGTTGTGTCGGCCCCTCGGGGCCGACATATTTGTTATCGCCTGCGGCGGCGGCATCAAAAATGTCGGCCCCGAGGGGCCGACACCGAAATGATTCATTCTTCATCATTCATTATTCATTGCGCTTATTATCATTCGATATCGCACGCGAGGCGGAAGCCGGAGCTGCACGTCATCGACAGCTCATACTGCCCGCGGGGCAGGCGCAGGCGGATGTTCTCCTCGTGCAGATCGACGCCCGTCGCGGTGTACACCGTCTCGCCCGACTCGTCGACGACGGCGAAGGTCAGCGGCTTGTCGCTTTCGAGTTCCAGATCGATGTAGTACCAATCGGAGTAGCGGACGTCGAAGCTCATCCAGCGGTTGTCGACGATCGGCGCGTCGATGCTGTCGGCGCGCTGCTCGGTCGAGCAGTGCGGGCGCAGTTCCGACAGCACGAGGTTGCCCGCCAGTCCCGCCGCGATCAGCAGCAGCAGCGCGGAAAAGAACGCGCCGGAGCCGCGGCGGCTTTCACCGTCGTCCCGGCGGCGCATGACCGCCGCGCCGCGCAGCAGCATCGGGCTCTCGATCCCGTACGTCACCAGGCTGCACAGGTGCGGCATGTTCGGCTTGCGCACCATCTGCACCGCCGCGATCAGTGCGCACAGGCCCACCAGCGCGCCGATGGTCAGCGCCAGCCGCTCCCAGCGGCCTTTCATCTCACGCAGCGATTCGCGGTCGGTGAAGATCTCGTAGGCCTCCTCCGGCAGCGACGGGTCATAGAGCTTGCGGAAGTAGTGCCAGCCATTGAACGTCGAGTTGACGTATTCCCAGCCCTGTTCGCGGAACGTCTCGATATAGCGCCCCATCTCGTCGACCTTGCGGTAGTCGAGCTGATAGCGGTAGCGCAGCGCCTCGTTTTTGACGAAGCGGCTGTGGAAGCAGCCGCCCTTGACGAGCTGCCAGCCCTGCTCGGACGCTCTGTTGAGGTCCTCGACCTCCCGCTGATAGTCCCACGCCGCGTAGACCTTATAGGACGTCCTGTATTCCGGCTTCATGGTCATACCTCCTCTGCGTTGTCCAGCATCCGGCGCAGCCGCGCCAGCTCGGCGTCGAGCGCCGCGCGGCCCTCGTCCGTGAGCTGATAGAGACGGCGGCGCTCGAGGCCGCCCTCGTTCGACATGATCTCGCGGATCCAGCCCTTTTTCATCATGTTGCTCGTGGCGCCGTACATGGTGCCCGAGCCGATCGTCACCTCGCCGCCGGTGAGCCTTTCGGTGAGCTGCATGATGCCGTAGCCGTGGTTCTCGCCCTTGGCCAGGCACAGCAGGATGTAAAAGTAGCTCTCCGACAGCGGTTCCGTCCGTTTCATTATATCGCCTCCCGATATATCGCCTTACGACTGTATCATAGCACGACATATGTCGACTGTCAACATATTTTTGCGTTTTTTTCGAAGAAATTTCTTGTTGTGTCTCCGACGGATCGATGACCGCCGCTGCGCGGCGCAAAAGGGCAATGAAGCCGCCGCCCGCAGGGCGGCTGATGAAGAATGAAGAATGAATAATTGCGGAGCCTGCGGCGCATTTGTAAACGGCGGCTGCGCCGCCTACACCTCATCAGTCAGCCTTGCGGCTGACAGCCGGGGAACCCCAAAAATGCTTG
>JAEEGL012402506.1_pt1 | contig 17636 bp, 18 predicted proteins | sample 9134231 | NCBI WGS metagenome assembly JAEEGL01 (sample SAMN16246548, study PRJNA631951) | gut metagenome | biome: gut microbiome; feature: rumen; material: fiber-attached | host: Bos | place: Iran: Karaj | collected 2018-10 | reverse complement strand
GAGTGCGTATGCACCACACCGCCGAGTGCAGGATACGCCTGATACAACTCCAGAGGGGTGGGACTGTCCGATGACTGACGCCATCGTCCTTCAACTATTTTGCCGTCGACAGAGACTACTGTCATGTCTTCCGCTTTCATAGTATCATATGATACACCGCTGGGCTTAATGACGACCAGCCCGCTTTCCCGGTCGATGCCGCTGACATTGCCCCAGGTAAACAGCACGAGTCCATGGCGTACAAGATCTATATTCGCTTCATAAACGGCCTTCTTGAGAGCTTCCAGCATAAGGTGCCTCCTTATTGTTTCCTATGGCGATTATAGCAGAAAAACCAAGCCTTGAAAAGCAGATTTTGCTTTTGCCCGTTATCCTGAAGGACATCTTGACAGCCCCTGAGCGACAGCATATCATAGATAAACCAAAGACTAATTTGGGAGGAAAAATGCATGCGTGACGTACTGCAAAAACGCTGTGAGGAGTTTATTGAGAACCGGGATGAAATAAAGAAGGCATTCAGACTGGAAAACACCTATATGTTTCCAATATGTGCGAATATCTTCTGCGCCAGGCAGATACCTGCACGTGAAGAAACGCTGCGACGGTGTAATGATTTGCTTAAGTCGTATACAAGTGCTTTTTCCAACTTCCGGGGTACGGTCAGAATGGCAGTGGTATCTCTTTTAGCGGTCAGCTTAACACCCGAGGAGAAATTGCGTAGGATGCTGGATTACTACGCGGAGCTGAAGAAGTATTTTCTTGCCTCTGACTATTTAGTACTGGTAGCGGTGCTGCTGGCTGAAATGCCTGAGATCCATCCCATGGCGGAGATAATCGCCCGTGGACGCGAGATCTACAGGAAGATGAATAGAGAACATCCGTTGCTGACTTCCTCAGAGGATTGTGTGTTCGCTGTAATGATGGCTTTTTCTGCACGAGACGATGAACATCTGATTGCGGATATGGAGGACTGCTATCATAAGCTGAAGACTGTGTTTCACAGCAGCAATGACGTGCAGGCTGTCTCGCAGGTGTTGGCGCTGAGCAGCGACTCCACGCTTGAAAAGACTGCCCGTGTGATCGCACTGTACAATGCAGTGCGCGCTGCCGGTGGAAAATATGGACGCTATCACGAATTGCCTGTGTTGGCTGCTCTGGCAAGCCAGCCTGTGGACATTCAGACTGCGGCAGATGAGATCATGGAGATTGATGCTTTCCTGAGTATACAGAGGGGCTACAGCGGCTGGACGATAAGTAAGAAAACTCGGCTCATGCATGCGGCTATGCTGCTGTCTGATGACTGCGTGCCCGATACTACAACAGAAGCTGCTGCCATGAGCAGCACGGTCGCCATGATCGCAGCACAGCAGGCAGTCATGTGCTCAGTGATCACTTCCACGACCGTCGGGGCAGGTAGCGTTTATTGACATTGCATTTGTGCCCGCACAAGTTGAAAGTACGGATGGAGAATATTGGAATGCTGATCAGAGATTTCTCCGAAAGCGACTTTCTGCACATGCTGAAATGGCTGACAGATGATTTTAGAGTGATTATCTTTTAAACGGTACTTTGAAACTGGTTAGGCTACACTCAAAAGATATAGCTTAACAGATTTGGATATGTCATCAGTCTGTTTCAGGGTTCTTAGCAGATAACGTTAACCATAGTATAAAGCGGTCGGAAAGATGTCTGAAATCAGATATTTCGTTTTGCATAACAGGGCGGATTGTGCTATACTATCTTTTGTGGCTTTTGCCGCTAATATTGGAAAGGGAAAGTGCGTAATGTCCGAAAAAAAGGAGAACTGGTGGAATATTCCTAATGCGCTGACGGTGATCCGCTTGGCTTTAGTTCCCGTGCTTTGGGTACTGATGCTTGTCTATAAAGCGGACTACTGGGCGTTGGGCGTATTTGTACTGGCATCCATGACGGACATCCTGGACGGGTATCTTGCGCGGCATAACAATCAGATTACCACTTTCGGCAAGCTGATGGATCCGCTTGCAGACAAACTGATGACTTTATCCGTACTGGCAACGCTGCTGATCCGTGGCATGATTTCCTGGAAGCCGGTTGCGCTGTTAGGACTGAAGGAACTGATCATGCTGACAGGCGGCATTCTGCTGTACAAGCGTAAGATCGTGGTCCATTCGTTGTTTGTGGGCAAACTTGCACAGGCGGCAGTATGCGCTTCACTGTTTCTCAGCTTTTTCCGTGATAAATTTACCGATTTCTCTTTTCAGCCGCATACGGCCCTGCTGTGGATCGGTGTAGGCGCTGCCTACACGGCGCTGATCGTATATATTCGTTCGGTGATACGTCAGCTGCGCGGTGTTGAAAATACTTATAAACAATTGGACGAATGACGATCATTAATCATTGGAGGGAACTATCTATGCCGGAGAAGAAAACGTATTATATCACTACTCCCATCTACTATCCCAGCGGCAATATGACCATCGGCCATACATATACGACTGTGGCAGCCGATACGATGGCCCGCTTCAAGAAGATGCAGGGGTATGACACCTATTTTCTGACCGGCACGGATGAACATGGCCAGAAGATTGAAAAGAAAGCAGCAGAAGCAGGTGTCACACCGATTCAGTATGTCGACAAGATCGTTGCCGAGACCAAAGAGCTTTGGAAGCTGATGGATATCCAGTATGACGATTTTATCCGTACGTCGGAAGAGCGCCATACCCGCATCGTGCAGAAGATCTTCAAGAAGTTCTATGACCAGGGTGATATCTACAAAGCTGAATACGAAGGCATGTATTGCACTCCCTGCGAAAGCTTCTGGACACCGACACAGCTGGTCGAAAAAGACGGCCAAAAGGTCTGCCCGGACTGCGGACGTCCCTGCCAGCCGATGAAAGAAGAAAGCTACTTCTTCCGTATGAGCAAGTATCAGGACTGGATGATCGACTATATCGAAACGCATCCGGATTTCATTCAGCCTGCCAGCCGTGCGAACGAGATGCTCAATAATTTCCTACGTCCCGGACTGCAGGATCTGTGCGTGAGCCGCACAAGCGTAAAATGGGGCATTCCGGTCGACTTTGATCCGAGACATACGGTGTATGTGTGGATTGACGCACTTTCAAACTATATTACTGCACTGGGCTATGGTACGGATCATGATGAGCTGTATCAGAAGTACTGGCCGGCTGACGTGCATCTGGTTGGCAAGGAGATCGTGCGCTTCCATACGATCTATTGGCCAATTATGCTGCATGCACTGGGACTGCCGCTGCCTAAGCAGGTGTTCGGTCACGGCTGGCTGCTGTTCGGTGCAGACAGAATGAGCAAGTCCAAGGGTAATGTAGTATATCCGGAACCCATTGTGCGCCGCTACGGTGTCGATTCGCTTCGCTATTATCTGATGCGCGAAATGCCTTTTGGAGCGGACGGCAACTATACGAATGAGTCTTTCCTGACCCGCGTGAACGCTGATCTGGCAAATGATCTGGGTAATCTGGTCAGCCGCACCGTGGCGATGATTGAAAAGTATTTTGACGGCATCTTGCCCGCCTGGGATGAGACCTCCGTGGATGCTGAGATGGACAATCCGCTCAGGGAACACTGCGCCGCGCTGCCCGCGCTGGTCGAGGAGCAGATGGATAAGCTGCAATTCTCCCAGGCACTGATCGAAATCTGGAAGGTCATCGGCGAATGCAATAAGTATATTGATGCAACGCAGCCATGGGTACTGGGACGTGATCCTGAAAAGCGCGGCCGTCTGGGCAATGTGCTGCTGATGCTGGCTGAATGCATCCGCTTTGCCGCCATCCTGATCGGACCTGTAATGCCGAATACTCCGGTACGGATATTTGAACAGCTGGGCGTAACGGATGAAGCGCTGAAGAATTGGGACAGCCTGTCCTGCTTCGGAATGCTTCCTGACGGAATCCGCGTGCATAAGGGCGACGCTCTCTTCCAGCGTCTGGACGTGAAAAAAGAACTGGAAGCGCTTGCAGCCGAGAACAAACCGGCAGCCGCACCTAAGACAGAACCACAGGCCACGACGCCGAAGAAGGAAGCTCCGAAAGTCGAAATCCCTGAAGGCTGCGTCAGTATTGATGAGTTCTTCCGCTGCAAGTTGCGTGTGGCAAAGGTACTGGCCTGCGAACCGGTCAAGAAGTCCGACAAACTATTGAAGTTCGACCTTGATCTGGGCAGTGAACACAGAACTATTCTGTCCGGCATTGCTAAGTTCTACAAGCCAGAGGAACTGATCGGCAAGAACCTGGTCATTATCGCAAACCTGCCCCCGCGCAAGATGATGGGACTGGAAAGCAACGGCATGATCCTCTCCGCTGTCGAAGAGAAGGAAGACGGCAGTGAATATCTGCGCGTGCTGACCATTGATGGAGATATCGCTCCCGGCAGTGAAGTTGGTTGATAACAAATAATTTGAATCAGAGAATGGCGTGGCAATGAATGCCATTTCCCTGGTGATTGCCGCCGCCATGTGATTATGACGGCGGTTTTTGAATGAGGTGAACCGGATGCGGCTTTTTGACTCGCATTGTCATCTGGATGATGAGCGCTTTAATGAAGACCGGGCAGATGTGATCGCGCACCTGCAGGAGAAAGAGGTTACTCGTTGCTGCTGTGTGGGAAGCGACCTGCCCTCTTCACACCGCTGCATTGCATTGGCAAAAGAATATGACTTCATCTGTGCGGCAGCAGGCGTACATCCGCATGAAGCAAAAGATGCTCCCGCTGATTATCTGGACCAACTGCGGGAACTGCTGCAGGATCCGTGCACGGTGGCGCTGGGGGAGATTGGCCTTGATTACTATTATGATCTGTCGCCCCGGGACGTGCAGAAGAGAGTAGCCCAGGAACAGCTTGAACTGGCATTCGAAATGGATATGCCGGTTATTTTCCATATCCGGGATGCACACGGCGACATGTATGAGATCCTGCGTGCGCGTGGGAAGAAACTGCCTGCCGGTGTTATTCACTGTTGCTCAGCTAGTCCTGAGCTCGTGCGTGAATATCTGAAGATGGGTTTCTATATCTCCTTTGCGGGTCCTGTTACATTCAAAAAGGCAGCCTCAGTAGTGGCTGCTTCACTGGAAGTACCTTTAAACAGATTGCTGATTGAGACTGACAGTCCATATCTGACTCCCGTACCACTGCGCGGACAACGCAACGAGCCCGCCTTTGTGCGGTATATACTGGAGAAGCAAGCAGAGATTCATGGCGTATCTGCAGAGGAACTGTCGGAAATCACTTATCAGAACGCTTGTGATCTGTACCGCATTAAGGAGTAAGAACGCGCTTTCTTTTATTTGCTGACAGGGAAAATTGTTTTATATAAACTGGAGGAGTACCTGTGAGAAAGACTATTCATACTATTATTATGGCACTAGGAATTGCTTTTGCAATACTTAGCATATTCTTACTGATTCTGCTATTTATATGGCGTTATAGCTATATATATTTTCCGATTGATAGCATTCGAATTACTAACATCACAAAAACTGATAGTGGATTAACTATTGAGTTTATTAATACAGAGTCTGGCTTCTATCCCAATAAGCTTAAACTGCGGAAAGAAGGCAGTACTCTCTATGTATGGATAGGAAAAGGAATTAGCGGTGTATCTAAACGGTATAAAGATATTGATGAGATAACAGTAGGAAATAATACGGTTCGTGATATCTATTATTCATTTGATCTTATGTTGGATAATCAGATAAAACGAGTTGTCCTTAAAGGAAAAGAAAAAGAAGATTACAAAGTTATATGGGTAATAAATAAAGAAGTATAAACCTATATGCAGATTTCAGCTATTTCGCTCTTCAAACTCTAGGTAATGTTTTTTAAAGAAATCATAGTATGCCCGAACATTAGCCAAATCGGTCCATTTGCGTATGCATGCTGGATCGCTGTCGAGGTCATAGATGCGAGCTCCGTGCATGGCCAGCAGGAAAGGTGAATGGGTGGCAATAATGAACTGACAGCTGTAGAAGCGCGCTGACTCTTCCAGAAAGCTGGTCAGCTGCTGCTGGTTATCCGGGGAAAGGCTGTTTTCCGGTTCGTCGAGCAGATATAAACCATTTTCACGGATCATTTCAGTAAAGAATGAATAGGCATTCTCGCCATTGGAATGCTCACGGATATTGTTTTTCATCCCGGCACGGACAAAGCGTGACTGTGTCAGGCGGCGTGCAGTGACGACCTTTTTGAGCTGCTCATAATCGTCAATACTCTGCAGTCGGAAAGGCTCTTTGTTAGGATCCTTGAGATCGCGGTATTCCTCAAACAAATCTTCGCGCTGCTGATCCAGACCTTCGTTGATCGCACGCATATCGATCATGTAATCAAACACGTCGTCACTGGTGATGACGCGGCTTTTGCCTGGGATAGGTTTACGGAGCTCAAAACGGCACAGTTGAGTATAATCCGAAAAGAAATTACTGCGGTTGTACAATGCACCACGGGTCAGCCCGAGCGTATCGGCTATGATATTGATCGCCGTTGTTTTACCGCTGCCGTTTCCGCCGTACAGTAAAGTAACCGGTTCAAACTCAAGCCGGCTGAGGCCGCGGGAGGACAGAATGCCAAACGGATAGAAACTGTCATAGCAAGTACGCTTGACAGTCAGACGGAAATCGAATTCCCGATCAGCATCCGGAAACTCAAAGGTAGACAGATATACAAAGCTCATAATGATATGTTTTCTTTATGCAGTCGGGCTTAAGCATGCATTGTGAATTTGTGCCCGCAGCATTGACAAGTGACTGTCTTTTCACCGCAGCCGCGTGTCAGACGCAGCCGGGCACGGCATTGCGGACATTTAAAATATTTATACCGCTTACGATTGCGAAAACGCACGCGTGCCTGACGGATCTCGGTGCGAAGCTTTTCTGTTTTCTGCAGATATAACATATTTTCCCGGGCGCGGGCTTCCTTGTTTTTGGAAAAAATGCGGAAGATTGCCCAGATATAGCCTGCGAATGAGAATGTCATAAACAGGCCAATTCCAGTAGCATAGGCCAGAAACAGCAGCCCAATACTGACATACAGGATCACACGCGAGAGCTGGTCAGAACCATAACGCCCATACAGTGCGCGGGATAAGCTTTGACGGATACGATCCATAAAACGCATAGGAAACACTCCTCTCTCTCTGTCGTTATCGTAACATATAACAGAGGTTTGTCAACAGGAAATGAATGCGAATACGTACCGTTGACAAAAATGATGTCTGCTTTTACAATCATGAGGAAACGAAAGGGGTGAAACGCGTGTTTGGGTATATTTCGGTGAATCCAACAAAGCTAACCGAAGAAGAGAAAAAAAGATACCGCGCGTTTTACTGTGGTTTGTGTCATACACTGGGTGAACACTATGGCAGTGCTGGACGTGCAACGCTCAGCAATGACATGACCTTTCTTTCATTACTTCTGAATGCGCTGTATGAACCGACAGAGACAGTACTGAACGAGCGCTGCACGCTGCACCCTGCACGCCAGCATATGGCAGTTCTTCATGAGGGAACGAACTATGCGGCGGACATGAATATTCTGCTGGCTTATCATAAGTGTGAGGATGATGTTTCTGACGAAGCCTCAATGCGCGGACGTGTGGGTAAGCGTGCTCTTAAGAAAGCTTACGAGCAAGTCAAAAAAACCTGGCCTCGGCAGGCGGAAACAGTTGCGAAATGCCTGAGCGAGATTGCCAGGATCGAAAACAAGGAATCGGAGGATCTGGATGCGCTCACGCGTCTGTCGGGGCGGATGCTCGGTGAATGCTTTGTATGGCGCGAGGATGCTTTTGCACCCTACCTGCGTGATCTGGGCGGAGCGTTGGGCAAGTTTGTTTACCTGATGGACGCCTATGAAGACTATGATCATGACTTGAAGCATAGGCAGTTTAACCCGCTGAAGTCGCTTCATGCACAGGATGACTATGAAGAACGCATTGAAGAGATTCTGACCATGGAAATGGCAGCCTGTGTCCGTGCATATGACGATCTGCCCATTGAACAGGATGATGCGATGATCCGCAATATCCTTTATTCAGGCGTATGGGGCAGATACGCTGCGATACAGCAAAAAAGAAAGGGACCGAAGGAATGAACGATCCTTATCAGGTGCTCGGTGTTTCCCCAAATGCTACGGATGCTGAGGTCAAAGCGGCATACCGCCGTTTGGCAAAAGAGTATCATCCGGACCGCAACGGGGGTTCTGCCGAGGCAGAAAAGAAAATGATGCAGATCAATGATGCGTATACGCAGATCGTTGAGATGCGCAAAAATGGCAGTTCCTACTCATATGGCGGTTACAGCCAGGGCTGGGGCGGGAGCAGCCAAGCACAGCAGCAGGCACCGGAGTTTTCCCATATAAGGCAGATGCTGCAGCAATACAGATGGCAGGAGGCACTCCAGGCACTTGAAACCATGGAGAACCGCAATGCCGAATGGTACTATCTGTATGCCCGCGGCCGCCAGGGTCTGGGGGACGATATCGCCGCATTGAATTTTGCGCGGCAGGCCGTTAGTATGGATCCGAATAATCTGGAGTACTATTCTTTTCTGCAGCAGCTGACCATGGGCGGACAGCAGTACCGTCAGCAGAGCGTCAGCTTTGGCGGAATTCAGGACTTCCTGTGCCGAAATCCGTTTCTTTCCTGTCTGTTGTTCAACCTATGCTGCGGCGGCTGTGGCGGCGCGAGATTTTGTTGTTGCTGATTATTTGTTGGAAGTGCGGTCGAGGGGATTCCATTTTCCGCGCAGATAGTGATGTGCAAGCAGAATAAATAGAAGCATATTGTGCGCGATCATGCATCCCCAGGCAGCAGTCAGACTAAGATGCAGGAGCCGTGTGCATATGAAAGTCCCGGCAATGCGAACGCCCCACATGCCGAGCACATTGAAAATAAAGGGCGTTACGGTGTCACCAACACCCTGAAACATGCCTTCGAGAATGATGGCGGCGCCATAAAATGGTTCGGATACAGCTACCATGCGAAGAACAGTAGCACCCAGAGCAATGACTGCTGCATCGCGTGTAAACAGCTGCATCATGGATGGAGCGAAAATGAATAACAGAGCTCCGGATACGACCATCAGTGCTACTTCCAGTATGATGAGCACCTGAGCCATACTGTGCATGCGCGGCCGGTCTTTGGCACCCAGTGCATTGCCGGTCAATGTTGCAGCAGCAGTCTGCATACCCCATCCGGGAATATAGAAAGCGCTTTCAACTGTATTCGCAATACTGTGTGCAGCAAGCGGGATCGTTCCAAGTGCATTGATCATGGCTGCAAAAGCCACATAGCCAAAAGAAGTGGCAAAACGCTGGAGTGTAGATGGCAGTGCAATCTTCAGGCAGGGTCTGAGTACTTCCCAGTCTGGCCGCAGCCGCTGGCCGCGCGGACTGATGACGGGATGGCGCCAGAGTGCGATCGAGATGCCAATGCCGCCGATTGCATATGAAACTGCACTGGCGAGTGCAGCACCTAGAACACCCATGCCTGCACCCGGAACGGTCACTGTGACACCAATGATGGAAATGTCATGGGTGGGATAGATCAGAAGGTAGTTGAGCACTACGTTTACAGCATTCATCAGCAGACTGACACGCATAGGTGTACGCGTATCCCCTGCGGCACGGAGCGCCGTGCCAAAGATGATGCTGGCAGCACGCAGAAGCATGGGTGTATAAAGGATAAAAAAGTATTTTCCTGCAGTCTCTGCGATCTCAGAATCCGCCTGCATCCAGACAGGCACCTGACGATGCAGAGCCAGGGGGAGTATGGTGAACAAGGTGCCTGATATCAGCACAGCCAGGACAGCCTGAGAGGAAACGCGTGCAGCACGCGCCTTGTCATTAGCACCATATGCCTGGGCGATGAATGACAGGAAGCCAATTCCGAGTGCTGAGACGGTGCTGCCGATCATCCAGCTGACAGTGGTGGTAACACCGACGGCGGCAGTAGCTGCAGCACCGAGCCGGCCGACCATGGCCTGATCTACATATTGCACGGCAGTGCCGAGCGCCTGTTCCAGCATAGTAGGCCATGCAAGTGCCCAGATGATGGGCAGGAGCGCCCATTTTTCATTTTTTGTCAGTCGTTTTTGCATGCTAATGCTCTTTCCATTAATGATACCTGAATATTGTCGCACGAAATGCATGCATGGGCAAGCAGAAAAAACTGAATTGCGGTATAATACACAAAGAAAAAGCAGGGAAGTGATTGTATGCGCTGCGGATGTAGCAATTGCGGTGCGTTCATGGTGCACGCTGAGGATAAAGAAGTCTGTGTTTGTCCGGAATGCGGATACCGGTGTACTGCCTGTCTGGGCACGGATACCGTGGTCAGCCGCGAGGCATTAAAAGATCTGAAGTTCGTGCCTTGGATCAGCGATGATATCGATGAGGCCCGGGCTTCACTGGAAAAGTCTGAAAACGGGGAAGAAACAGGATGGACAGGCTAATCGCCATAGTAGGAACCAATGCTTCAGGCAAGAGCGGCCTAGGTGTTACGCTGGCAGGGAACTTTGGCGGAGAAATCGTTTCAGCAGACTCCAGACAGGTTTATCGCGGACTGGATCTGGGAAGCGGGAAGATCACGCCGGATGAAATGCAGGGTGTTCCGCACCATCTGATCGACGTGTGTGCCCCCGGCACTTTCTTCACTATGGCAGATTTCCAGCGAATGGCTTATGCAGCGATCGACGATATTGCTGCACGCGGGAAGGTGCCATTTCTGGTGGGCGGCACTGGACTGTATGTCGATGCTGTGTGCGATGGCTATGTGCTGAGCAATATCGCGCCGGATCTTGACTATCGGAGGAAACTGGAGGAGCTGCCGACACAGCGTCTGTTCGAACTGCTTCAGGAAGCAGAACCTGATACGCAGATCGATCCGCAGAACCGTAACCGCGTGATGCGCCGGCTGGAAAAGCTGCATGACGGCGATACGGCAGGGGATAGGCACCAGCCACGGTATGAAGCGCTGAAGCTGGGTGTAACCTGGGACAGGCCAACATTGTGCAAGCGCATTGATGAGCGTCTGGAACGGCGCGTCAAGGAAGGCATGATCGAGGAAGTCCAGGGACTGCTGGATAACGGGGTCAGCACAGATTTCCTGGATAGGCTTGGACTGGAATACCGATATATCAGCCGGTATCTTCTGGGGGTCGGTGGGACACGTGAGGAAATGCTTGAAGAACTGAGTCGTGCCATCAAGCGCTTTGCGAAGCGTCAGATGACCTGGTTCCGCCGTGATGCCGGAATCCACTGGCTGAATATGCGGGGAGAACCCGAAATGGAAGCTGAGACATTGATCAGATCATTCTTGAAGCAATAGAAAACACCAGTCCGAAGACAGGTGCCATCTATTACAGTATAATGTTTTTTGAGAGGCTTGCTCCGTGATTGCAGGGCCTCTCTTTTGGTATGCAGACAGAAGTATCAGGCAATACCGAAACAATTGTCTTTTGCCAATGCTTTCAGCACTTCTCTTGCTGCAGAAGCAGCGGCGTCGGCGGCACTGATCTCATTGACTTCAAATGCCTCCGGACCGCTCTCAGCTGTATCACTGATAGCACGGATCGCCAGGAAAGGAACGCCATTCAAATAGCATGCATGCGCAGCAGCTGCACTCTCCATATCTACACTGAGCGGATGCCAGGCATCAATGATTTCCTGACGACCTTCTTCGGCAATAAACTGTTCACCGCTGACCATAGCACCGAAAAAGGCAGGGTACAGGAATCTGCCCTCTTCAGCCAGACGGCGGCATACCGCTACAAGCTCATCATCTGCCGGAATCCAACCATCCTCGGTAACAACAAAGAAATCACTGCAGATGTCATGCTCTGCCAGACGTTCGGAAAAGACAAGCGCATGAATACCCAGCTTTGGATCCATTCCGCCTGCTACACCAACCATGATGACATGTGTTACATCAAAACGGTCGATAAGGATCTGTGTCGTGACAGCTGCGTTGACTTTGCTGATTCCGCTGGCGGCAATGGCCACAGGTAGGCCGTCAATCTCGCCTTCAAAGACGGTAATGCGTCCGACAGTAGTCTCTTGAGAGATCTGCAGATGGGGTGTAAGCTGTCCCAGCTCTGATTTCATGGCGCAAAGTAGGCCGATTTTCATGATTGCCTCCAATAGAAAAATAACAGAAATAATGGATATTACAGAGAGATGCCGGGGAGAATAGACAGAGTGCGTACCTTTTTACCGCCGGCTGCATGCATCAAACCGATCTGCGCAGCATTGCGGCTGAATACGCGCGCAGAAATCTGCGTTACTCCACGAGGACGGAGAATGTCTGCAGCAGCACCGAGAATAGCCTTGGCGAAGCCCTGACGTCTGTAGTCAGAACGCACATAAAGGGATACGAGAGTGACTGACTGTCCTTCCCCGGTCAGAAGCATTTCAGAAACAGGATGTGCCCCACGATAGAAGCCCACTGCCAGAAAATGCTCCATCTGCATACACTGAGTTAGCAGTCCGGCATCGAGTGGGGCTATACGATAAGCATTGGAACGGTTCAGAAATGCCTGCGCTTCATCAGGCGTTTTAAGAGGTACTGATGCATACTCGCAAAACACCGGTGGCCTTGCGGGCCAGCTGGGAAGCGGAAGATGATACAGATCCTCGCTGTCATCAGCTTTAAAGCCGGAGCGAGTATAGAAATTAGCCAGATCCCAGTCATCCGGGGCAATCTGCGTATAGAGACGTCCTTTAGCCTGAGGATTGTTGGCGCGGATCTGTTCAGCCCGCGCGATAAGCGCGCCTAGCAGAACACTGCGGACCACCGGCTGCGCTTCAAGATGCATATAGATCATAAGCGGAGCTTCCGGATACAGTTCCTGCTGGAAAAATGGCGTCACATAGCCTGTTCCCATCTGGAGCATCTGGTCATTGGCAGCCACGAAACAGTCTTCGGGCGGGATGCCGCGATAGGGCGCGATTGGATGCATCAGTTTCATGAGTTATCTATCCTTTATTTGAATCCTTGTTATTACTGCCATTCAGCACCAGTAGCAGCAGAGACGGGTGACAGGTCATAGACCACACGCGCAACTTCGGGACGTTCGCGCAGGATGCGGGTGGTGATCTCTTCAAGTAATTCGTGTGGCAGACGCGCAGCTTCGCCAGTAGTGATGGCGCGCAGGATGACCATTACATGTGTATCGTCTCCAGGCAGAGCGCTGAGAATTGCGAAATGCTGGCGCAGGCGACGGTTCTGACCTGCATTCTTTGCTTCGGTAGTAAAGATCAGGTCGGCCGCACGGAGCGTCTGCAGCCGTGCTGGGGTCACTTCACCGAGTATGCGTAAAGCCAGGCCACTTCCAGGGAAGGTCTGACGCAGAAGCACTTCTGTCGGCATCCCCAGATAATCACCGGCAAGGCGGACCTCGTCCTTAAACAGCTCACGAAGTGGTTCTATAACGGGCAGATCGGCATGAATGCCTGGACGGTTACGATAGTCAACACCGCGCAGGACATCACTGCAGATTACACTGCGCACGACAGCAGTAAACTTCCCCATGCCGGCAAGAGTTTCATCCAGAATGCTTTGTAATGTTTCACCGATCACACGTTTTTTGAGTGCAGGATCGACAATACCGGAAAGCGCCTCGACAAACCGCTCCTGGGCAGATACATGCATAATGTTTAAGCCTGCCTGGGAACGGTAGAAAGCAAGGAAGTCCCGTGCTTCATTTTCCCTGAGCAAACCTGTGTCAATAAAGATACACTGCAGGCGTTCTCCAAGTGCACGGTGTGCGAGCAGGGCACTGATGCCGCTGTTCAGACCGCCGGTCATGGCGCATACGGCACGGCCGTCTCCGACGGCTTCCCGGATGCGAGCCACGGCATCCTTGGTGAAAGCTTCATAATCCCACCATCGTGTGCAATGGCACACGGAAAGCGCAAAGTTCATCAATAACTGGATTCCGTCAGTGTCATTCAGCTCAAGCCCGAACTGCAAGCCATAAAATGGCAGAGATTCACTGAGAAAACCAACGATCTCATCCTGACAGAGTGCAAAAGGTGAAAAGCTGTCTGGAAGACGTAGCCGCCGGGCATTATGCAGTACACGTTCACAATCTTCCATGCCTTCTGTCAATGCGCATGGGGAGAATGTGACTGTTCCTATGGTTCCGCAAAGAACGGTTTCGAGCGCTTCACCGCCGAGCTGTGAGCAGAGCATGGCCGCAGCATCGCCAAGTGCGAGGACCGGCCATTCACCGTTTAGAATCTCGCCTTGAATAGGCGCAGGAACATTTCCGCTGACATCTCCGGCCAGTATGAGCCCCAATGGCTGTCTGGCAGAGACCTCTTCAGGCGTAATATCACGCGGGACGATATGACAGCAGATGTGTTCAGCGCGCAAAGAGCGCGCGACTGCCGTGCTGGCAGCGTCGTTCAGATTCACAATCAAAAGAAGATCACGCATGTAGAAAACGCCTCCGTCTAATCGGACACAACACGGAAATTGCTGTCGTCGAGCCAATAGGCTTGCCAGTACATTTCATTCAGAGTCAGCTGTGTGTGATGATTGGCGATACCTGTGGGGACTTTATCGGTAGCTGCCTGAAAATCACGGATCGCCTGAGCGGTGGACGGGCCATATTCACCAGAAATAAGAGTTGGATCCAAATATCCCATGGCACTGAGACGCATTTGCAGCAAACGCACCTTGACTCCTTTGCAGCCACCTGTCATGACGGTGTCGACAATATCGCGGACAGTACCATAGCCCAGGACGCGCCAGTCATTCAACGCGTGTGTGTTCCGCTGTACGCGGTCCGGCAGGTTGCCTTCAATCACATGCACGGTCACATTTCCCTTTTCGTCACGCGTACAGTACTCAACCATGGCAACGTGGGCCGTGTCACCGAGACTGTCGAATGTGTAAAACACCCAGTCACCGGGTTGCGGGATATAATCGCCGGCACGCAGGCGATCTTCCTCTCCGATGTACCATTGAGTGCCCCAGCCTTCGACATAACCGTTGCGGGATACAAAGCGCCCTTCCCGCAGAAACCAGTTCAAGCCGGTGTTTGAACCGGAATAACGAGGATAAATACGGGTGAGCAACTGTATGCCGTGCTCGGCATCGACCTGCGCAACACACCAGCACAGGAATTCTGCGCACCATTCAGCATAGGGATCGCCTGACCATTCGCCGTATTTCGTATAACCGTTGTAACTTTCCTTATAACCCAGTTCAGCACGTGCTGTATCCAGAAGCCAGGTCACATAATCCGGTACCGGCCAGGCAGGCGTGATGATCTTCTCTTCGGCGTGTACAGGTACAGCCAGAAGAAGAAGCACAGCGGCTAGGACAAGCAAACGGCGCACAGATGGCCTCCTTATTATATGCAAAAAGGAAAGGAAAGGCAACAGAGGGACAATCAGAGCACTCCCAGATGCTCCAGCAGGATTTTAATGCCAAGAAGAATGAGAATGATACCACCGCAGACAGCAGCCTTTTTCTCGTAACGGAGTCCGAAAAGACTACCGATCTTTACACCCGCGGCAGAGAAAATAAAGGTCACGATACCGATGAAGCCCGATGCTGGAATCACACGGATATCAAGAAGGGAAAACGTGACACCGGCGGCCAGCGCATCAATGCTGGTTGCTATGGCAAGGGGCAACATGGCGCGGACGGAAAGCCGTGCATCCGCCTTATCTTCTTCCTTGCCCCATACGGCCTCGCGAATCATGTTGCCGCCGATCAACAGAAGCAGGGCAAAGATGATCCAGTGATCCCATCGGCTGATATATGATGTAAAACGACTGCCCAGCAGCCATCCCAGAACGGGCATGAGAAACTGAAACCCGCCGAACCAGGCGCCAACGACACAGGCGTTCTTTACGGTAATCCGGCGCAGTGCCAGGCCTTTGCAGATGGACACAGAAAAGGCATCCATTGACAGACCGACGGCGAGTAGCAGTAATTCGAAAAAAGACATGCGTTTTCCTCACACTTCAAAGACATATCGGTGAACCAAAATTATAACACACGCGCGCACGCGCGTCAAACACCCGTTCCCGCTTGACATCGACAAAATAGCTCGTTATAATACGTTGTACATCGTACAATCCGACGCTTTGTGAATGGAGAGGGAGGCGTGTATGGAACGGTATATCGGTGCAGAGCTGCGCAGACTGTCTAATCTGAGCTGCCGCTATTTCGAGCGGCAGGCTGGCAAGCGCCAGACGGAAGCAATTACGGGAACAAACGGTTGGATCATTGGCTATATTGGACGCCGCGAGGAGCGCGGGGAAGTGGTATACCAGCATGATCTGGAGAGCCGTTTTGGCATAACGCGTTCAACCGCTTCCAAGGTCGTCAGCCTGATGGCCCAGAAAGGGCTGGTAGAGCAGCTGAGCGTGGAAGGGGACAGGCGCAAGAAACAACTGAGGCTGACACGGAAAGCACGTGAAGTGACGCAGATGATGAACGAAGATCGGCGTCACTTTGAACAGATGCTGCGCCGGGGATTCAGCACGGAGGAACTTGAAATGCTGTTCTCTTTTCTGGATAGGCTGCATGCTAATCTGAGCGAGAAGGAAGAAAACGAGGAGCAGGAAGCGCTATGATCAAGAAACTGACTGCCCGTATCGGACAGTATAAAAAACAGACAATTGCCACACCGCTGTTCATGGTGGGCGAGGTCGGTATGGAAGTGCTGATCCCGTTGATCATGAGCTGGCTGATCGACCGTGGCATCGAGCGCGGGGACATGAGCCAGATCTGGGTGAATGGCCTGCTGCTGCTGGCTGCTGCGTTTATCTCCCTCTTCTTTGGCGTGATGGGTGGACGCATGGCTGCGACAGCTTCTGCCGGTTTTGCCAAGAACCTGCGGCACGACATGTACTATACCATTCAGGATTATTCGTTTGCGAATATTGATAAGTTCAGTACATCGTCTATCATTACGCGTCTGACAACGGACGTCAACAATGTGCAGAACGCGTTTCAGATGATCATCCGCATTGCGGTACGCGCGCCGATGACGCTGATATTCTCCATGGTGATGGCATTCTCTGTGAATGCCCGAATTTCGATGGTGTTCCTGTACACGCTGCCGATCCTTGCATTGGGTATCTTCACAATCATGCGTCTTACACATCCGATTTTCCGCCGCGTATTCAAGACCTATGATAAGCTGAACAATGTTGTGCAGGAAAACCTGCGTGGCGTACGTGTGGTCAAGAGTTTTGTGCGCGAGGATTACGAAGTCAATAAATTCAACGGCATATCCGGTGAGATATTCAAGGACTTCACACATGCAGAGAAGAACCTGGCGTTCATGTCCCCGATAATGATGATCTGCATCTATACCAGCACGCTCCTGATTACCTGGATGGGTGCAAAGGCAATCATAGCTTCGGGCAATAATCCGGATATCGGCATGACGACCGGCCAGTTGATGAGCCTGATCACTTATGTGATCCAGATTCTCTCCAGCCTGATGATGGTCTCGATGGTATTCCTGATGATCACAATGTCCCGCGCATCGGCACAGCGCATCGTAGAAGTTTTGGACGAGAAGAGCGATGTGAATTCACCGTCGCTGGCCGTAACAGAAGTACTTGACGGCTCCATTGATTTCGATCATGTGGATTTCAGTT
>JAEEGL011493519.1_pt1 | contig 17636 bp, 14 predicted proteins | sample 9134231 | NCBI WGS metagenome assembly JAEEGL01 (sample SAMN16246548, study PRJNA631951) | gut metagenome | biome: gut microbiome; feature: rumen; material: fiber-attached | host: Bos | place: Iran: Karaj | collected 2018-10 | reverse complement strand
GTCTTGATTTTCTTGTTCTGATCGAATTTTTTAGGTCTGAATCCTATGATCTCAATTTTTACTTCCTCATTGTCTTCATCTCCGACAAGTATTGCCTGATAGTCCGAAGGCTTAAGCAAAATCTGATCAGATCCTATTTCTGTTCCTACAAGTCCCTCTCTAACGTATGACCCGTGATACGATAGTCCCTCTCCGTCAAGATCCTCTTTCCAGACTACAACCGTGTATTTAGCCTTGGTATTTGGTTTCCATTTTGCATATACGGTAGTTCTATCATTTATCTTTCCAAATATAAAGGGCTGTTCTCCTGTCGGATCACCTCCGACTTCAGTCGGCTCGCCCTCATACCAGTCGTCAAACAGATATCCAAATCTTGTCGGATTTTCCGGTCTTACAGCGTTTTCACCTTTCTTTACGAACTGTGGCGCAGTGTAGCTCGCGCCAACACCGTTCTCATTAAATGAAAGCCAGTATCCAGCAGGTGTATATGCTTTCAAAATTACATTGCCGCTTATCGTAACCGCCGTTCCATTTGGATATATAGAATCAGAGACATTGTCAGCACTTATATAGGACTTGGTACTCTCAACAGCCTCCCATCCAAGGAACCCCTTGTCAGGATCATACGGAGTATACTGCCTGTCGACCGTATATGCTCCATCCTCATTGTCTACTATATCAGTCTCAATAACTGCCCCAAGTTCATCCTTATATGTAACCGTAAACTTACTCTTGTACCTTGATCTTAGAATTACAGATTCGTTTTCCTTTAGTCCGCTTAAGTCTATGGGCTTGCCGAGCTCAACCTTATCACCAAACGCTCCGTTTTCCCACAGGTACCATCCTTCAAATATTCTTCCCTCATGGTAAGGTGTATCAACGACAGCAAGTACATTGCCACCGTCAATATTTCTTATGATCTGATTGTCTACCTTCTCTCCCTCTTTATTGAAGAAATAGTAGGCTTCATACACATTGTTATCATTAATATCTTCAAAAGAATATTTGCGGGTAAGCACTTCCGGATCATCATCCGGAGTAATAGTCGCTATAGCGTAGATTGAAAACTCATCGCTCTCAAATTCCGCCGTACTTCCATCTATAGAGGCATCCGATACTATAGAAGCATCGCCGCCGTCATCAACGTGCACTACTGCAGCTTCTTCACTGGCAGCAATCTCTGATGATGAGATTTTAACTGTTATCGATCTCTGCGGCTCAATCTCCTCTCCCTTATAAGAGAAGGTGATATCTACAGCGATTACTTTTTCAACAGTCTTCACTGATACGTCATTGCCTGCATTGGCTTCCTGCTCAACAGTGTCCTTCACTGCGTCGAGAATACTGCTGTCATATACAGGTGAAACACTTACTGTTGTGCCTTCCGGGAAAGCTCCCTCCGGAGCGTCAATGGAAACTGTCATACTATTTGCGCTCTTTCTGAAGGACACTGAAGGCATCTTGACTTCTTCTTCCTCAAATACCGCGGTAAAAATCGCATCCTTCTCAAGATTCTCAGGGATAAACTCCTCATTCTCGGATACAGTCTCACCGGATTCATCTTCCCATCCTATGAAGCTATAACCCTCCTCAGGCTCAGCCTTGGAACCCTCAAACTTAGCCTTGCTGTCATTTACATCAATCTCTTCGGATTCGTTGGATACGCTTCCGCCCTCTGTAGCCTTATAAGTAACCTTAACAATAAGGCTGGTCTCCTCTTCTTGAGTCTCTTCAATATCGAAACGGGCTGTGAAGGTTGTGTCCTCATCAATATCTTCCGGTACAAATGTAGCGTTATCTGTTACCAGATCACTTCCTTCATACCACCCTGTAAATACATAGCCTTCATCAGCAGTTGCTGTGGAACCGTCAAAAGAAGCATCCTCATCATTAAGATCGATCTCTTCGGAGGTGTTTGAAACGCTTCCACCCTCATCTGCTTCATAGGTTATCCTGACAAGTTTTTCTTCTTTTTCTTCCTTATCTTTATCCTTCTTTTCTTTCTCTTCCTTCTCTTTTTCTTCTTTCTCTTCCTTTTCTTCCTTCTCTTCCTTTTCTTCTTCCTCTTTCTTTTCTTCTTCCTCTTCCTTTTCTTCTATCTCTTCCTCTGTATTCTCCTCAGACTCTTCCAAAGCCTCTCCCTCTAAAGGCTTTTTATCGGAGAGGCCTTCCTCATTGTCATCCGGAATAACATCTTCAGCTGCTTCATCGATAGTCTGCTCCTTGGACGCAGCATCCTCATCGCTCTCATCGGTCTGACCTTCGTCACCAATCAGTCCATCATCTCCCTGTGCAGCTTCATTGCTTTCATTGCCTTCACTGCCTTCATTATTCTCATCTCGTTGTTCCTGCTCTTCCTGCTGAGCAGCGTCTTCTTCAGGCTGAGCCTGTCCTTCTGCTACACCTTCCGGCTGATCCGCATCATCGCCGTCATGTGATTCATCAATATCTTCTGCCGGATCCTGTTCAATGTTCTCATCGACATTTTCTACGTTTTCATCGCTGCCGGCATCAGGTTCCTGAACGTCACCACCCTCTTCAGGTTCCGCTTCGGGTACATTTTCAGGGGCTTCAACGTTCTCTGATCCCTCGTCTGCCTCATCAGCATCCGTGTCTCCCTGCTCACCGGATTCATCATCAGAGCCATTGTCAGCATCGTCTACATCATCCGCATCATCATCGCCTTCTTCAGGTTCATCCTGCTCCGATTCGTCTTCATCCGAAGATTCCTCATCTTCACCGTCATCAGAATCCTCTTCGTCTTCTGCCTCTTCAGTCTCTTCTTCATCGCCTGATTCATCATCGGAATCCGTCTCAGAATCTGTAGCAAATACTCTTGCTGTTGCGTAGTCGCTGCCAAAAGAAGCTGCTACCAGCGCTACAGAAAGAAGAAATGCCAAAAATCTGTTCCACTTTCTTAACATAATCCTTTCCCTCCTAAAGATTGTATAAAGAAACCTTCATAGATCCTACTGTTCAATCATCGATATTATTCTACTGAATCCCCCATCATAAGACTCATCATAATTTATAGAAATTTTGTAAAATATTTATATATTTACTGATAACACAATATTTATTTTATAAATTTCTCACAAATCATTCATAGCTCTGTTTATGTCAGAAAGAGAAAATCCTTTCCTCATAAGAAAAGCAATGATCTTCTGAGACTCCTTAAAGTCACAGTTCTCCGGATCATATTTTTTCTTGATCAAAAGCCTTCTTATCTGATCAAGCTCCGCCTCACTACCATCCTCTAAGTAGAGTTCTTCAATCAAAGACATTATCATATCCCTATCTATGCCCTTAGTCGATAGATCCTGTATAATGCGATTCCTGCTTCGTTTATCCATCTGGTATGAAATATAGTTTCTTGCATATCTCTCATCATCCAGATATCTGTATGATTGTACGTATTTTATGGCATCGTCGATGACTTGCTGCGGATACAATCCCTCCCTGAGCTTATCTGTCAGGCCCTTGGTGGTATAGTCACGCTTCTGCAGCAGGTTCATCGCTCTTAGTCTGCACCTCTTGATAAGTACAACATTCATGATCTCAGAATACAGCTCATCGCTTATCTCACAGCCCTCGCATATATGATATTCCCTTAGCTCTCCTTTATATAGAACAAAAGCAAATTCTCCATCAATAAAAATCCTGCTACGCTGCTTGTCCATATCAATAATCTGTGTAACCCTCATATAGTCCCCCTGATAATAGATGTAACGTCAAAAGTGTGATGTTACTGATTGTTTCCTAATTAAATAATAAATCCCCTGATAATGTATGATTATCAGGGGATAAGCGATCTTCTATTCTATCATTCCTTAGCTGCCTTCTTCCTGGGTGCCTTCTCCTCCTGAGTAACCACCTCTTCAGCAGTTGATGTTGCTCCTGTTACAGGAAGTCCGAAATGAGCTCTTACCTTGGCATCTATCTCAGCCAAAATCTGAGGGTTATTCTCAAGATACAGCTTGGCATTCTCACGACCCTGGCCTATCTTCTCACCATTGTACTGATACCATGCACCGCTCTTATTGACAATATCTGAGCCGGCTGCCAGATCAAGGACATCTCCTGTCATTGAGATTCCCTTACCAAACATGATATCAAATTCTGCCTCCTTAAAAGGAGGTGCTATCTTGTTCTTAACAACCTTAACTCTGGTCCTGTTACCGATATTCTCACCGTTCTGCTTGATGGCTTCAATACGCCTGACATCCATACGAACTGAAGAATAGAACTTGAGTGCACGTCCGCCTGTTGTGGTCTCGGGATTGCCGAACATAACTCCAACCTTCTCTCTGAGCTGGTTGATAAAAATCACTGTACAGTTTGACTTGCTGATGACTGCGGTAAGTTTACGAAGAGCCTGAGACATAAGTCTCGCCTGAAGGCCGACATGCGAATCTCCCATGTCTCCGTCGATCTCAGCCTTGGGTACGAGAGCTGCAACAGAGTCTACAACAACTATGTCAATGGCTCCTGAACGAACCATTGTCTCTGTTATCTCCAATGCCTGCTCGCCGCTGTCAGGCTGTGAAATGTAAAGGTTGTCTACATCCACACCGATATTCTTGGCATATACAGGATCAAGGGCGTGCTCGGCGTCAATGAAACCTGCAATGCCGCCTCTCTTCTGAACCTCTGCTATCATATGAAGTGTAACGGTAGTCTTACCACTGGACTCAGGTCCGTAGATCTCAACGATCCTTCCCTTTGGAATTCCTCCGAGGCCAAGAGCAATATCAAGACTGAGTGATCCGGTAGGGATAGTCTCAATATTCATAGTATCTGATGAATCACCAAGCTTCATAACAGCGCCCTTGCCGAACTGCTTCTCAATCTGACCAAGTGCTGCCTCTAATGCTTTTTGCTTTTCTTCTCTTTCCATACAATTCTCCTCTTTAGAACATCCGTTCGTATATGATAATATAAATATAAAACAGATGTTCGATTGTGTCAATAATATTTTTGCTTTAATTTTAGAAATTCCGGCAGATACGCCAGATGCAGCTTTGCTGCAAGATCCCACCAAAGACATATACAAGTCATCACCCCTAAGGGCGACGACTTGTTTAGGTTATCATATTAAGCGGTCAATGTCAAAACACTTTGTCCCTATGTAAATCATCAGAAGTTCATGCTGGTGTCATACTGTCTGCACAGAACGCTGTATTCCTGGTTGATCAGCTGAACCATATAGGAATCTCCGCTGATGTTATCAGGATGGAACATCTTCATAAGATCCTTGTATCTCTTTTTGAGAGTAAGAGGACTGTTCACCCCTCTGAACAGAAGATCAAGTGCGTCATACTCGTCTTCCCTCTGATATGCCTTCTCCCTCTCAAGCCTTATGAACTCGCTCTCGAGCTTCTTTTTATCGGCATTGAGCTGATCGAATCCGTTGTTGAGGATCCGAAGCCTCTGATCAAAAAGAGCTTTGTCGTTGTTGAGCTTTTTGCTTGCGTTTTCAAGCTTCTTCTCAGCTGCATCCATCTTCTCTTTAAAAGACATCTCGTCGGCTTCGAGTCTGGCATAGCGCTCAGAAAGAGCACTCTCCTGGTTCTCTAAGCGCACACTCTCCTTAAACAGCCACAGGCGAAGCTGAGCAAGCTCATCCGCCGATCCGTTCAGTATAATTTCTTCAATATTTTTCTTCTCTTCCATAAGGGCCCCCACCTTCTGGATTAGCAGTAACCGGATATTTACTTCTCCTCATTCTCCTTGGGAAAAGCAATATCTACTGCGTCATCATCGTCCATCATCTCAACATTGCGATTGTTAAAACGGTTCATGATGTCGGGAACAAGATCAAGCACCTTGGTGACAGCATCCTGATTCTTGATATTAACAAGCCTTGTCGCGCCGTCCTTGATCACAAGAACCGCACTGGGTGACATCTTGGCGCCAAATCCGCCAGTGCCTCCGTTCTTTTTATCGGCACTTGTTGAGCCCGCACCAACACCAAAAGAAACATCCACAAGAGGAAGAATGATGGTGTCTCCCACTTTGGTTGCCTCTCCTACAACAGTCTTACTTGAAAGTACTGAATTCATTCCCTTAAGTAAAGAATCCACTACACTATTGAAATTGCTCTCTGCCATATTATCCTCCCAAAGAAAACTCTCTTTTATTATTTGATAATTGTTTTGAACCTCTTAATAGTCTTCCTGACATCTTTGTTAAAGAAACAGATTGCTGCGCTGTAAACTATGGTAAATACTGTGATATGTCCCTTTATATGTCCCTCTGAAGCAACTATTCTATCCTCAAAATCAGGTGTTAATCTCACCTTCCCAAAAAGGACCGGATAAAGTGCTCCATAAACTCCCATCAGTTCTGCCATGGAAGCCGGATCCCCTGTTCCAAGCAAAAGATCGATACTTGTCTTATCCGGGAGGATCATCTTAATGACCTTGAAGAGCTTGTCTTTCACCAGATCAAATGCCCTTTTGAAAGTATCGCTCTCAATAGTAGATTTGACCATATCTATTTTATCACAAACTCTAGATATTGTATATTGCAATTTTTCAAACACATTTATTGGTGTTTTCAGAAAATTGTCTATTCCATCAATAATACTCCATAAAACATCGAGGAAAGACTTCTCATCATCCTCCTTTGAGGTGTCCGTATCAGCGCTCTGCGTATCAGTTCCTTCCGAAATTTCTGTAGCCGTTTCCTGATCCGTCTGAGCCGCCGTGCTCTCTTCTTTGCCGGATTCTGTGCTCTCTGTATTTTGAGCGGCATCCTCACCGGCATCTTTTTTCTTGTTCTTATCCTTATTCTTTTCCTTTTTGTCCTCTTCGCCTTTTTCCTCGACGGCTTTCTTTTTCCTGGGAAGTATCTTTATCCCGAAGACCCTGAGCGTAAACGTCTTGTCGACCGGGAACTCGATTCCTCCCCTGATTACAAATAAAAGCCACGAAAATCTTGCACTGGCATTTACCTTTTCCACATCGAATCCCTCATCGAGATCCGTCCTGGATACAACATAATCAGCCCTGTAAAATATCGGCACAAATAACACGAGTAAAACAAGTACAATTAAAAATGCCAGAATACATAAAAGAACAATTCCAATTATTTTTAATACAGCTAAAATTCCCGCAAGCATATAAACTCCAGTTACTTTATTTAAACTCTGATAAAAGAATGTAAGATACGCCTCACGTCGGCTTATTGTCGAGATATTCGATGAGTCTGCCGTCGAATCCCGCAGCACATGCTTCGTCTGAAATCTTCACCACGATGTCAAGCGCTTCGCTGTAGCTTCCGGCAATTCCATACACATATGCAGGATCCGTAAGAAAATATGGCTGTTTTAAAAATGCACAGTGTATTATATCGAGCTGATCAGCGTCGGACAGCGCTCTCTTTATGCAGTAGATGGTAAACTGACCCTTTCCGTGAATCAGGCGCCATTTTACCAAAGAATGATTTTTTACCGATTCTCCCCAGTAAAGCCCTTTATAAAACCGGCAAAAGCTTTTCTTTTTCATACCCCTTTTATATCTCCAGACCCTTATTTTATCATTCTTATACTTGCTATCAGAACGTAATTCCGATAACAACTATAAAAAAAAATTGATTGAATAATAATTAACAGATATACTTATATTATCATATCAGTTATGATTTTTAAATTGCGATTATGTCCGCATTGTTGGAGGGAAAATCCTTTGAAATCTGTTGCAAGAATGGAACTTAAACCGGGGATGATAGTGGCAGAGGATGTTCTCAATTATAAAAACGAGATCATAGTCAAAGCCAATACCAAGATTACTCCCACCGTCCTTGAGAAACTCGCCAGGCAGTCCATACTTGTTGTCACGATCAAGGAGGACATCGATTTCGCCACCACACATTTTGAGAAGATCCGCTTAAGTGAGGGTTTCAAAAAATTCGAGTCCACTTACCGCATCTATTTCCCTGTATACAAGAGTCTTGTCATGAGCGCAGTGACCAACCGGTCACCGATCAACGTGAACCAGCTTTTGGAGGTCTATCGCAATATCATGATGTGCGCCAAGAGCGGCGAGCTGCTTCTGGATTATCTTTACAACATGCTTCCCGGTGAGGATGATATGACCCATGCCCACTGTCTTAACTCTGCTCTCATTGCAGGTGTGTTTGGCACATGGCTCGGTCTTTCCAATGAGGATATAGATCTCCTGATCCAGTGCGCGTTCGTCTACGATATAGGCAAACTCAGTATTCCCTATCAGATCCTCTGGAAGCCCGAGAGGCTTACTTCTGAGGAATACAGACTTGTGATGAGGCATACCTCCATCGGCTACGATTTTCTCAAGAGCTACGGTTCTTTTGACCAGCATGTGCTCAACGCTACTCTCCAGCATCACGAGAGATGTGACGGCTCAGGCTATCCCAAGGCTCTCACCGGAGATGAGATCGACAGATTTGCCAAGTACATTGCGATAATCGATACCTATGAAGCCATGACCTCGCCCAGATCCTACAGGCAGAAGCTCAATCCATTCCAGATTATTGCCAACTATGAGAATGAGGGATTTGTAAAATACGACTTTTTAGCCATAAAGTCCATTCTCTCACATATAGCAGCCTCTCAGCTCGGCTTTAATGTGCAGCTGAGCAACGGAATTATCGGAGAAGTCATATTAATAAATGAGAAGGCGCTCTCACGCCCTCTCATCAAGATGAATGACAATTCGCTCGTGGATCTCTCTTCCCAGAAGCAACTGTCTGTTGTCTCGGTATTCTGATCTTACTCAACTTTAAAGTACGCATCAAAGATTCTCTTTGCTATAGGTACCGCAAAGCTTCCGCCGCTGCCCGCGTTCTCCACTATTATGGTGACGCAGATCTGCGGGTCATCTGCAGGCGCGAATCCTGTAAACCACGCATGTGAATCAGATGAGGAACTGGCAAATTCCGCAGAACCGGTCTTTCCCGCACAGGTGTAGGAAAGGCCTTTTAATCTGCTCGCAGTTCCCTGTTCAACGACCGCTTCCATCATATTGGTAAGAGTCCCGGCCTGTTCCTGCGTCATCAGATGTCTGATTACTTCGGGTGAATAATTCCTTATCACCCTTCCATCCGCGCTCTTAATCTGTTGAATCAGATAGGGCTTCATCAGAACGCCCTTGTTGGCAATCGCACAGGTTATCATGTTAAGATGAATCGGCGTCATTGCGGTTGCGCCCTGCCCTATTGATAGCTGCATCACATCTCCCACGGATGTGCTCTCATCAATTGCTGCCCTGCTCTTGGAGTACAGCATATCAAGAGGCAGGTCTTTTCCAAAAAGGAGCTGATCCAGCGTGGTCTTAAAGACCTTCCTTGAAATCCCTGTACCTATATTTGCAAAAGAGGAGTTACACGAGTTTGCAAAACTTGACGTAAAATCCTCACTTCCATGCGTCTCGCCGTGGAAACACGAGATGCTCTCATCATCAATGGAAAAACGCCCAGAACAGGTAAACCTGTAATTGTTATAATCACTCGGATGGTCCTTGATATAGGCAAGTGCCGTGACGATCTTAAACGTGGATCCCGGAGGATACAGTCCCTGTGTCGCCCTGTTAAGGAGCTTGGCGTCAGGCGACTTGTCCTGCAAAAGACTATCCCACTCAGCACTTATGGTAGAAGGCTCAAAATCAGGCTTGGATACCATTGCAAGTATTTCTCCGGTTCTGGGATCAGATACAACAACAGCTCCCTTCCTTGCAGACAGTGCATTAAACGCCACTTCCTGCAGCTTTACATCCAAAGTTGATGTGCAGTTATCCCCAGGGTATTTGACGCCCTTGGTATCAAGAGCCACTTTATCTGATAGATCGATGCTCGTGTTGATCAGGTAGTAATTCGCCATATACTCAATGCCCGCTCTTCCATGAGTTGAATAGCCGACAACATGGGCAAACTCCCTGCCATACGGGTATATTCTCGTCTCAGCACCCGACTCGTCCACCTGCGAATACGCGAGCACATCACCGTCTCTTGAATAGATGGTTCCCCTTGAGTTCTGCTTTACCAGGATCTGCTGCCTTGTGTTGTAGCTGTTGTTCATCAGCACCTGCCTGTGGGCATAGGAGTAATAGCTTATATATATGAGCATCACTCCGAATAACCCAGCAAAAAAGACCGAGAGGACAACTATCGGATATGATCTTATCTTTCTTTTAACTTTCTTTTGCTCCACTTTGCTGCCTTCTTCTCTCCATGGCTTTAAATCTCTCATCTGTCCTTATCATACAGATGCCCTCGACTATCATCATCATAACTATGGTCACAAATACAGAGGTGCCACCGTAGCTCACAAGCGGAAGCGTGACTCCGGTGAGCGGAATGAACTTGGCTCCTCCGCCGATAGTGAGAAATGTCTGAAATATATACGCGACACCTATTCCGCACACGATGAGCCTGTAGTATCTGTCTCTGATGTAATACCCTTCCCTCATGATCATCAGGAATGTGCTCACACATACCAGTGCCATAAACACGGAAAAGACAACTCCCATCTCCTCAGCGATCGCGGAGAAGATAAAATCCTGCTCAACAAAAGGTATAGATCTCGGGGATCCTCCGTAGAGTCCGAGTCCAAACCAGCCTCCGCTGCTGATTCCAAACAGCGACTGGGAGACCTGGTATCCCGATGCTGCGATATCCCCGAAGGGATCCAGGAAAGCCCTTACCCTCACACGAATGTGGTAAAAGTGCCTATAGGCAAAGACACTTGCGATCACTCCGAAAAACAGCCCCATAAAAAGATACTGAAGCTTTTCGGTAGATATATAGACAAGCGCAAGATATATCACGAAAAATATCAGAGCGCTTCCAAGATCTCTGGACAGTACGAGTATGATAACATGGATCGCCGCTACAACCGACACGATAAAGAGCTGCCGGATGTCTTTGGCCTCGTAAAGTGCGCCCGCCATGAAGAACAGGAAAAGTACCTTCACAGCCTCTGAGGGCTGAAAGGTTATGCCCGCTATCGTGTAGGTTATCTTGGATCCGTTGGTGACAGCCCCGTGTAAAAGAACTGCTCCGATGGCAGCAGCTCCCGCGGCTGCGTAGATCCACGTGAACTTCTTGATAAAATCAAATCGGAAGATGATCTCAGGAATAAAGAATCCTATCAGAAATGATGCCGTCACGATAAAAAACTGCTTGACTGCCTTGTCGTAGGAAAGCCTTGACAGTATGATCATGCTTATTACGAGCAGCATGCACGAGTTGTTTATTATCAGCCTGTTGCCGTCGGGGTAGATCGCATAGAAAAGCATCAGTACCGAGGCGAAGATTATTATCTGAAAAATAAAGAAAAACAGATATACTGGTTTGCCCGTCCTGGCTAAGATCTGTATAAAACATGAAAGCTGCACCGCGAACATGCATATGATCTGTCTGATGTACAGCCCCCTTCTCTTTTTCTCCGTAGTAAATCTGAAGGTAAGAAACCCCTCAAGCGTATAGAGAAACATGAAGAGAGCTATCACATATTTAGCTATCTCAGTTACATATAATTCCATCTGAATCTATTCAACTCCGCGCTTAAAATATCCGGTTGTATAGCCGGACTTTTCAAAGATGTCCCTGCCCTGTCTTCCCGTGAAACGGTCCATATAGTATTCAAGAACCTCCCCGGTCCTTGCCCTGTCCTCGATCGTAAAGTCCAGCCTGAAATTGTCAAACAGCTCTTCCTTTAATATCCTGTCAAGCTTCTTGTGAAGCGATGTCGGATACACATTCCAAATGACATTGTAGCAGCTTCTGCAGTTGCAGGTCACAGGGATCTCATTGTCCATGCGGTCATATATCCTGGTATTGAAGCTGTACAACTCATGGACCCTCCCACTGCACTTATCCGTAGTCTTGCTGATGCATCCCGCGCTGACCATCATCGGCATATGCCCGTAAATGTTGTAGTTTACAGGGATATCCGCTCTCTTTTTAAGAGCCTTGACCATATCCGCAGCCTCGTGATAATTGAGTTCATAGGGAGCAGTCAGCTCTTCTATCATAAATCCCCTGCCCTGATCGCTCAGGTCAATCATTTCAAGAGCTGCCTCGCTGTTCCATGTATATACCCCGTAGTCGAGGATCACACTGCCACTGTAGCCTGTGTTCTCAAGGTATCCAAGCTGCTCCAGGTTCCTTACAAGTACACCGTCAAAGCCTTCATCCCTGACCTTTTTTATAATATCCGCAATCTCTTTTACGCCGTCAAAATCCTCTGTCCTCGTGATGTAAGGAAGCGCCGCGAAGACCTCCGATATCGTTCCTTTTGTTTTACACTCTTTGAGCCTTGACAAAAGAGGCTCTGAGAATGATAAGAAGACATTGCTGTCTACATATACTCTCTTAACAGATCCGCCATCCGCCTTATCCAGAACTGCTCCGAGCTGCTCAGCGGTACTTACCAGAACGCACAGACCATTCTTTTGCTTTTTTCTTCTGCTGTAGAAGTCGTAGTCGTCAAGTCCTTGCACTTTATATTCCTGCGTCTGCTTAAAGCCGGAGCCCGACTTTTTTATCTGCTCCTCAAGAAGCTTTACAAGATTCCGCCTAAGCTCATTAAGTTCGCTCACGGCTACAAATATGCCGTTTCCGCTGCCGTCATCATCAATGTAAACATTGACTTCACCTGCTTCAAAGTCTGTCCCGCCAAGTTTGATCAGTTGTTTTCTGATACTCTCTTCGTCCATTGGTCTCTTGGACGCAGGCTGAACAGCATTGCCCTCTGCGCTGACCATAAGCTCTTCTGCGTTAAAGAGCACTTTCATGGTGAGCCTTGCAGGCTCTCCCACTCTGAAGTATCCATCAATATCCGCCTTAAGTGCCAACGCTGAAGTAAGGTATTTGTCATGAACCTTAGCAAGAACCTCCTTGGAGGTTGGATTGTAAGCAGGTGATGTGACTGTGACCATCGCCCTGTCGTTGTGTCTGAAATAATAGCCCTCGCTTATTCCGGTTCTCTGATACAGCGACTTAAGTATCTCAAGGTCATCCCTGGAAACTTCAAAATCCCCATCCGGATCAGCGTAGTATCTGTCTATGTACTTGCGGTAAAGGGCCGTTACACCTGCTGAGTACTCTGGCTTTTTCATTCTTCCCTCTATTTTGAAGGAATCTATTCCTGCCTCAATGAGATCCGGTATGAGCCTTATGGTATTCATGTCCTTAAGGCTGAGAGGATAAAGCTCTTTGCCATCACCTCGCCTGGTTCTGTAAGGAAGTCTGCAGGGCTGCGCACATCTGCCCCTGTTGCCGCTGCGCCCGCCTACAATGCCGGAAAAGAGGCACACTCCTGAATAGCAGTAACACATAGCCCCGTGGATAAATGCCTCAACCTCAATATCCGCTTCGCGCCGTATTGCCTTCATCTCCTCAAGGGAGAGCTCCCTTGCGGGGACAACTCTTGTAAAGCCTCTCTTCTTGAGAAGCCTTGCTCCGTTCACTCCCGTAACTGCCTGCTGCGTGCTGGCATGAAGTTCAATCCCCGGAAACTCATCGCGGATAAGACGCATTACGCCGTAGTCCTGAACGATCACTCCGTCAAGACCTTCCTGCGCATAAGGCAGCATAAAGTCATAGAGAAGCGAAAATTCGCTCTCCTTGACCAGTGTATTGACCGTCATATATATCTTTTTTCCGTGGAGATGTGCATAAGAAACAGCGTCAAGAACCTGATCCCTGTCAAAGTTATCAGCATATGCTCTTGCGCCAAATTTGGAACCTCCCAGATAAACGGCATCGGCACCTGCATTAAATGCCCCTACCATTGTTTCATATCCCCCTGCCGGGGATAGCAGTTCAACTTTTTTCATACTCATTCAAAAAGGCCGTCAGATGACAGCCTTTAATCCCTTACCTCTTGTTCCCTTTGACCTGTGTCTCAAGTTGTATGATCTTCTTGGAAGACTCATCAAGCTTGGACTGAAGTGACTTGCTGTTCTTCTCAGTGTTCTCAAGCTTGATCTTGGTATTTATGAGCTCATGCTTGAGGTCATAGAGCTCTTTCTCCTTCTCGGAGAGCTGCTCCTCCATAAGCTCGATCTGCTTCTTGGCTTTAAAATAGTCGTCAGCGATATTGAGCTGCAGAAGCACGTTCTGAGTATCAATGGGCTGTCTTTTGAAGCCATCGATCTTGTTGTACTCAGATATTTTATTGTTGATATATGAGGCGACCTTCTGAAGGTACTCCTCACTCTCGTAGCCGCTTAATGTAAAAACCTTGCCTCCGATTATAACTTCGGTATCTGTCTTAGAAGCCATGCTGTCCCCCCGAATAATCTTTTCTAAGGAAAATACTGATTTAATCAGTGTTTCTTTATTGATTATAGCCTCTTCTATTATGGCATTTCAAGTCCTAAATGATGATAAGCGCTTTCAGTAACCACACGCCCCCGCGGCGTTCTGTTGATAAGACCGTTCTTAATAAGATATGGTTCATAGACGTCCTCTATAGTGCCGGCATCCTCGCCAATTGCCGCCGCAAGAGTGTCAAGTCCCACCGGACCGCCGGAGAACTTCTCTATCATGGTAAGCAGAATGCTCCTGTCAGTGTGGTCAAGACCCAACCTGTCCACATCCATGAGGTCAAGCGCTGTCACGGCTATCTCTTCCGTGATCCTTCCGTCGTATCTTACCTGGGCAAAGTCCCTGACTCTCTTTAGTATCCTGTTAGCCAGCCTTGGCGTTCCTCTGCTTCGCCTTGCCATCTCAACTGCTCCGGTCTTTTCAACTTCAACCTTCAGCACCCCTGCTGACTGCATTATTATGGAGGTGAGCTCTTCGATATCGTAGAACTCCATCTTGTGCAGCATCCCGAATCTGTCGCGAAGAGGAGCTGAGAGCATACCTGCCCTTGTCGTGGCACCGACCAGAGTAAAGTGCGGAAGATCCAGCCTGATGGATCTGGCTGTCGGCCCCTTTCCGATCATAATGTCGATGCAATAGTCCTCCATTGCTGGATAAAGAACTTCCTCAACCTGCCTGTTGAGCCTGTGTATCTCATCAACAAAAAGGACGTCGCCCTCCTGCAGATTGTTAAGAATAGCCGCCATATCCCCTGGCTTTTCTATGGCAGGTCCCGAAGTGATCTTGATACCCACCCCCATCTCAGTGGCGATGATAGAAGCCAGGGTCGTCTTGCCAAGTCCGGGAGGACCGTAGAACAAAATGTGGTCGAGGCAGTCTCCCCTCTTTTTGGCGGCCTCTATATAGATTCTGAGGCTCTCTTTTATCTTTTTCTGGCCGATATAGTTTTCAAGGCTCTTAGGTCTTAGTGACCCTTCTATTTTTACATCCTCAGGACGCACCTGTGTATCAATGCTCCTTGCGGATGTCTGAATTTTTCTCTTTTCCATGGTTATCCCCTTCGTCAGGCTGCAAATGTGACCTTCTCTTTAAATGTCATCAGTATTTCTTTCAGAATTCCTTTAATGCCAGCCTCAGAAGAGCCTCTGTATCTGCAGCAGCGCCGTCTGTGGTCTTGAGTACCCTCCTCACCGCCTTCATTGCATCACTGCTGTTATATCCGAGTGCCACCAGCGCCGCAACCGCCTCATCTCTGGCTGATGCCACATCATCGCCAAGATCATCTGAAATCACTGCCCCTGAACCTGAGAAACTGTCTTCCGTCACCTTTATCTTGTCACGAAGCTCAAGCGTGATCCTCTCAGCAGTCTTCTTGCCAACGCCCGGTGCCTTTGAAATAGTCCCGGCATCCCCTGCCATGATCGCGAATCTCAGGTCATCCGGTGTCATCACAGACAAAATGGAAAGACCGCCCTTAGGACCAATTCCGTTTACAGAGATAAGCATCTTGAATAAAGAGAGCTCATCCCTTGAAAGAAATCCGTAGAGCGTAAATGAATCCTCTTTTACACTTGTATAGGTATAGAACTTAACAGCCTCTCCAATCCCGGGCATCCTGTCCATGGTCGAACCCGAGATAAATATATTTATCCCAACTCCGCCAACATCGACTACGGCAAGTCCCTCTTCAATATTTTCAATTATGCCGTTTACATATGCTATCACAGCAAATTCCCCCAAAGTTATTTTTCATTAAGGAGCTCTCCCATCTCCTTGATCGAGTCAAAGATCACGCTGGGCTGCACCTTGGAATCCGCAACCTCAGAAAGCTTGCACTCTCCTGTCAGTACGAGTACGCCCATAGCCCCGTTATTAACTCCCGTCGCCACATCGGTGTATATCCTGTCTCCCACAAAAGAGATCCTGCCGGGCTCCGCTCCGGTCGCATCAACCACCATGTCCACCGTCTCTTTAAAGGGCTTTCCCACAAACTTGGGTTTTACCCCGGTAGAGAGCTCTATCGCCGCGCACATGGCACCGCAGTCCGGAATAAATCCGTCCTTGACCGGACAGTTGATATCCAGATGCGTCGCCAGAAATTCCGCTCCCTTCATAATGTAAACACAGGCATTGGACAGTTTCTCGTAATTCAAAGTCTTATCAAAGGCAACAACCACAACATCAGGGATGCTCTCGCAGACTGCATGTGACATTGCAGCCTTCTCATCTCTCTCTGATACAAACAGATTAATACCGGCCTTAACAAAACTCTCCCGTAGCTGTGGCGTTCCCAAAAGATAGATGCTCTTTCCGGGATATCTGCTCCTTATAAACCTTATCATCACATCGCCGCTGGTCATGATCATGTCAGGGGTAATGTGACAGTTCATCCTCTTTAGTTTCTCAATATACAGATCCGAGGATACAGAGGAGTTATTTGTGAAAAAGATATATCTCTTTCCGGCTTTTTTTACCGCCTCCAAAAAATCCAGAGCACCGTCAAGTATGTCATCACCCAGGTAAAAGGTTCCATCCATATCAAGTACAAAGAGCTCTGTCTTTTCAAGAATTTCTTTTTTAAGTTCCTTGTTTAGTAGATCGATATCCATTATATCTCCTTGTTATTTACAGCTTTGATAAGGTTGTCATTTCTTAGATGCTTCTCATAGACAAGCAGAGTATCTCCTGCTTTTATCGTAACACTGCCCTTCGGTATTATCGCCTTTCCCCTGCGTCTTATCATAAAGATATAGCTCTGCCTTGAAATATCAAGATCCTTGACCATGACTCCGTTCCAGGAATGACCTTCACCTATTAAAAGCTCTTTGAGTTCTATAGGCTGAACCTCTTTTATCTTCTCAGAGCACATAACTACCATATCACCGTTTTGAAGGACTGTTCCCCCGCGCGGAATTATGGTGTCACCGTTTCTCTGGATCGCCACTATCATGACATCTCTGGGAAGCTGAAGATCCAGGATCTTCCTGCCCGTCCACTTATCATGCTCAGAAAGTCTCACCCTTATGAAGTGAATATTCTCTTCTTCAGCATAGTCACCGACTGTCTTGAGTCTCTGGTACTGCTCAACAAATCCGGCGGAAATAATACCTGTAGGAATTGCGACCATACCGACTCCGAGAAAGCTTATAAGTATCCCGAGTATCTTACCCATGATCGTTACCGGGTATATGTCACCATAACCCACGGTCAGAAGTGTGGACACTGACCACCATATTCCGGAAAAAGCATTCTGAAAAACATCGGGCTGTGCCTCATGTTCAACACTGTACATGCAAAGACTGCTCGCCATCATAAGTATAAGG
>JAEEGL016261847.1_pt1 | contig 17637 bp, 15 predicted proteins | sample 9134231 | NCBI WGS metagenome assembly JAEEGL01 (sample SAMN16246548, study PRJNA631951) | gut metagenome | biome: gut microbiome; feature: rumen; material: fiber-attached | host: Bos | place: Iran: Karaj | collected 2018-10 | reverse complement strand
TAGTGTATCCTAACATACTATAATCTCCTGTAAAAGTATTTACTGCATCTGTACTAGGATTATAGTTAATATATGCTACACTATCTTTTAAGTTTAATCCATCTACAAATTGTGTTACATCTCCAAATATATTTTCTATTCCTCTATATATTATTCCATGTTTTCCATTTGTACCTGTCATTCCACTCTTCATTCCTAAACTATCACAGTCACCTGTCTTTTGTGCTGAAGATGAGATGACGTTATCTACTGCGATATTAACTGCCGCTCCATCAAACGTAATAGCTTTACCTGTAACACTTCCATCATCATAATCTGCGATTGCAGTTATCTTTCTATGTTTAGCTATACTTGCATTACCTGCTGCTGTTCCTATATTTACATATTGATTTACTACGAATGCCGCTCCACCACTACTATTTATTACTATTCTATTTGTACTAGATTCTGCTATTAATGCCTTATCATTAGCATTATATCTAAGACTAGTATAACCACTACCTAATATACTTTGTGAATTATAATTAGCATATTCAACTAAATATAACATTTGTAATAAGAAATAGTGATAATCCATTTGAGTAAAGTTAGTACCCACCGCAGTAGATAGTGTTCTAAATGTTGTTATATTTCTACTTACTTCAGGTAATACTCCACTCTTTGAATGTATCTTACTTCCATCATAACTTGAAAGATATCTTCCAACTGAAAACTCATTAGACTTTGTAGCACCTTCCATTGGTGTCCCACTTATTGATATATATTCATAAGTACCATCTTGATATCTCTTATAATAGAATTCTGGTATTTTAGTTAATACTTCTCCATTACTTCCATCAAACTTAAAGTTTGCATCTCCATAATATGCAGTTATTGCTCCTGTACTTGTATTATAATTGTAACTTATAATATCACTCCACGGATATATACTATCAAAGTCATTTGTTACTGCACTTCCATTTTTAGTTGCAGTTGCAGTTTTACCTACATTATCATCCATTCTTTCCCATGTTACTGCACTTGCTGTTAAACTTCTTCTTACTGTATATACTTTACCTGGTTCACATGATGCATCTTCCTTATTTCCAGTACATACTAAACCGGCGAATCTACCCGCTCCTATTAATGTTACTGTAGCAGATTCTCCACTAAAACTCACACTACAACTATCATAATCCTCAATCTCATATTGAGCTACACTTTCACATGTTATTGGATCATCTAGTTCTAATGTGGCATTCTCTACTAATTTTTGTTCTGCATTCTTTGCTATCAATTTAACACTAGATGTCATAGTACCTATTTTTGATTCATCTATTATTTCTAATATTCTTGGTACTGCGATTACTAATATTATTGCAAGTACTACTATTACTGCTAATAACTCTACTAAAGTAAATCCCTTCTTTTTCATATTACACTCCTATTTTATACACTATTATTATATATCCTTTATCACTATAAATCAATAAAAAAGGAATATGTTATCTATTCCTTATTACTTATAAACTTATCTACTTCTACTTTATTAATAGATTCAAACTTATTTGTTATTTTCTCAGTAGTAACATTTACATCTTTTACATCCTTACTAACTCTTTCTATGCTTCTTTGTAATGACTCCCATCTTTCTTTATACCTTCCAAACTCAATTCCTAATGCCTCTAATTCTCTTTGAATTACAACTGCATATTTATCTCTTTCCATATTCTTTATAACAGTTTGAACAACAGTAAGCATAGACATCAATGTAGTTGGACTAGTAATCCATACTCTACTCTTATAAGCATATTCTATTATGTCTTCATGATATGCGTTGAGTTCTGCGAAAAGCGCTTCAGCAGGTAAAAACATAAACGCTTGATTAGATGTTACCCCAGGTATTATATATTTATTTCTAATATCATCTATATGTTTCTTTACATCTTGTTTAAACTTCTTCTCATATAATTCTCTTTCTACTTTAGATAAATCTCTATTAACCATATTTTGATAATTCTCTAATGGAAATTTAGAATCTATCGCAACCAAACCTAAAGGTTCAGGTGCATGTATTATCGCATCCGCAATACTACCATTATCAAAATGATATTGTAATTCATATATCTTTTTACTATCTCCAAATACACTAGATAAAATATTATTTAAATTAACTTCCCCAAATGTACCTCTACTCTTTTTATCAGTAAGAATACCCTGTAAAGAAACAATATCACTAGATAAAGTCTCTATTTTCTTTTGAGCCTCATCAATTTTAGATAATCTTTCTAATACTGACATAAATGTCTTATTAGTTTTCTCAAAGTTCTCATCCAATCTATTATTTACTTTATCATTTATCTTTATAAGTCTATCTTCTATCTTATCATTTAATGAATTAAAATCTTTATTTAAATCTCTACTAAAATCAGACTTAAAATCTCCAATCTCTTTAGTAATATTAGTCTCAAATCTACCTAATCTTTCAGTAATATTCCCCTCATTTATATTTTTAAATATAGAAATAATTACTAATATAATTACAAGTATTAATAATCCAATTATTATATAATCCATATTATCACCTATTTAATTATATAATATTAACCCCTATTTTACAAGTTTGTATTATTCTTTATAAAATAATCATATCCACCTTTTAAACTCTTAGTTCTATATCCTTTTTCATTTAATTTATTAGATAACTGTTTAGACGTAATACCATAATCACAATATAAAACATATTCATTATTCTTATTTAAATACTTCTCAGGCACTAATTCTAATAAATCTTTATTTATATTTAAAGAATTAGGTATATGACCATTCTTATATTCAAAATTTTCTCTTATATCTATTAATACACTCATTCTACCACCATTATATTATATGTAGAATAATAATTTAAGATATAAAAAAACTAGATAAATCTAGTTTATTCATCAAAGAAGAAATCATCAAAGAATTCATCATCAGATACATTTTCATCTTCAATTTTCTTAATTATATCATCGATATTTTCATTTACTTTAACTACATCTGAATTAGTATCTGGATTTACAATCTTATCCAAATTTTCTTTATTAAATTTTTCATCATCTACTTTTTCTTCTTTAGGTTGTTCTACTACTTCTTCCTTAGTTTTACTATCTGTACTATTACCACCTAAACTCTTAGCAGCTTGTTTCTTCTTGTTTTCTTCTTCTTCTTTTTCAAGTTCCGCTATCTTAGCATCTATCTTCTTTATTAATTCATCAACATCAAACTCTTCATCCTTTAATTTAGGATTAGCAGATGGCGCACCCATTGGGTTAATACCAGCATTCATTGGTCTATTACTTGTACCATATGGATTACTATAAGATGGCATGCCATATGGATTAGCATAAGGTGGCATACTACTACCATAAGGAGTACGACTAGCACCATATGGGCCCCCATAAGGTGGCATAGCACCTGGCCTAATACCATTTGGACTTGCTAATGACTCATTAATGCTACTTGCTTTCTTTGCTTTTACAAACTCTTTTAAATTAAATACATTAATAGAGAACTTACTTCTTTCTGGATAACCAGAAACTTTATATTTTGGAATATTCCAATTATATTCATCTACACCCTTTAAAGCTGTTTTAAATGGATCTTGTCTTTGCTTTTTAATTATTGCATCTTTAAACTTTAATTTCTGCAAATCACTTACTGTAATAAGTGGTCTAGTTTCATCAGGTTTATCTTTACCTTTAGCCTTAACCTTTACATCTCCACACAACTTACTTATTTCTTCTAGAGCATTTAATTCACTACTTAATAAATAAATTAAGTTAGTACAGTTACCCTTAATAGTTTCAGCATTTTCTTTACCATATACTTGATTTAATTGAGCAAAGTTCTGAATTATTAAATTAAATCTTATTTGTCTAGAACGAGCCGCTGTTATCATTGTTGTAACATCTTTTAATTCGGGCATATTTGCGAACTCATCCAATATAAAATTAGTTCTTACAGGTAGTTTACCACCACTCTCTTGAGCTACATCTATTAAACTTTCATAACATTGTTTTACAAATATAGTAGTAAGAGCATGATATGTCTTCTTCTCATCTTGAATTATTAAGAATACAGCAGTTTTTTCTCTACCTATATCCATCATATCAAAATCACTCTTTGATAACATCTCAGATAAATTCTCTGCCATTGAGAATATATTTATTTTTTGCCTAAATACAGATATAATACTACCTTTTGTATCATTAGGAGGATCTATAGTACCAGCAGCATTTATATATGCTGGATTTGTACTATCTTTTAATTTAAAATATTCTTTTGCAAAAGTAGATGCACCATACTTTTCTTCACCTACTGTAAGCATTTGTATTATAGAATTTATATTAATTTGACTTTCTTCTGCATCTTGGAATAATCCTTGAGCAAGTGCAACAAAATAGTCAGCAGATGTATTTTGCCAGAATGGATCATCTGTCTTTTCATCATGTAATATATTTATTGCTAAGTCACGTAATAATTCATTACATTTATCAAAATTACCATCTTTATATAATCTATATGGTAGTGATAGTGGATTCCACATATTACCTTTTTGTGGATTTCTAAAATTTAATAATACAATTTTATATCCTCTATCTCTTAAAAATTCAGCATTCTTCTCATATATTTCACCTTTAGGGTCAGTGATAACCATAGATTCACCATGTTTAGTTAATATATGAACAGTAGGATTTACGACACAGTAAGTTTTACCACTACCAGTAGATCCAATAATAAGTGAGTGAGATTCACCATCATCTACCCAAATCTTACCATTCTCTGAGTATAATGGGACACCACCAGCATCATATTCATAATCACTCTCATTTATTTCTTTTACTCCAATAGCTGTCTTAATATCTTCTTTCTTAGCCCATTTTGCATAGCCACCATCTTTTTTCTTCTCGTTAACAAATCCAAATCCTTTTTCTCTATCAAAGAAATAAGAAGATACCATTAGTAATATTCCACCTAATGCAACTATAAAGAACAATATTGTACTAAATATATTCTCTGGAGCTAAACCAGGGAATGGATTAAATCCAACACCTTCACCATATCTAGCTAGATGAGTTATATTACCAACACCTACCGCAATTAAATAAAATAGAAAAACAAGAAACAAAACGAAATAAAATATATCTTTTGGTTCTGCTCTAAATTTTAGTTTCATTATATCACTTCCCTAAATATCAACGTTATTATAACAAAAATTATATTAATAATAAAGCAATTTTAATAATTAGTTGCACCTGAAAATAAATTTCTAGGATTTAACCATTCATTAGTTTGTAAATCTTTCATACCAAAATGTAAATGTGGTCCAGTAGCAGCACCAGTAGAACCCATTTCTGCTATTAAATCACCAGAATTTACAGTATCACCTTGTCTTACATAAAATGCATTTAAGTGAGCATACTGACTAATATACTTTTCCCCTGTACTAGTTGTATGTGTTATTTCAATTATATTACCGCCAGTACTTTCAAAATTTGCTCTAGTAACTACCCCATTACCAGCAGCATATATATTTTTATCATTATATGGAACAACATCTATTCCTAAATGATCCCCATCTGCGACTATATTCGTACCACTATATATAGTACCTCTCTTACCAAATGGACTAGTTATATAATAAGGTCCACGTAAAGGTACTTGTAAATTTACATTAGAATCCTGTGTAAGAGTAATTGGAATATTACCAACATCTTCCTCATCTACATAGAGTTGTTTATAAATATAATATTGAGTTTTAATTTTTTCTACCAAAGTAGATCTATCCTCTCCATAATCTGGATATAAAAGAGTAAGTACATTGCTACCCTCTAGTTTTTTAAAGTACTCTTCTTCATCATATGTGCTCGTTTGTATCTTTAAATACTTACCAACAGTTAATATATTACAACTACCTTTAATAGCCAATGACTCATCAACAGGAGTTTCTGGTACTGACAAATAATACATTCTTTTACCATCTACTTCTTTTACATCACAATAATACACTACATTACCAAATACCATCTGAAGTTCAGCAGTTTCATTAATATACTCAAGTCTTTTTAATACAGTAGCACTAATTGTACCATTATTATTATCATCATATATTACACTTAAATCATCTATATTAGCAGTCAAAGTAGCAATTAATAATTCTCTATTTATTGCATACTGATACTCTGCATAAAAAGATTCATAGGTTTCCATTATTTTATTAGCAAATACTTTAGAATTAGTCGCAAAACTACCATATCTAAATAAATTAGATACTCTTTCACCAAAACTAGCTACTCCACCACTTGTATCACCTTCACAATTTTCAGAATTAGATGAACAAGCAACCTCATTCATAGTAGATTTAGTATTACCTCCTCCAATAAGAAATATTATTGGAATCATAAATATAAATGCTAAAAAAAGAAATGAAATAACACATCCAGCAGCTTTAACACCTACTATAGTTTTTAATGCGTTAGAACCCTCACTACTTGGAGTTAATGTACTTTCTTCTGGTTTAGGCTTTGGCTTGGGTTCCTCTTTAGGTAGTGGTCCATCTTTTTTATCCTTTTTACCTGGAGATAAATCATCACTATGACTCATTGCATCTGGATTAGGATTAGTATTTTTAGGTTTATTAGCAGCACCACCCATCATACCTACTGCTTGATCAGCTGCATCTATAACCCCAGCTTTATTTAATGGATCTGCAACTCTTCCTGCAGTACCTAAACTAGCAGCATTTGCAACACCACCAACAACCTTACCAACACCTTTTTCTACGCCCTTTACTGCTCCACCTACTATAGGAACATTTCTTACTGCTTCATATGCTCCACCAGTATAAACATCAGCTGCAGCCCTAGCTGCAACCTGTCCTGCTTTTCCTACTGCTTCTTTTCTATCTTGTTTTTTTTCATCATTAGAAAAAGAAGAGGAAGCTTGATTAAAATTTCCACTTTGATTCTCATCGTTCATATAATCACTCCCTCTTCTTAAATTTTAATTATAATCCTCCACCATTACCAAATGAATCTAACTCTTCTGGAGTTACCATTACATTCATTCTAACTCTTCTATTTCCACATACAAACAATGCTTCACCTTGACTATATCTTTTTATGCTCTCTTTCTCATTATCATTTAAATCAATAAGTAAAGATAAATCCTCTACTGCTTGTTTCTTTAAACCCATAATAAGATAATAAGAAGCATTATCAAATATTGCCTTACCTTGAGTTATTACACTAGCATCACAGAAATCACTTGGTTGCTGTGTTATTATTATAGAACCTGTATTATACTTACGTGCTCTTCTTTGTACTTGCGCTAAGAAATCAGCACCTAATGTATTATTTGCACCCAACAATACATGAGCTTCATCTACAGATAAAACTGTATTCTCATTCTTATTTAAGCACAAACTCCATGCATACTTAAGTACATTAAAGAACAATGCATTACGTATATTTACCTCAGAATTCATAAACTCTTTTATATTAAATACAATAAAATGTTTATTACCACTTATAGTAGTATGGCCATCAAAATAATACTTTAATTCCTTAGTAAGAGGTCTAATCTTTATTTCTAATCTTTCCATTAAATCCTGTTCATTAGTTTTATCCATGTATTGAGAAAGTCTACCTTTAATAGTAGCATATACATCTGAGAATGTTGGATAATCATTAGAAGTAAATCTACTAAAATCACTATTAAAATCAATCCCAAATCTCTTATATGTATCTTGCACTACTTCACTAAATAAAGTAAGCAAATCTTCACTAATAGATGGATCATAGTACTTCATAAATGCTTTTAAAAATTGTATTGACTTAGTTAATACAGTATAACCTAAACCCTGTTTAATTTCCTCTTCATCAGCATCTATTACTATCTCAAGTGGATTAATCATTCCAAATTCTCCACCCTTACCTAAATCTACAAAGTTACCATCATATAACCTTGTCATTTCTTCAAGTTCACCTTCAGGATCTATTGCTACTATCTGATAATCATTTCTTATATGACTTCTTAAAATCAATTTAGCACTAGTACTTTTACCACTACCAGAAGTACCTAAAATAATTAAATTAGCATTATTTCTATTATTTTCTTTCCTTATTTGGAATAAGAATTGATTAAATAATATTACACCACCAGAGAAATCTACACCAAGTAAAGTAGATAGTCCCTCATCTTTAATACTATCAAATATAAATGGATACATAGCCGCAATAGTAGTAGATGGAATTGGAGTACCAATTCTCTCTTCTAACTCTTGAACTTCTCTTGTCTTAGGGAAGAATGGCAACATAGATTTTAATATCTTCTCTTGTTCAAATCTAAGAGGAATTGCTCTCATATCCATAGCTTCCATATAATTTTTAACAGAAATTTTCTTAGTATCTAAAGCTTCCATACTATCTGCCATGATTAATACATGCATTTGAAAATCAAATACCCTTGTCTGAGAAGCAGCTAGTTGAGAAACAAATTGTTGTAACGATTCAACATCCTGTCTATATCTTTCTTTATTAGTACTATCATTTTCCTCTGTATACTTTACTCTTAACTCTTCAACTTGCTTATTAATCATTTTTTGTAAACTAGAGAAAGGTACTGGTAAATGTCTTATTACTAATTTTACACCAGGCATACTAGTCAAATTAGATAAATAACCAACACCTATTAATCTAGGATAAGAAACAACAGTAAGAATAGTACAATACTTATCACTCATCACAAAGTAATTAGGATTAAACTCAATCCCCTTTGGAGCTAACTCTGACTTTAAACTCATACTGGCATCACCGTCCTATTTTGTGTCCTAACCCCTCCATTTACAAAATTATCAATAAGTGTTCTCATATCCTCATTAGTAGTTTGAGAAGAATTCAAGTTACAAGATGCAAGGCCATTTATTAATGCTCTTAACTTCTTTTGTATCAACTCAGGATTTCTATCTCTAAATAATATAAAGTACTCAGTATCAACTACATTATTATTCATAAATTGATTACCCTTATTTATATCTTGCATTATTAATTTTCTTAATTTTGGTTTAGTAACATTATTATATAAAAGTTGTAGTTGAGATTGATACAAAGATATATCTACTACTCTATCAGATACAATTAACCAAAATTCAAAATCAATCGTATCATAAAAACTATTAAGAGCTCTAATTATCATATTTTGAGAATCCTCATCCATTATAAATATATTTCTAGGAATTACCTTTACGCCAGTAACTCTTTCATTATTATCTAGAACTATCATCCCATTAGTTATTCCCTTAATAGGAAGCCAACCTTCACTATATCTTCTTCCTTGCTTGCTCATACATACACCAACCCTTCCACAAATATTGTCTTTGATTTACTCTATAAAACTGATACATAGATTTAAAGAACGTTCTAACATTCCTATAGTTAGCTATAGGCATAACTAAGAATCCACATACAAGTCCAGGAAGTAGGCATAAAATACTAAGCCATGTACTAGATGTACCAAATATTAATATCAGTAATATAGATACACTTATACCTACACCAAATATTATTAAATCTGGAATAGTAAACATACCCGCAATTAACTGTGCTTTCTTAGTATTAGCAGGTATTAAATAACCTCCATTTATCATATATAACCTCCTTTTTATTAAACACCAGTTTCTGCTTGCGCTTTTGCATCTTTAAATATAGACATAATTTCTGAGTCCTTCTTCCCTGCAGCACTTTTTAGATATGCTTCAGTATTTGCAGCCGCATCTTTTGCATCACTGGACAATTTGCTTGCAACGTTTTCCCATACGTCAACCGTTTGACCTGTTTGAATACGTACCTGCTGTTCTGCATATAAATCAATTGCTTGCGTAACGTCAGCCGTTCCAAATACCGTCTGCCAATTTGGAACATTGTTATTCAAGATTTGTTCCTGTTCAGCAAGAGACTTGCTGGTATATGTAGCCTCTATAGACTTCGCTTTTGTAAGCATAAGTTCTGCTTGAGAAGCTTCGTATGATGCTTCTCTTTCTTTTTCCTTATACTTATAATATGCCTCGCTTAAGCCAGGAATCCTTCTTTCTTGCGCATTTCCAGATGACATCTTAATATAATTGCCTCGAGCAACCGCATCATTGCTAATATAACTAAAATCATATGTGTATCCATTAGTATTCCTAGATCGTCCCATATTATTTGTTATAATATCTGGATTCGTTTGTAATCTAAGAACTTCCGCATTTTTTGCATCTTTAATATCTTTATACTGTGCCTTCATTGTTCTTACTTTTGAATCTCTTATCATATCGCTTTCAGTTCCATATCTCTTTTGCTGTTCTTTATATGTGCCATAACCACCTGTTACAACGCCAACTAAACTCTTCTTACCTTCAGATGCTCCTTTGGCGCCACCTTGCCATGCACCTGATGTAGCTCCCCATAAAGCGCTCTTACCAGCTGCTTTGGCAGAAACAGCACCGCTTATTCCACCAGCAACCATACCTACACCACGACCCATCAATGAGCCAAAGCCTTCAAGTGCAAGTTTAGATATATCATTTTTAGAAATAGTTGTACCAAACATATCATCTATAAGTTTAGGAGCATTTTTAAAGAATGCAACTGCAGCTAATATAAAGAATAATTTAACTGATAAACCTCCACCGCTTATACTTGATAATTTAAATGTTCTTAAAAGAATAGATACTATTGCAAATACAAATATACGTGCAAATAGCGATAAGTATGTCTTCCATGTTTCTTTTAACCATTTACTAAATAGACCATTCTTTGAAGATGCTGGATCTATATAAGATATTATAGCAATTGGAGATAATAACTCTAACATAAATAACTTAATTGAACGATATGCGATATCTATCATCATCTTTACAAAAGCCCATAGTACCCAACCACCAGCTATTGTAGAAAGTAACCATACATAAGATAGTTGATAGTGAGTTCCTATTCCAAATACATTTAAAAGATTATTTACACCACCAAAAATTTTACCTATTATATCACTAGCAATAGGTATACCACTAGTTGCGTTTAATACAACTAAAACCTTAGAGATTGGCCATATTGCACCCATACCTAATGCATCTTGATTATTAAATAAAGAATCATATGCTTTTTGAGTTGTTGAATTAGTACCATCAGTCGCAGGTGCTAAGAAGACGCTCCACAAAGATAATGATAATTCATGTCCTAATGTATACCTCTCATTATCTCCAAAGTCTTCACTAATAACTAATTTTTCTATTATATGATTTTCCATAACTTTAGTTTGAATACTTCTTGCGACATCAAATACTTTAGGTACCGCTACTATTAGCACCAAACAAAGGAATATATTTAATATTATTTTACTTGCGCCCTTCTCTTTATCTGCAATCTTAGAAGGATCTATAAGCATAGTAAGTAATGATACTGCCGTTTTAAAAAACATAAATAATGCTAAAAAGGAATATATAGTTTTTGATAAATTACTTACTAAATTTGATAATACTTGTCCATTGTCATTAAATAGCATACGTAAATCATATAGATTATACATTGCGCCATATACCCATGGAATAAGACTATATATAATTCCATCTATAAAGAAGAAAATATATCTAAATATATCAAATATTAAACTTGGATAAGTACCAAGGTCATATAAATTCCCGAAAATTAACATTATCTCACTTCCTTTTAAATGCATAACAAAAATAATGACAATATACATTCATATTTTAACACAAAACATTAATTAAATAAATAGATATAAAATAAAAAAGTGCAATTATTGCACTTTTATTATCTAATAGTAATTTTCTTATTAGTTGCACTATTCCAACAAGTTTTCCACTCGTCTCCGCCAACCCATCCAGTTACGACAGATACAACTAAGAAAAGTAGGAATACAGCTAATGCAGCGATAACTCTCTTTATAAGAAGATTTGTAGCTCCTTTAATTTCCTTTTCATCGCCAGCCATTACAGCTTTACCTAAATCAATTGTACCAAATATTAAGAGTGCAATAGGAATACCTATTTGTAATATTCTTAATACAATCTTTAAAAGTGCAATTATTGATAAAAAGCTTTGATCAGTACATGGATTCATATAATACCCTCCTTCACATGACTAAATTATAGTATATATGTATTTTTTTGTCAACTCTTATGCCCAAAAATGCCAAACAATTTATTTTGAGAATTGCCTTCAGGATTCTCCTCTACTCTCTGTTTTAAGAACCCTAATCGAACCAAAAAATTATCGAGCGCTACATTAGGCATCCTATCATTTAAAGGTGGAATTGCATAAAAAGTCTTAATTCCAGCCTCCATTTCAAATTCTTGTATATCTTTAGGAGTAAGCATATTCTTGTTTAGTACCACTTTCTTGCCTTCTAAAGATCTAAGAAGTTCTTTATTCCTTGCAACCAACTTATTAACCTTTATTGTAGAAGGTTCTAGCAAGAATATTAAATCATTACAAGCAGAACTTTGATTAGAATTATTTAAATCTACTAATATTATATCTACTTCTGTATTTAATCTCAATAATTCCTTACCAAAATCACTACTAGTTGTAGATATCATATTCTTATCATTATAGAATATAAAATCTTTCTTATCTATTTCTATAGCAACAACCCTATAATTTTTAGATAGTTGTCTTTTTAACATATATATTAATGAAGTACTACCGGCATGTTCAGTTATATTCTTAATACCTAACACTTTTACCCCATTAACACTTGTCCTAACCATCGCTGGTTTATCATCTAAATTCTGTAAAGAAGCTACATCTTTATAAGAATTTTGATGAGTCAACAAATAAATTATTCCATCTCTATTCTTAGTAAAATTATATATTCCCATAGAAATAAGTCCAGATATATAATCTGCACTTGAAGTTTGTGGAGAACCATCTAACAATAAAATTAATTTATTTGAATCTAAATTCATAGATAAATTTTGAATATTTTTAAGATCATCATAATCCTTAATCGCAGTTATGTCTAAAATCATCTTTTCATAAAAGAAATTCCCAAACATAGATACTATATCTGAAGAAGAAAACTCACCAGTAACTTTTTTTATTACATCAATATTTAGAGACGACAAAATCTCATCATTTCTATTAGAAATAATTACGTTCATATTTCACCTACCCTGTATATATTACCTTTGTCTCACCAGAAACTGGAAAATTCATTATTTGCCCAATTATAGGAAAATCAAATGAAACAAACGCAGTAATTCTATAATATTTTCCTCTTGCAGAAGTTAATTCTTCTATACAATATCCATTATTGCAAGACGCATCTAAACTAACGCCTCCTACAGATGACCTATAATAACCAACGTTAGCAATATATTCATCAATAGCATCTTTTGCAAGTTCATAACCCTCATATTCTTCAATTAAATTTATAATTTGGTTTTTAACGCGAAAAGTGATGGAATAATTGATCGCAATCGCTAGTACGCAAACATAGATTACTATGAAAAACATAACTAATTTAATTAGTAATGCGCCTCCCATTGCCTCTCTCATTCTATCACCTTCCTATATTAAAACAATTCAGTTTCTACATATTTTGTAAATTCAACGTCCACCATACCTAAATTAGTTTCATCTTGATTATCCCAGTTGTTTGTTAATTTATTCTTAATTGCTGGTAATAATGTAGTTGTAAATAAAGCTAACAATAAACCTAAAGCTATAACTGTAATAAGAGTTAGGTTTAATTCACCAGTAGCTGCCTTCATTGTTATCCCTCCTTTATTTTATATATTTATTATATAACACATTTACGTATAATGCAATTTATGTTTACACTTCTTTACTAGAACTGTTGTAACATCGCAAATAAAAGTAAAATCATAACGCCACCACCTACTGCGCCAAGCATTATCATAGTATTACTTTCCATCTTATTTAATCTTTCTTTATACCTTGTTTCTCTTGCTTTATTTTGCAAAGCAGAAACACTTCTTGAAAACATTACTAATTGTTCATGCTTATTTTCTTGTGAGCCCAAACCAAGTCTATATAATAATCTCATCATTCTCATAGAATCATTTACAGGATATTCTTTAGCAAAATCCATATAAGGTTCTACAGTAGAATCACCATCATTAATTCTACCAACCAATTTCTTTAAACCAGGTTTAAATATTTCTGGAGAATTATCTATACTTCTTGCAAGTGCAACAGGTATTGTATAGTGTTGAGCAAGAACCTCTAAACTCTTTAAGAAATATGGAAGTTGTAAATTAATCTCATGCAAATGAGTTTTATAAAATGATTTTAAACTTCTATATCCTGACTTAAATACAAAATAACCTGCTAGTAAAGCTGCCACAACATTTATAAATGATAGTTGTGTAATAAATAAGAATACTAATGCAGCTGCTACTATAAACCCACTTTGAATTCTTTTCTCAAAAAGAACATCAGGGTCAGCATCTTCCCCATACTTACTTCTAACAAGAAAATCATAATCACTTTCTTTAAACTTCTTAATCCAATCCCCATTATCCTTTATAAATTTACCAGTATCTACTTTATTATTCTTTTGTAATATATATATTACAATGATACCTACTAATAGTATTTCCATTATTCAGCCCCCACATTCTCATTATAATATTTTTCACCTTTTAATAAGAAATAACTATTAATAAGTAATATTCCATGCAATAGCATTCTTATTAAAATATCATCTAATAATTTTAAATATGAGTCATTTCCAATCAAATACTGAATAAGCATAGCAAGCAAATACAAAAGTATTCCATATTGTAAGAAAGACTTATGGAAAGTTGCTCTATCCATTCTATCTCTATAAACGCCTTCAACAAGCATATCTATATCAGATAACATTGCATCTAGTGTATCAGATGCATCAAGTGAACCCTCTAAAGTTATTTGTAAAAATAACTGATGCATATTTTTTACAATATGATAATCATACTTTTCATTCATAAATTCAATGGATTCATTTATAGAACCATTTTGATATGACATATCTATCATTGTTTTAACATCACTCAATACAGGATCTTCTAATACTCCAGAAGCATATACACCTTCTAAAGATTTTACAAATGATTGAGTTACAGCAAATTCCATTATTGTATTTGTTGTATAAACTTGAATTTGTTCAAAAATAAACTCACTATAAATTCTTTTACATCTTAAGTAACTAAGGTATGGTATAACAAATACAGCTGCCACTGCATAAACTATACTTATAAGTACATTATAGAAGTATAAATATGATATAGCAAAAGCTCCACCTGCAAAAAGTATTACTTGAGTAGTATACTGTTTAGCAGAATACTCCATACCTAATTCTTTAACTTTCTCTCTAGTCTTTTTGAAAGAATATGGAGCAAATTTATCGTATGCATCTCCTACTTTATCAACAATAAATTTATAAGTAATAGCACCCGTATTGTTTCTATATAAAACTATAAATATTAATATTACAGCAACTAATAAAAACTCCATACTTCACCTCTTTCTATAAATCTAAAACCTCTTCATTACTACTTACTACATTTTGTGTAGGAATAGTATTTACTACTGGAGTAGAAGTATTTTCTACAGGAGCAGCATTTACTACTGGAGTAGAAGGATTCTCTACAGGAGTAGCATTTACTACTGGAGTAGAAGGATTTTCTACAGGAGTAGCATTTACTACTGGGGTAGTAGTATTATTATTTTCTTCTTTTACTATTATATCTTTAGGTATAACTACACCTTGAGCTGCTAAGTAATCTATTAAGTACTTAGAAGGATTCTTCATATATACTTGTCCTCCTGGAGTCTTTCTATAAATTACATTACTCTTAGCATTATTTTCTTCATCTACATAAAATTCACATACTTCACATACTTCACGTACAAATCTTTGAGTTTTAACATCTTGATAACCTCTTATGTGAACACCAATTTGTACATATCTATATATAGATTTTAAGAATTGATCTATATCCAAATTTGTTTCAAGCAAACTATACATACGGTTTGGAATAGATTCTGCTTTATCCGCGTGTATTGTAGATAAAATATAGTGACCTGAAGATATAGAGTTACGTACAGCCATAACAGCTTCTGCACTACGAACCTCAGATAATAATATCCATTTTGGGTTCTGTCTCATACATGTAACTAGTACTTCTGTATAAGAAGCTATATTATTAGTTTTCATAGCAACTATATCTCTACCAGGAAATATCTTATCTAAGTGAAGTTCTAGAGTATCCTCGATAGTTATTAATTTCTCATTTTCTTTAGTATGAGAAGCTAAATACTTCAAGAACTCAGTCTTACCACTACCAGTTTCACCACTGATTATGATATTACAATGTCCTTCTACACACTTTAATAGGAAATCATGAACAGTTTCAGTTATATATTTATCCGCTAATATCTTTTCTTTCTTTAATCTTATCTTAGCGGGTGTCTTTCTCATAAGTAACGCTATTCCATTTTTAGCAATAGACTCATGTACAAAGTTAAGACGTAATTCTGCACTTTCAGCATCCAAGAATGGATGAGCCATATTAAATGTTTTTCCCATCATATTTGCACATTGGAATGCTAATTTTTCTATTACAGCATTATTAACATCTTGCACTTCTGGTTTATATATACCTTTTGATAAAGATTTAAGCCATAATTGACCATTATTACTATATGATACGTCAGTTATATCATCATCTTCTAAATATTTTTTTAATGGGCCAAAGTCTACATTACTAAACATTGCATCCATATAATTACCCCTTTCTAATACAATTATTGTTCTATAGTTGGATCTACAACATTAGGTAATTGATCCTCAGTTATAGTACCAGTATTAAGTTCTATATATGACTTAAGTGCTGTAGAAGCAAGTCTTAAAGTTCCAGGTTCTGCACTATAAGATTCAGTTGTTGGAACTGGAATCAATTCAGCTGATATATTCTTTACATTAGATAAATATGTAGCCTTCCTTAACAATAAATGAATATCCTCAGGAACAGCAAATATTATATAAGCTGGTGTCCTATCCTCTTCACTGTTTTCAAATACATGTCTACCATTTCTATCCTTTACAGCTAAAACCTTAACATTTTCTACTAACTTACCTATCATAGGCTTACCGTCTTGATCTAAAACTTTTAAATATAAATCAATATAATTACCAGGGAATATTGAATTACCATAAGTAGAACTAGTACTAACAGATAAATTAAATGGAGTATATCCTGCTGGGACATTAACTAACGCAGCATCAGGCAACTCATCTGCAGTAACTACTGTACTCTTATAAAACAAACTTCCTTGTGGAATCATAGTATTATAATTAGACCATTTACCAACTATATTATTAAGATTCTTTAATGTATCAGAATTTACCATGCTAGGTAAAACCTCTACATAACCAACCATATCCTCTGTTATTTTAGTCCTTGGTTGAATATTAACTTTAGCATATGGAACTTTTACTGGAGTAATGGCCTTATTTATTCTCCAGTTATATCCAAAATACAATATAACAAGTATTAATACAGTACCTATTATTGTAACAGTATTTTTATTTTGTAAAAACTTTTTT
>JAEEGL015079220.1_pt1 | contig 17637 bp, 13 predicted proteins | sample 9134231 | NCBI WGS metagenome assembly JAEEGL01 (sample SAMN16246548, study PRJNA631951) | gut metagenome | biome: gut microbiome; feature: rumen; material: fiber-attached | host: Bos | place: Iran: Karaj | collected 2018-10 | reverse complement strand
GGGATACATTTCAGTCAGTGTAAGAAATGCGGGAGGACAGATCCCCATTCCTGAAAACATATGGTTCGTGCTGTCTGCGATAGTTGTGATGTGTGTTGCGATAATGCGGATCGATTATATAGATATAGGCGGCTGGTATTATACGCAGGGTGTCGGTATAACCGTGCTTCATGTGTATCTGGGACTGATGCTCGCAGTGTGCATTTTCCTTGTTGCGTTCAATTACAACAGGCTTAACCGGAAAAAGATCATCGCAATAATCATTTCCGTATTATCCCAGGGAATAGTTTATATCATTCAGCTTTTTACAAAGAAGGATATCATAACCTCACTGGGAAATGCCCTGATGGTAGTCAGTCTTTATGTCATATCCGAGAATCCGGATCAGCTCCTTATCGAGCGTCTCGAATTTGAAAGGGACAGAGCAAATGTTGCAAATGCCACCAAGTCATCGTTTATAGCTCATATTTCTCATGAGATAAGGACTCCTATAAATGCCATCCTCGGTATGAACGAGATGATAATCCGCGAATCCAAGGAAGAAAAATCAAGGCAGTATGCCGCAGATATATCTCAGGCGGCTCAGACTCTTTACAGCATCATAAACGATGTACTTGATATATCACGTATCGAATCGGGCAAGCTGGATATAATTCCGATAGAATACAAACTCGATCAGATGCTCTACGACACCATATCTGTCTTTAAGCCCAGGATCGAAGCTAAGAAGATAGAATTTATCGTAGATGTCAGTTCAACACTGCCCAACACGCTCTACGGTGATGATGTGCACATAAGACAGGTTATCTCCAACCTGCTCTCAAATGCCATAAAGTATACCCATGAGGGATTCGTCAAACTGTCAGTCAGCGGTGAGTTCAGGGGAGACATGGTCGATCTCTTCTTCGAGATAAAGGACACCGGAATAGGCATAAAGGAAGAGGATATCGAGAAGCTTTTCATCGCTTTTGAAAGGATAGAAGAGAGCCGTAACCGTAATATCGAAGGAACCGGCCTTGGAATGACCATCACGAACAGCCTTCTTAAGCTGATGGGCAGCAGGCTCAGTGTTAACAGCGTCTATGGAGAAGGAAGCATATTCTCATTTACACTGACCCAGAGGATAGTCAGTCAGGATACTATCGGAAATTTCACCACCTTTGCCAAGCAGCAGGAGGCTCCGTCTGAGATCACATTTACAGCTCCTTCGGTCAAAGTTCTCGTGGTTGATGATAATGCAATAAACAGGCGTGTATTCAGGTCGCTGCTTTCAAGGACTCAGATCATGATAGATGAGGCTGACAGCGGAAACAAGTGTCTTGAAATGATAAGGGAAGAGCAGTATGACATGATCTTCCTCGATCATATGATGCCGGGAATGGACGGAATAGAAACGGTTGAGATAATCAAATCAGACAATACCCACAAGAATACCAAGACTCCTATAGTCATGCTGACTGCGAATACCATGGGTAACGCGGCCGAGCTTTATAAACAGAACGGACTTGATTCATATCTTCCGAAGCCCATTTTTGTAAGAGATCTCGAAAAGACAATAAAGACTTATATTCCTTCGTACAAGCTGATCTATCCTGCAAGAGAGAGTCAGGATAAGAAGCTTTCTTCGGAGAACTGGCAGGAAGAACTTCCGAGCGTTCGAGGTATCGACTGGGACGAAGCTGTAAAGCATCTTCCTTCTGCGGATATCCTCTTTACGACAGTCAGCGAATTCCGTGCGGCAATAGATACCGAAGCCGCGCTGCTTGATGAGTATTTTGCAAATATCCATGAGGGTAATAACCTTGAGAGTTTCCAGGTAAAGACTCACGCACTCAAATCTTCGGCGGCGCTGATCGGAGCGGATATGCTTTCAGAAGGAGCAAAGGAACTTGAATCTGCTGCGCGCGAAAGGGATTTCAGGATAATCAACGAAAAATATCCTTATATGATCAACTACTACAGAACATTTAAGGAGAGACTTGCTTTCTTTGACAGTGAGGAAACGACCAGAAAGACGGAAATAGATTTCCCTCAGGTACTTGCACTGGTTGAGATGGTACGTCTTGAATTAAATGACATGAACAAGCAGAATGCCCTTAATGCCATAGCAGAGATTGAGACATATAAATATCCTCCCGATATTCAGGAGGAGATTGAAAGCCTTAAACAGCAGACTATGGACTTTGACTCTGCATCTGTGGGAAAGACGGTTGATATACTTCTTACAAAACTCAGACTGCTTCGAAATTCCGGCAAGTGATCATTCGCATCTTTCGCAGATGTAGTCACGCACTTCGTTCCGGGGAATGTCAAGAGCAACAGAAAGCTCACCGTAGAGAAAATCTTCGGCCTGCTTAAAATATCGTGAATCAAGAGCGGTTACCTTAAAGCCTTTAAGGAGCCGCTTTTCCTTGCGCAGATGAATGGTCTTTATCAATGAAACAAGAGCCTTGGGATCACTTGAATGGATAAGATCCTTATAGGTTTTCTCAAGAGTCTTTTCATCGGCGATGGCGATGGTATCTATTGAAGGAATCTCCGTGATGAGTTCCTCAGCCTGCTTTCTGTTAAGGGCAGGACGCATTCCTTCATCAAGGTCTATGGGCTTATATACAGTGCTCCCGTTAGAAAAAACGGGCTTCAACAGGTAGTACTTACGGGTCTTGTCGACGCCGTCAAGGTTGAGCGTGGTAATATCCTCTACCTGACAAATGCCGTTAACTCCGCATATAACGTACTGACCTTTTTTGTACATAAGTGCTCCTTTCTGAATTGTTATAAAGAAAAACCGCGTGGATACTGGAAAAATCCCGATACAAACTAATTATATCACTTACTTTTTGAAAATGTCAGCGAAATTTAATGAAAAATATTGACTAAAAATACACTGTATGTTATTCTAATCCAAATTTCCTTTTGTTGAAAGCAAAGCGGATTAATTGTGAGCAAAGGTGTTTTTGCGCATGATCATCCGTTATTTTTTTGCTTCAGAAAGGAAAATCATGAAAAAGAAAGTATTATCGTTATCTCTGATCTTAGTGATCTTATTATTTCTTTGCCCGGATATCAGGGCCCGTGCCGATACGGGAATCGCTTTTTATATCACACATAAACACACAGGAAGCCGGGATGCATGCGGCGGATGTTATACTTTGCCTCATTATCACGTGCACTCCGACCCCGGCAGCGGGGACTGTTATACCCCGAGATACCATGAACACACCGGATCACCTTCGGGAGGAGGCTGCTATACGGTCCCTGTTCTGCACGAACATACGGGAGACGGTACGTGCGCCGAAGGCTGCTATGTGGCAAGATACCATTCGCATAACTCGGACTGCTACCGGACAGGATCATGTAACTGGCAAAGAACGATCCGCACAGTCGGGCTGACTGAGAGCTGGTGTCATATCCACCGTGATATTACCCAGGTTGAAGCCGAGATCACGGAGACTCATTCTTCGTGCGGTCAGGATACCAGATACGATTATGTATCGTACTGTCCATCCTGCGGATACTCAGGTGCGATGGGCGGAGTCCACGATTATTCAGTACTTACCTGTACCAAAGGAACATCATATGTAGAGGGTTACGTTCTCGGTTGCAGTCATGTCGAGGGAGATGTCGATCACTATGACCCGGGATGCGATATGGAAGGTGTCATCGAAGGATATGATCTGACCTGCAGCAAGACCGGCTCGCATATTGATTTTTATGATCCCGGGTGCGGTCTTGAGGACGGACAGAATGCGGTCGCGGTCAGAGTGGATCAGAGTCCGGTATCAGGAGGAGGCATGCAGCTTACGGTATCCCTTGAAGATCAAAGCGGTGGTGTTATCGATATTTCGGGCGCTGATTTTCTCTGGAAGGATACGGAGGGCAATGAGCTTGGAACGGGAGATTCGTTAACCGTATCGGCCAACGGAACATACGGGCTAAGTGTTATAGTTTCGGATGACGGGATATATGCGGATTCCTGCAACGGAAATGTTGAAGTTACCGGAATAAGACCTCCCTCATCAGGTGGCGGGAACGGCAATGACAACCCGGGTGATAACCGGGATGAAGGTGATGGCTCATCAAATGGCGACGGAAGTTCGGGCAACGGATATGACAGCGGCTCGGATTCAGGAGACGATGATACGTATTACGCCGTTGCAACTCCGACTCCTACACCAACCGCAACCCCGGCAGTTGCCGTAAATACAGGTTCGAATGGAAAAACCGACACCAGAGAGACGTCATCGGGATCAAAATGGAGAAATGATGATGCTGATTCCGGATCGGATGGAAGCAGCTCTGATGACATGTTCATCGGAAAGGCTGATCAGACTGCGGGGATCGACAGGAACATTACCGTTGAAAAGCGAAAGGCAGATGCCACAAAAACCGAGGCCGGAAATAAAGAAAACCTTGATAAGGGCGAGGTGAGTGATACGGATCCGGACAGATCGGGAGGTTTTCTTGGCAAGGCAGGGCAGTTCCTCAGGACTCCGGCTGGCCGGGTGATAACCATCGGTGTTTCGACTGCTCTGCTTATTGGCGCCGGGTTCCTCCTTCTTGTCCTTCTTCGAAGGACTGTCATCGTATTTAACTTTGACGGACAGATGAAGAGACATTTTGTCGGAATTGTATTCATACGCCTTAAAAAGGACGGATACGAGCTGGAGATACCCGATGACATCTGTGAAAGAGCCTATACCAGCAGATATGAATTCTTCATGGGATTTTTCATGATAGGCTGTGACAGCGATACGCAGATACTGGTCATCAAAAAAGACCGTCAGACGATGGCTAAAATCGAACGCATGATGAGAGTGACAATATAATGCCGAAAAGTGCCTGAATATTTGCATTTACCCCGCTAAAGTGATAAACTCGAAGTGTTATTTTGTAACACAAGGAGGATATTATTATGAAAAAATCACTGGTAACACTTTTGGCGATCAGTATGTGTGCAGTACTGTTAGCCGGATGTGGTGCTCCCAAGGAGAGCCCTGCCACACCCGAAGCTCCCGCAGATACTGCTGCTGAAACAACAACGGATGACGCAGCGCAGGATACCGCAGCCTCTGCATCAGCAGCTCTTGCTGACGGAGTTCTTACTGTAGGAACCAACGCTGAGTTCCCTCCCTTCGAGTATGTAGGGGATGACGGACAGCCTGACGGTTTCGATATGGCACTCATCAAGGCTGTAGGCGAAAAGATGGGCGTTGAAGTCAAGATCGAGAACATGGAATTCTCTTCACTTGTTTCATCTATCGGAAACAAGATCGATGTAGCCATCGCAGGTATGACTGTAACTGAAGAGCGTAAGGAAGTTGTTGACTTCTCTGATTCTTACTATGATGCAGTTCAGTATGTTATAGTTCCTGCCGATTCTTCAATCGCAGCTGCAGAGGATCTCGTAGGCAAGACAGTAGGCGTTCAGCTCGGTACGACAGGTGATTTCCTTGCTCAGGATATCGAGGGCTCAACGGTTTCTTCTTACAACAAGGCTGTTGATGCTGTTAACGATCTTCTTAACGGACGTTCTGATCTCGTTATCGTTGATAAGAATCCCGCACTTGTATTTGCAGGAATGTATCCCGATGACGTTGTTGCACTTGACGGTGCTCAGTTCGGTTTCGAAGTTGAGAATTACGCTATAGCAATGCCCAAGGGTGATGCAGAACTTGCTGATGCCATCAACAATGCTATCAAGGAGCTTAAGGCTGACGGCACATTCGATAAGCTTGTAGCCGAGTACATTGAGGGAAGCAACTAAATGCAATCATGGTTCATACATGTTGGTGAAATGTTCCAGCGGGCCTTCTTAAAGGAGGACCGCTGGAAATTATATCTTGGCGGATTGGGCGTTACTTTAAAAGTAGCGTTCTTTGCCGCTATTCTGGGTGTTATTCTCGGTACGATAGCAGCTTTAATGAAGCTGTCTGTCAAAAAGAACGGCAAACCGAGTGTAAGATCCATAATAGCTACAATCTATATTGACATCATTCGCGGAACACCTTCTGTCGTTCAGCTGCTTATCATGTGGTTCATCATCATGAAGAACTGCAGGAACGGAGTGCTTGTAGCTGTACTTTCCTTCGGAATAAACTCAGGTGCATATGTGGCTGAGATAATAAGAGCCGGAATACTTGCTGTCGATCACGGACAGACCGAGGCCGGAAGGTCGCTGGGCCTTTCTTCGGCACAGACGATGATGTATATAGTGATCCCGCAGGCCATAAAGAACGTACTGCCTCCCATAGGTAATGAATTTATCGTGCTGCTTAAGGAAACGGCGATAGTAGGATACGTATCTTTATCTGACCTTACACGTGTGGCAAACCAGGTTTCTTCGCGGACATATGAGGCATTCATGCCCCTTATAGGTGCCGCTGTCATATACTTTATCATAATCAAGATACTGTCGATCCTTCTCGGCAGGCTCGAAAGGAGGCTGCGTAAGAGTGATAGACGTTAAGGACCTCCACAAAACATTCGAAGACAATCATGTATTACGGGGCGTAAGTTACCATATCAATCCCGGCGAAAAGATAGTTGTGATAGGACCCTCTGGTTCCGGCAAGTCAACCTTCCTTCGCTGTCTGAACCTTCTTGAGACTCCCACGAGCGGAGATATTTTTCTTGAAGGGGAATGTATAACAGACCCCAACGTTAACCTTAATAAAGTGCGTCAGAAGATGGGCATGGTGTTCCAGCACTTTAACCTGTTTAATAATCTGACGATACTCGATAATATCACGCTGGCTCCAATAAAGCTTAAGCTCATGAACAAGGACGAGGCCGTGGAAAAGGCTTTTTCACTGCTTGATCGCGTGGGCTTAAGGGACAAGGCCGATGCATACCCCTCATCGCTTTCCGGCGGACAGAAGCAGAGAATAGCCATAGTAAGAGCTCTTGCAATGAATCCCAAGGTGATGCTTTTTGATGAGCCCACGTCAGCTCTCGATCCCGAGATGGTCGGCGAAGTTCTTGAAGTTATGAAGGAGCTTGCCGAAGCGGGAATGACAATGGTTGTTGTCACTCACGAAATGGGATTTGCAAGGGAAGTCGGAACAAAGGTGCTCTTCATGGATGAGGGCAATATCGTGGAAGAGAACACACCCGATGAGTTCTTTAGCAATCCTCAGTCTCCAAGACTTAAGGATTTCCTTTCAAAGGTTTTATGATAACTGTTTCCTTATGCATGATCGTCAAAAATGAATCGAAGGTGCTCTCAAGGTGTCTTGACAGTATTGCGGATCTCGTAGATGAGATAGTGATCGTTGATACGGGATCTACGGATGACACCGTGGCAATTGCGCGCCTTTATACCGACAGAGTATACGATTTTAAGTGGATCGACGATTTTTCAGCAGCAAGGAACTATGCTTTTTCCCTGTGTGAATGTGATTACATCTATTCTGCCGATGCAGATGAGATATTAAATGACGAAAACAGGGAGAAGTTCAGGATATTAAAGGAATCCCTTGATCCCGAGATAGAGATCGTGCAGATGTATTACGGCAATCAGCTTGAAAACGGCACGGTCTACAATTTTGACAGGGAGCTTCGCCCCAAACTTTTTAAGAGGGTAAGAAAGTTCACATGGATAGAAAGAGTCCACGAAACCGTAAGGACGGACCCGGTAGTTTTTGATTCTGATATAGAGATAACACATAAACCTCTTTCAAATCATGCATCCCGGGACTACAGGGTGTTTGAAGACATGATCAGGAACGGAGAAAAGTTTTCTCCGAGGCTTTTTTCATTCTATGCAAAGGAACTTTTTGTTTCGGGAGAAAAGGATGATTTCAGAAAAGCAGAGGATTTCTTCACACAGATAGCGGATGGTGAAGAGACCACGCCCGATGACCTTCGCTTCGCGATCTGCATAGTTGTTAAGGCAGCTTACTGGCGTCAGGATTATCTCAAGATGTACCGCTATGCGATGAAGGAAGTTGCAGGAGATCCCTGCAGCGAGATATGCTTCCTGCTGGGATCATATTATGAGGATCTAAGGGACTATAAGGAAGCGGCAATCTGGTATTATAACGCCGCATTTGAGTGCCACAGCATTCTAAATATCAAATACGAAAAAGAATACGCACTCCAGGGATTGGTGGACGTATATAACAATCTGGGGCTTACGGAGCAGGCCCGTGAATATGAAAAACTGCTCGGAGAATTATGAGCTGGGAAGACAAGATAAGAAAGGTTGTTCCGTATGTAGCGGGTGAACAGCCTTCAGGTAAGGTCATTAAACTTAACACGAACGAATTTCCATATCCTCCGTCACCTATGGTGGCAACGAGGCTTTATGATATGGCACAGGATGAGATAGATGCATCGGACAACATGCTCCGAAAGTATCCGAACATGGATGCGGATAAGCTGGTCCGTGCGATATCACAGGTTTATGACATCGATTACGATAAGATATTTGTGGGAGTAGGTTCGGATGATGTTCTTGCGATGGCTTTCCTTACCTACTTTAATTCGGACAAGCCGATACTTTTTCCTGATATAACCTATTCGTTCTATGACGTCTGGGCTGAAGTTTTCAGGATCCCTTATGAACAGAAGCCTCTCGATGATAACTTTTTTATAAAAAAGGAGGATTACATCGGAAAGGATTGCGGCGGTATCATTATCCCCAATCCGAACGCACCTACAGGTGTGCTTGAAGATGTGGCATTCTTTGAGGATATCATTAAGAACAATCCCGACTGCATCGTTATAATCGATGAGGCATATATAGATTTCGGAGGTAAGAGTGCACTTCCTCTCATCGACAAATATGACAATGTTGTCATAGTTCAGACCTTCTCCAAATCAAGAGCACTTGCAGGACTTCGGATAGGAATGGCTTTTTCAAATCCGAAACTCATCAAGTATCTTAAGGATGTCAAATTTTCGATAAATTCCTATACGATGAATTATCCTGCGATCGAGATAGGTACCGTTTCAATGCTCGATACCGAGTATTTTAATAAGACGGTGAACATGCTCATCAAAACCAGGGAAGAGACCAAGGCTGAATTAAAAGAGCTCGGGTTTAAGTTTGCGGATTCAAAGTCCAACTTTATATTTGCAACTCATGAAAAAGTTCCGGCCAGGGAGATATTTACAAAGCTTAAAGAAAGAAACATATATGTGCGTCACTGGAACAAACCACGTATCGATAACCATCTTCGCATATCCATCGGTACGGATGAAGAGATGCACACATTAATAGAAGCACTAAAGGAGATATTAAATTGAGCGCACTGACAGACCATATAGTACAGGCCTTTTCAGGCAACCTTGTGACACAGTATATAGCTTGTTTCATCGTATCGATGATACCGCTGATAGAACTGAGGGGAGCCATACCGGTAGCCTATATCTTTAAGAGCATGAACCCCGAATTCAACCTGTTTTTCGGCTACATAATTATTGCTATAGGAAACATGATACCCGTTCCGATCATCTTTTTCTTTGCAAGAAAAGTTCTGGAATGGGGAGCAGATAAAAAGGTGATAGGTAAATTCTTTACCTTCTGTCTTGAAAAGGGACATAAGGGCGGTGAAAAGCTCCAGTCCAAGGCTGGACGGGGACTCTTTGTGGCACTGATGCTGTTCGTTGGAATCCCCCTTCCGGGAACCGGGGCATGGACAGGCACACTTGCCGCATCGATCCTTGACATGAAGTTTAAAGAAAGTATCCTTGCTGTTATATGTGGAGTTGCTCTTGCAGGAATCATAGTCGGACTTCTCTGCACACTGGGATTCGGAGCCCTCGTGGGTATCGGAGGATGATCATACCGGAGTTAGCGGCGTGACCGCGAAAGGTATTAATATGGAATGCTACACTGAATTTGCATATTTATATGATACTTTTATGGAGGATGTGCCGTACGATAAGTGGGCAGACCTCCTTTCCTGTCTTATGAAGGCATACGGAGACAATATCAGATCCGTTCTCGATCTCGGATGCGGGACCGGTACGCTGACACTTAAGTTAAGCGATATGGGCTATGATGTAATAGGGGTCGATAACTCACAGGACATGCTTTCTGTAGCCGATGCCAAGGCATTTGAGAATAATAAGGATATCCTTTTTATCAATCAGGACATGCGCACACTGGAACTTGTTGAAAAGCAGGACTGCATAGTTTCTGTATGCGACTGTATCAATTACCTGGTGCTTGATGAAGATGTACTTGATACTTTTGGAAGTGTAAAGAACTGTCTTAACAGGGACGGATTGTTTATCTTTGATTTCAATACCGTATACAAGTATGAGACAGTTATAGGTGATACCACGATAGCTGAAAACCGCGAGGATTGCAGTTTTATCTGGGAGAATTTCTACAGCCCGGATGATCATATAAACGAATATGATGTGACATTTTTTAAAAAGGTTTCCGACGAAGAAGACGGATTGTTTAAAAGATTCGAGGAAACGCATATTCAGAGGGCTTATACCCTTGAAGAGATGAAAATGTTCATTCTAAAGGCAGGATTTCGCTTTATCACTGCCATAGATGAGGAAACCGGAAAGGAACCGACAGACCGGTCCGAACGGATATACATGGTCTGCAGAAAATAATGGAAACAAGAGATTACATGGTCAGGGCAACAGCCGCCGATGCTCAGATACTCGCATTTGCCGCTACAACCCGGGACTTAACTGAATATGCCAGAACGTGTCACGATACTTCTCCCATAATGACTGCTGCGCTGGGAAGGCTGATGACGGGAACACTCATGATGGGTGCCATGCTTAAAAATGACAATGACGTCACAACCGTTCAGATAAGGGGTGTCGGTCCTGCCAAAGGACTGACAGCAACCGCCAACGGACACGGTGAGGTCAACGGATATACGATGAATCCTCAGGTCATGCTGCCGCCGAATTCCGAGGGCAAGCTGGATGTAGGAGGCGCCATAGGGGAAGGATACCTGCGTGTCATCAAGGACCTGGGACTTAAGGATCCGTATGTTGGAACAGTTCAGCTTCAGACAGGTGAGATAGCAGAAGATCTGACCTATTACTTTGCAACATCGGAACAGACTCCCTCAAGTGTTGGACTCGGAGTCCTTATGAACAGGGACAACACGGTTAAGCAGGCGGGAGGTTTTATAATCCAGCTGATGCCGTTTGTAACGGACGAGGTACTTGATGTGCTGGAGCAGAAGCTTCAGAGCATAAAGAGTGTAACGGCTATCCTTGATGAAGGCAATACTCCGGAGCAGATGCTTGAGATGCTGCTGGGAGATCTGGGACTGGAGATAACGGACAGGATGCCCTGCTGCTTTAAATGCAACTGCGACAGAAGCCGTGTTGAAAAGGCGCTCGTTTCGCTCGGGCATGATGAGATACAGGATATGATAAACGAAGGCAAGGATATCGAGATCAAGTGTCAGATATGCAACAAGCCGTATAATTTCACCATCGACGAACTAAAAAGATTATTGGATAAATAAATATTCGGAGGAAAGTAAAATGGATGTTTCTAAGAAGTACCACACACAATATTTCCTTCCGCCCACTGAATGCTATGACTGGGTCAGGAAGGATACGATAACGAAGGCACCGATCTGGTGCTCAGTAGACCTAAGAGATGGCAATCAGGCGCTCATCGAACCCATGAGCCTCGAGCAGAAGCTCGTATTCTTTAAGATGCTCACAGATATAGGCTTTAAGGAGATAGAGGTTGGTTTTCCAGCTGCATCCGATACGGAATATCAGTTCATGAGAGCCCTCATAGAAAGAAACATGATCCCTGATGATGTTACTGTTCAGGTACTGACTCAGGCCAGAGAACACATTATCAAAAAGACATTCGAGGCCGTTAAGGGTGCGCCTCACGCCATCGTTCATCTTTATAATTCAACATCTGTAGCGCAAAGAGAACAGGTATTTAAAAAGTCCAAGGAAGAAGTCCTTAACATAGCTGTTGAAGGAGCCAAACTCCTTAATGACCTCGCTAACGAGACGGAGGGTAATTTCTCATTTGAGTATTCACCCGAAAGTTTCCCGGGAACAGAGGTAGACTATGCGCTTGAAGTCTGCAATGCGGTCCTTGACGTATGGAAGCCCACACCGGATCACAAGGCCATAATAAATATACCCACAACCGTTCAGATCGCGATGCCTCATGTGTTCGCTTCCCAGGTTGAGTATTTCCACAAGAACCTTAAATACAGAGACGGTGTTGTTCTTTCTATCCATCCTCATAATGACAGAGGTGGCGGAGTTGCCGATGCTGAGTTCGGTGTTCTGGCAGGAGCTGACAGAGTAGAGGGAACACTGTTTGGAAACGGAGAGAGAACAGGTAACGTTGATGTTGTTACTCTGGCTCTTAACATGCTCACTCACGGATACGAGAGCGGACTTGATTTTTCAAATATCATGGAGATTCGAAAGATATACGAGGAGCTTACCGGGATGAGAGTCCATGAGAGGACTCCCTATGCCGGAGATCTGGTATTTACAGCGTTTTCAGGCTCACATCAGGATGCCATATCAAAGGGAATGGCATGGTGGGAGAGCGGCAAGTCCGATGGCAGATGGACAGTTCCTTACCTTCCGATCGATCCCAAGGATATCGGCAGGGAATACGAATCAGATGTCATCCGCATCAACTCACAGTCCGGCAAGGGCGGCGTAGCATTCATACTCAAGCAGAACTATGGTATGGTACTGCCCGAGAAGATGCGCGAGGAGGTCGGCTACCTCATAAAGGGCGTATCGGACGAGCGTCATGCAGAGCTTTCTCCTGTTGATATCTTCGAGATCTTCGAGAAGAATTACATCAAGATCAGAACGCACTTCGATGTTACGGGTTCAAATTTCACTCCCGAAGGCGAAGAACTAATGTTCACGCGTCTTACCATAAATCATGACGGAGTTGAAAAGAGGATCTCCGGTGAAGGTAACGGACGTCTCGATTCAGTTTCAAATGCGATCAAGGATTATTTCAATCTTGAATATACATTAAAGGTCTATGAAGAGCATGCCGTATCCATAGGTTCTTCTTCAAAGGCAGCTTCATATGTGGGAATAGAGAATAACGGCAGGATGTTCTGGGGTGTTGGTATCAACCAGGATATCATCAAGTCATCCGTTTCTGCTCTTGTTTCTGCTGTAAACAAGATCCTGTAAAAACATGAAGAGATTTCTGACCGGTTTATCCAAGATCATATTCAGCCGTGCGCTGATCATCATGCTCATCGTGCTCTCGCAGTTTGCACTGCTCGTGGCAGGAGGTTATTTTCTGGCATCAAAGTCGGATTACTTCTACTATGCGATGTATCTTCTGGGTGCGATAGTGGTCATAGCGATCATAAACAAGGATGAACCTGCAGAATTCAAACTTACATGGGCTGTCATCACCCTCATCCTGCCTTTGGTCGGGATACTGCTTTACGCATTCAATAAAAGCAACTGGGGTATGATCGCACTTAAGCATAAGGTTGATGAGGAACTGCTGGTTTCGAGACACCTTATAAGCATTTCCGAGAGTACGAAAGAGTCTCTTTACATGGAAGATCCGGATTTTCAGAGATTTTCCGGATACATGAATGACAAGTGCGGCTATCCCACTTATCACAACACCCGCGTCACATATTATCCCATCGGTGAGGAGAATATCGATGCGATACGTGAAGAACTTAAAAAAGCAAAGAAGTTTATCTTTGTAGAGTATTTCATCATCGCCCAGGGACAGGTCTGGGATTCTGTTCTTGAGATCCTGAAACAGAAGGTTGACGAGGGAGTTGAGGTAAGAGTCATGTATGACGGACTTTGTTCGCTTTTTAAACTCCCCTACAGATATCCGCGCAAATTGAAAGAAATGGGAATTAATGCCAGGATGTTTGCTCCTGTGATCCCATTCTTTTCTACTACGCAGAACAACAGAGACCACAGAAAGGTCCTTGTTATCGACGGAAAAGTCGCGTTTACGGGTGGAGTCAATCTTGCCGATGAATATGCCAATATTAAAACTCTTTTCGGGCACTGGAAGGATATAGGAGTTAAGATTGAGGGCCGTGCGGTCCTTTCCATGACCAGGATGTTCATACAGAACTGGAATCTGTACGGTGACATAGAGACAGATTATGAAAAATATCTGGAAGAGGATACTGAATGTCCCAAACCGGAACATGACGGATATGTCATTCCCTACGGAGATACTCCAACTACGAAATACGAGATCGGCAAGACGGTATATGAGGATATGATCAACCATGCCAACGATTATATTCATATAATGACACCGTATTTTATAGTAGACCGCGAGTTTTTAAGTGCGATAAAGTATGCTGCGTTCAAGGGCGTTGATGTCAAGATCATAATCCCGCATATCCCGGATAAAAAGATACCCTACTATGTTGCAAGGACTTTCTACCCCGAACTTCTTGATGCAGGAGTCAGGATATACGAATATGCTCCCGGTTTTGTACATGCCAAGAGCCTCGTTGCAGATGGTAAGATGGCTGCCCTGGGCTCCGTTAATCTCGATTACAGAAGCTTTTACCACCACTTTGAATGCGGTGTGTATCTTTACAAGAATTCATCCATATATGACATGGAAAAAGATTTTTCGGAAACTCTGGCAAAATGCATAGAGGTCACTTCCGAGTATTATAAAAAAGAAATCCCCACAAGCCAGAAGCTCGTGGGGAGGTCTGTTAAACTGTTTGCGCCTTTGCTTTGATCATCCCATTGTTACAACTACGTTGTACTCTTTCTGTCCTTCGACATAAGGGATGATGCATCCGTCAACATTCTGTCCGTTAACGGTCATCGACTTAACACCCTTTTCAACATCATTGGGGTTCTTAACCTCGATATTGTATGTAGCGCCGCGGAACTTACGTGTGATCGTAAAGTCGCCGAAGCCGTGAGGTGTACAGGGATCAACCTGCAGTCCCTTGTGAGTGGGATATACACCGAGGATGTACTGTGAAATGTTGCAGAACGTCCATGCTGCGGTTCCTGTAAGCCATGAGTTCTTACCTTCGCCGGGAATGTAGGCATCATTACCTGCGACCATCTGGCAGTATACATAAGGCTCAGTCTTGTGGATTTCTGAGATCTCTTCGGTATAAGCAGGACAGGTCTTCTTGTATATCTCAAATGCTCTGTCACCGCGTCCGATAACGGTCTCTGCGATAGAAACCCATGGATTATTGTGGCAGAAGATACCTGCATTCTCTTTGTATCCGGGCGGATATGATGTGATCTCACCAAGCTCGAGGTGATATACCGTATAAGCGGGCTGGAGGATCATTACGCCGTATTCGCAGTCGAGATGTTCCTTAACCGAATCAAGTGCCTTCTTTGCAAGTCCTTCCTTAACACCGATACCTGCAAGTGAGCAGAATCCGTTAGACTCGATGAAGATCTTACCTTCTTCGCATTCCTTTGAACCAATCTTGTGGCTGTAAGCATCATATGCTCTTACGAACCAGTCACCGTCCCAGCCGTCCTTAAGAACCGTGTCGTACATGATCTGAACTTCCTTGCGGGCACGCTCTGCTTCAGCAGTGTCACCGAGGAGCTCAGCAAGCTGTGCATATTCCTCACCGTACTTGACGAACATACCTGCGATGAATACTGATTCAGCAACGGGACCCTCTGAAGGTCCGAAGCACTGGAATGATTCGCCGGGATGCTCTGAGAAGCAGTTAAGGTTAAGACAGTCATTCCAGTCTGCACGTCCGATAAGAGGAAGACCGTGAGGTCCTTTGTTATTAACTGTAAAGTCAAATGAACGCTTTAAGTGCTCCATAAGAGTTGTAGCAACGCTCATATCATTATCATAAGGAACCATTTCCTTGAGGATCGAAGTATCACCTGTCTCACGAACGTAAGCAGATGTACCAGCGATGAGCCAGAGAGGATCGTCATTGAATCCTGAACCGATATCAGAGTTACCTCTCTTTGTAAGAGGCTGATACTGGTGATAAGCCGAACCGTTCTGGAACTGGGTTGAAGCGATATCGATGATACGCTCTCTTGCTCGCTCGGGGATAAGGTGAACGAATCCGAGAAGGTCCTGGTTGGAATCTCTGAAGCCCATTCCGCGTCCGATACCTGACTCATAATATGAAGCCGAACGGCTCATGTTAAAGGTAACCATGCACTGATACTGGTTCCAGATGTTGACCATGCGGTTAACCTTGTCGTTAGCTGATTTAACAGTGTAGATAGAAAGCAGGTTATCCCAGTATTCCTTAAGCTTTGCAAATGCCTTGTCAACATCGGCATCTGTCTGGTACTTTGCAAGCATTGCCTTTGCGGGAGCCTTGTTAACGACACCCTTTGATTCCCACTTCTGATCCTCGGGATTCTCGCAGTAACCGAGAACGAATACGAATGACTTTGATTCGCCGGGAGCAAGTGTGATGTTTATCTGATGAACTGCAACAGGTGACCAGCCGTGTGCGATCGAGCCTGTGCATTCGCCTTTTTCAAATACAACCTCAGGATCATGGTTGTCATGATATGCTCCGAGGAAAGCATCCCTTGAAGTATCGAAACCGTCGATCTTGGAATTAACGGAATAAACAGCGTAGTGATTACGTCTCTCACGGTACTCGGTCTTGTGATAGATGGTAGAATCAATAACTTCAACCTCACCTGTTGAGAAGTTACGCTGGAAGTTCTTCATATCATCATCTGCGTTCCAAAGACACCACTCAACATAAGAGAAGAGCTTGAGGTTCTTTGTGGAAGATGAGTTGTTGGTCAGCTTTATCTGATTGATCTCGCAAGTATCGTCTGTGGGAACGAAAGCAAGAACAGATGCAGCTACGTCATTCTTTGATGAATTCCACTTGCTGTATCCGATACCGTGACGGCACTCGTATGAATCCAGAGCAGTCTTTGTGGGCTGCCAGCCGGGATTCCAGACGGTATCGCCGTCCTTTATGTAGAAATACTTACCGTTAACATCGGCAGGAACACCGTTATAACGATAACGTGTCAGACGAAGGAGCTTGGCATCTTTGTAGAAAGAATAGCCGCCCATCGTGTTGGAAATCAGACTGAAAAAATCGTTAGTGCCCAGATAGTTGATCCAGGGCAGGGGTGTTTTGGGTGTAGTGATGACGTACTCTTTATTGGCATCATCAAAAAAACCGAACTTCATAAATCCTCTCCTTTGAAAAATACTTATAGTTTTTGCATACGATTTATCGTCGTACAGTGAAAATTATACAGAAATAAAAATGCCAATGCAACCAAAATAATGCCCGAAAATACAGTAATATTTCAGTATTTGCGTTGAAAAACGATTTCCGTTTTGGTAAAATTTTTCATGTACCATTTTTTTTCGAAGATCGAGTCAGAAAAGAAATAAAATTTTAGAGGATATCATGCGAAAAAGGATCGCACTTTTTGGCGGACAGGTACAAAGGGAAGGATATTATCCGGAACTTATAGACGAATTATCCAAGCTGGCCCATAGCCTTGATATGGACCTTTTTGTGATGCTCAACTACGGTATTTTCGACCATAACATCATCCTTTACGGAGAAGGCGAAAAGACTATCTTCAAAATACCTGATTTTGACACATTTGAAGGCATCATTGTTGATGAGAGCGTACTTCATGTAGAGGGTATGGCTGATGAACTGTATGAATATCTTAAGC
>JAEEGL010216096.1_pt1 | contig 17637 bp, 10 predicted proteins | sample 9134231 | NCBI WGS metagenome assembly JAEEGL01 (sample SAMN16246548, study PRJNA631951) | gut metagenome | biome: gut microbiome; feature: rumen; material: fiber-attached | host: Bos | place: Iran: Karaj | collected 2018-10 | reverse complement strand
AGCGGGACAGATTCTGAATACGCCGATTATAGTTGTATATCGACTCGGCTTTTATCTTGCATTCTTCCTGCTTGGATATTTTGTATTCTCAAGCGAGCAGGTAATGGAGAAGATGAAAAAACTGTTTCCGGTCTTTGCAGCCGTTGCACTTGCACTTTGCGTGGCGTTTGTCGTACTTTACTTCGGAGAGAATTATGCGGACAAACCGATTAACAGAGGACCTTTGTTTGCGGCATATGCATACTTCGGAAGCCTTGCGATTCTGTCGGGTTTTGCAAAGTTCTTCGATTTCCGAAATTCCTTTACCGCATGGATGTGCAAACACAGCCTTGGGCTTTACATGTTTCATTATCTCGGCATTTCGGCCGTTGCCTTATTTATAGCAAAGAAGGGACTTCTGCCTGCCGGAGTAATCTATCCGTTAAGCCTCCTTGCCGGACTTGCAGCCGGCATCGGATTTTATGAGATTATCTCCCGTATTCCGGTGTATCGCTGGACGGTGCTGGGGATTAAAAAAATGAAGAAATAAAGTTAAATATTAATATTGAATGCATGAAAGAACAGCCGGTATTCGGACACAATCCGTTACCGGCTGTTTTTTGATAAGGCCTCTAAGCGGACAAGGTGCCTGTTTGACTTTTACGCTTACATGTTGACAATGACAATCGCAAGAGATAGAATATATCAAAAAGATATATCATATTGATATAAAGAGAGAAATATAGATGAGGAAACATAAAGTGAACATCGCATATATCATATTAAAAATCGTAATGATTGTTCTGATTGTGTATTTCGCAACGGATTGTATCATGCAGACGATCTCCTATTCTTTCTATAAGGGCAATAAGCAGTTAAAAGAAGTCACATATACGCCGGAGGAAATACAGATTAATGAATCCTTTTACGGCTATGCTTACAACCGGGACGCGGATTCGGACAAGGTAATCCTGTTCTTCGGCGGTTCTATGTACATTGCATACAATACCGTCGGAATGTACGGCGGACAGTTTGACTGTCCTGTATTATCCATGGATTATTACGGCACGCAGAAAAGCAAGGGCAGAATGAATCTAAAATCCATGCAGCGTTCTGCGGAAGAGTTATATGATTATGCCAAAGCAAAATATCCGGAAAAAGAAATCTACGTTTTCGGACACAGTTACGGATGCGGAATGGCAGCCTATCTGGCAAGCGTAAGAGAGTGTAAACACCTGGTACTGGCTTCCGGATACCGGACAAGTGCGGATCTGTATAATAAGATTACACCGATTTTCTGGGGACCGATGCAGGTATTTATTAAGAACAATATCCGTGTGGATAAGTATGCAGCAAATACGAGATGTCCCGTAACGGTAATCGGTTCCGATTCGGATACTACGTTGGACGAAAAAATGCAACGTAAAGTTGCGGCTTTATATGCGAATGCGGATTGTAAGATCTTTGCGGGAATCAAACATGAAGATTATTTCGTAACGGATGATGTAATCCGGTATGTGAAAGAAACGGTATTGGATTGTAAATAAAGTGAATATGGTTATACTACGACGAAAAAGATGGTAGTACGTATTCCGGAGAGAAGGGAAAATGGCAAGAGAGAAAAGAATCAACATGGTAATTCTGGGACTTTTATCCCACGAGGACTTAACGGGATATGATATGAAAAAACGCATCGATACTGCCATCAGTTTTTTCTGGAACGGCAGTTTCGGGAATATCTATCCGGCCCTGAAAGAACTGGAAGAGGATGCCCTGATTAAAAGTAAAAAAACTTCCGTAGGCGGTCGTGAAAAGATTCTTTATCACATTACGGCGAAAGGGAAAAAAGAACTCGGAACATGGCTGAAAGACGACCAGGCGAGCAATGAACTACGTTACGAAACCCTGTTAAAAATTTTCTTTGCCGGAGGCGCGGACAGAAGCACGGCGTTTCGGAATATCGACCTCTTCGAAGAAAAGATTTCAAAGGACTTAAAGACTCTTAAGATGCTTTGCAGGTCACTGGAGGGTTGTCTCGATAATGACGATCATCTCTATTATTACCTGACGGCCTCCTTCGGTGTGGAGACGTATGAAGCATACCTGAAGTGGTGCACAAAAGCAAAGAAAATGTTAAAGTAACTGTAAGCCAAAAAGGAAAGGCGGTATGTATTATGAAAAGATTGGTTGATCCGGAATATTGATTTATTAAATTATAGATGCTATTATGAACCTGTACAGAGAAGAAACAATGGCGTTTCATCCAAAACGGATGGGACGCTTTTTTGCATTTTGGGGGATAAGTATGGCGGCATTTGATAAAGTAAAAAGCGGCATTCCGCAAATGGACGAAGCACTGGATTACATTCGTCTCGGAGACAATGTGGTATGGCGTGTATCGGACCTTTCGGAGTTTAAACTCTTCATGGAGCCGTATGTAAAGCAGGCAATTGAAGATAAGCGGAACATTATCTATTTTCGTTTTGCATCCCATGAACCTCTCGTGGAAGACCGGCCGGAAATCAAGACGGTTTGCGTGCCCTTGTCCCACCGCTTTGAGAATTTTACCGTGGACATTCATAACGTGATTGAGAGGGAAGGAAAAGATGCCTTCTATGTTTTCGACTGTCTGTCGGAACTGCAGACTGCGTGGGCAACGGACCTTATGATGGGAAATTTCTTCCGTGTAACCTGTCCGTTTCTCTTTATTCTGGATACGGTGGCATTTTTCCCGATTATCCGCGGAAAGCATTCCGTCCGTGCCATTAATAAAATTCTGAATACGACGCAGCTGTTCTTCGATGTATATTCCGATAAGAAAAATGTCTATGTGCGTCCGGAAAAGGTCTGGAACCGGAATTCGGAAACCATGTTTCTGCCGCATACCTATAATCCCGAAAACGGGGATTTTAAACCCATTCTGGACGGGGTCAAATCTTCTCACTTTTATCAGACCCTGGGTCATGCACAGCGTTCGGCCGAAGAGCAGTACTCTGATTCCTGGGACCGCTTTTTTAACCGCGTAAAACTGATGAACGAAAACGGAATGGACATTGCCGATGACTGTTACAGGATGTGCGACATCATGATGACACGTGATGATAAAATGCGTGAGATGGGAAAGAAGCATTTTACACCGAAGGATTATTTCGAGGTCCGGGATCATATGGTCGGCACCGGAATGATCGGAGGAAAAGCATGCGGAATGCTGCTTGCAAGAGCCATCATCCGAAACCGGGAAGAGGATATCAGCGAAGTTTTGGAACCGCACGATTCCTTCTACGTCGGCTCGGACGTGTACTATACCTATATTGTGGACAACAATCTCTGGGATACCAGAATCCGGCAAAGAACCGATGAGGGATATTTCGCGCTGGCATCAGAGTTTGCCGAGGGATTAATGAACGGAACTTTTTCGCAGTCGATGAAGGAACAGTTTATCCGAATCATCGAATACTATGGTCAGGATCCTTATATCATTCGTTCCAGTAGTATTCTCGAGGACGGATTCGGAAATGCATTTGCCGGAAAATATGAATCCGTATTCTGCGTAAATCGTGGAAGCTTAGAGGAACGGCTTGAAGAATTTGAACATGCCATCAAAGTGGTATATGCCAGTTCCATGAGTCTTTCGGCACTGGACTACCGGAAAAGAAGAGGTCTTGATCAGCGTGATGAGCAGATGGCTCTTTTGATACAGCGTGTTTCGGGCTCCTATTACGGCTCCAACTATATGCCGTGTGCGGCAGGCGTCGGCTATTCCTACAGCCCGTATAAAATCATGAAGGACAGCGATCCCACGGCCGGGATGCTGCGTCTTGTGATGGGACTTGGAACTTCTGCGGTGGACAGAACGGAAGGTTCGTATCCGAGAATTGTAAATCTGGATTTGCCGGAAAAATCGTCGTATTCTTCGTCCGCGGACAAGCATAAGTTTTCGCAGGGAAAAGCGGAAGTAATCGATATGTCGGAGCGGACACTGAAGAGATATTCCCTTTCCGATTTGGAGAAAGACATTCCGAAATATCTGGATAAAATCCTGCTGGAGCACGATTTTGATGCGGAACGCAGGCTTCGCGAAATGGGCAGGGACAGAGATGTCAAATTCATCTCCTGCAAGGGTCTCGTTTCGAATAAGACTCTGATGGAACAGATGAGGCGGATGCTTCACTGTATCGAGGAAGAATACGAGTACCCGGTCGATACCGAATTTACGATTAATATTTCGGAGAGCGGGGAGTATTCCATCGACCTTCTGCAATGCCGTCCCCTTCAGGTACAGAAAGGAAAAACCGGTACCGTAATTCCTGCGGATATTCCGAAAGAAAGGATTTTCCTGGAGAGCAAAGGTGCTTCCATGGGAATCTCCAAAGCGACGAAACTGGATATCATTGTCAGTGTGAATCCGGTGGGATATTACAATATGCCGTATAAAGAAAAAGATCTTGTAGCTAAGCTGATCGGCAGAATTAACTGGCAATACCGTGATGCGGGAAAGCACATGATGCTGATTGTCCCGGGACGAGTGGGAACCTCTTCGCCGGAACTTGGTGTTCCGACGGCATTTTCGGATATCAGCGCATTCGAAATCATATGCGAGGCAGAAGAATCCAAAGCCGGGTACAATCCGGAATTGTCATACGGAAGCCATATTTTCCAGGACCTGGTGGAAGCGGAAATTCTGTATACAGCGGTTTTTCATAATGAAAAAACCATTCAGTATTCGCCGGAAAAACTTGCGACTTCAAAAGATCTGGTTTCGGAATTCGACAAAGAAGGAATTCTTAAAGATATTGTGCATGTCTATGATGTCAGTGATCGAAATTGCGAAGTGTATAATGATGTAGCGGGTGAACATCTTCTAATCACCTGTTGACAAAGAAAACAAAGTGATATATAGTATCGTTTGAAAAGGCAATGGCGTCTTTTGTGAGCTTCGGCTCACAAAGGGCGCTTTTTTTATTATTTTTTACTTTTATATCCTCGGTAACAGGAGGCAAAGGCTATGAGCGAAAGTGACAATCAAAGCTACAATCAAAGCAAAAGACAGGGTTTATACGACCCGGCGTTTGAGCATGACAATTGCGGTATCGGTGCAGTCATCGATATCAAAGGAAGGGCAAGCCATAAGCTTGTAAGCGATGCATTATGTATCGTGGAAAACTTAGAGCACAGAGCCGGTAAGGATGCCGAAGGCAAAACCGGTGACGGCGTCGGAATCTTAACACAGATTCCTCACGAGTTCTTTGCTAAAAAATGCAAAGAGCTTGGTTTTGCGTTGCCCGGAAAGCGTCAGTACGGTGTCGGTTTCTTTTTCTTCCCGCAGGAAGAGTTTAAGAAACGTCGTGCCAAAGCCATGTTTGAAACCATCGTGCGCAAAGCGGGTCTTACCATTCTCGGTTGGAGAGATGTAGAGACCAATCCCGGTGTTCTCGGAAGCAAGGCTTTGGAATGCATGCCCTCCATCTGCCAGGTATTTATCAAGCGTCCGGAAAGTGCTAAAACCGACCTTGATTTTGATCGTATGCTCTATGTCGTTCGCCGTGAGTTTGAGCAGGGTGCGGATTCTACCTATATTCCTTCCTTATCCTGCAGAACGATTGTATATAAAGGAATGTTCCTGGTAGGTCAGCTTCGTACCTTCTATAAAGATTTAGAGGATGAGGACTATACTTCCGCAATTGCCACCGTACATTCCAGATTCTCGACCAATACCACACCGAGCTGGAGAAGAGCGCATCCGAACCGCTTAATCGTGCATAACGGTGAGATCAATACGATTAAAGGCAATGCGGATAAAATGCTTGCCCGCGAAGAGACCATGCATACGAATGCATTTTCCGCGGAAGACATGACGAAGGTTCTGCCCGTTATTTCCCAAAGCGGATCGGACTCCGCAATGCTGGATAATGTTCTCGAGTTCTTAATGATGAGCGGAATGGATCTTCCGCTTGCTGCAATGATAGCAATTCCGGAACCCTGGGTAAACAACGATACGCTTTCGCAGGAAGAAAGAGATTTCTACCAGTATTATTCAACCATGATGGAGCCGTGGGACGGACCGGCATCAATCCTGTTTTCCGACGGTGATGTAATGGGCGCAATTTTGGACCGCAACGGACTTCGTCCTTCCAGATATTATGTTATGGATGATGACCGCCTGATTCTTTCCTCCGAAGTCGGTGTTCTGCCTCTCGAGGAAAGTCATATTTTAAAGAAGGAACGTCTGCATCCCGGAAAGATGCTCTTGGTGGACACCAGGGAAGGCGTTATCTATCAGGACAGCGAAATCAAAGAAAAATATGCAAAAAGAGAGCCTTACGGCGAATGGCTGGACGGCAATCTTCAGTATCTGAAAGATATTAAAATCCCGAATCACAAGGTTCCCGCATATACGAAAGAAGAGCGCGGTGCTTTGCAGAAAGCATTCGGCTACAACTACGAGGATTATCGTGAAGGTATTTACGGCATGGCTTTAAACGGCATCGAACCGATCGGAGCCATGGGTGTGGATACTCCGATTGCGGTGTTATCCAAACAGTATCAGCCGTTGTTCTATTATTTTAAACAGCTCTTTGCGCAGGTTACCAACCCGCCGATTGATGCGGAACGTGAAAAAATCGTTACTTCCGGATCTTTGTATGTGGGCAAGAACGGTAACCTTCTGGAAGAAAAACCAGAGAACTGCCATGTTTTGAAAATTCAGAATCCGATTCTTACCGATCTGGATTTGTTAAAGATTTCGGAACTGAAAAAAGAAGGACTGAAGGCAGCAAAAGTATCCATTCTTTACTACAAGGGTACCTCCATCAAGCGTGCCATCGACCATCTCTTTGTGGAAGTCGACAAGGCATATAAAGAAGGCGCAACCATTCTGATTCTTACCGACCGCGGTGTGGACGAAAACCATCTGGCAATTCCTTCCCTGCTTGCGGTTGCTGCAGTACATCAGTATCTGGTACGTACCAAAAAGAGTACGGCCATGTCATTGATCCTCGAATCCGGCGAACCCAGACAGGTGCATCATTTTGCAACCCTTTTAGGTTTCGGTGCGTCTGCGGTAAACCCGTATCTCGCACATGCAACGATTGAGGAATTAATCGAGGACGGATTGCTTGACAAAGACTACTATGCGGCTGTGGATGATTACGATCATGCCATTCATCAGGGCATCATCAAGATTGCCTCGAAGATGGGTATCTCCACCATCCGTTCCTATCAGGGAAGTAAAATTTTCGAAGCAATCGGTATTTCTGAAGAAGTAATCAACGAGTACTTTACCGGTACCGTAAGCCGTATCGGCGGCATTACGCTGGAAGAAATCGGAGAGGCAGTGGAGAAGCAGCACAACCTTGCATTCGATCCTCTGGGACTTCCCGTAAATACGGAACTTACCGCACTCGGACGCCATAAGTCGAGAGCACAGGGTGAAGAGCACCGCTATAATCCTCAGACCATCCATATGCTGCAGATGGCAACGCGTGAAGGTGACTATGCGAAGTTTAAACAGTACACCGACATGGTGGATAAAGAAGAGACCGGTTATCTTCGTTCCTATTTTGATTTCAATTTCCCTGCAGAGGGAATCGATATAAGCGAAGTGGAAAGCGTGGACGAAATCGTACAGCGCTTTAAGACAGGTGCAATGTCCTATGGTTCCATTTCAGAAGAAGCACACGAAACACTTGCGATTGCAATGAACCACCTGCATGGTAAATCCAACAGCGGTGAAGGCGGCGAGTCCGATGAACGTATTGCATCCGCAGGAACAAAGAACGACCGAAGCAGTGCCATCAAGCAGGTAGCCAGCGGACGTTTCGGTGTTACAAGCAAATATCTGGTTTCCGCAAAAGAATTACAGATTAAAATGGCGCAGGGCGCTAAACCCGGGGAAGGAGGGCATCTTCCCGGAAAGAAGGTTTACCCGTGGATTGCTAAAACCAGACATTCCACACCGGGTGTTTCCCTCATTTCCCCGCCTCCTCATCATGACATTTATTCCATTGAGGATTTGGCCCAGTTAATTTATGACTTAAAAAATGCCAATAAGAATGCAAGAATTTCCGTAAAACTCGTTTCCGAAGCAGGTGTCGGAACGGTTGCGGCGGGTGTAGCCAAAGCAGGTGCACAGGTTATTCTGGTTTCCGGTTATGACGGAGGTACCGGTGCGGCACCCTTAAGCTCCATTCACAATGCAGGACTTCCCTGGGAACTGGGACTTGCGGAAACACATCAGACACTGGTACAGAACGGACTTCGTAATCAGGTTCGTATCGAAACCGACGGTAAACTGATGAGCGGTCGTGATGTTGCGATTGCTGCGATTCTTGGTGCCGAAGAATTCGGTTTTGCAACCGCTCCTTTGGTAACCATGGGATGCGTTATGATGCGTGTCTGCCATCAGGATACCTGCCCGATGGGTATTGCGACACAGAATCCGGAACTTCGCAAACGTTTTGCGGGAAAACCGGAATATGTGGAGAACTTCATGAAGTTTATCGCAGAAGAACTGCGTGAATATATGGCAAAATTCGGTGTACGTACCGTGGACGAACTGGTCGGCAGAACGGATCTGCTTCGTTCGAATACGTCTGCTTTGGATTTCGACAGAATCCTTATGGATATGTCGAAGGTGGACAGGGAAGAATCCACATTCGATCCTGCAAAGGTTTATGATTTTAAACTTGAGCTGACCAAGGATGAGGCAGTACTGCTTTCCTCGAAGGAGATTGCGGAATCCGTTAAATCCGGAAAGAAGAGCGAACTTGAAGTTGCCGTATCCAATATTGACCGTACTTTCGGAACCCTTCTCGGTGCGGAGATTACAAGAAAGCATCCGGAAGGTCTGAAGGAAGATACCATTCGTATCAACTGTACCGGTTCCGGCGGACAAAGCTTCGGCGCATTTGTTCCGAAGGGTCTGACGCTTTCAATCACCGGTGACAGCAACGACTATTTTGGCAAAGGTTTGTCGGGCGGCAAACTGATTGTACATGCTCCCGATGAGGCTAAATACGATCCGAGTGAAAACATCATAATCGGTAATGTGGCCCTATACGGTGCTACCAGCGGAGAGGCCTATATCGCAGGTATGGCCGGTGAACGATTCTGCATTCGTAACTCCGGCGCAACGGCAGTTGTTGAAGGTGTCGGTGAACACGGATGTGAATACATGACCGGCGGTTGCGTACTGATTCTCGGTACGACCGGTAAGAACTTTGCTGCCGGCATGAGCGGCGGTGTGGCATATGTTCTCGATGAAGAGAATCACCTCTATCGCAACTTAAACAAGCAGCTTGTCAATATGGAAACACCCGCAGCGGAAGATCTGGATAAAATTAAAGACATGCTTACAAAGCATGTTGCCAATACCGGTTCCGCGAAGGGTAAAAAGATACTGGATTCGTTTGACTCCTATGCCGGACATTTCAAGAAAGTCATTCCGGGCGACTATGAGCGCATGATGAAGGCGATTGCGAAATACAACGCACAGGGATTGGAACCCGAAGAATCCAAGTTGGCGGCATTCAACGAAATCATGGCGAGCAAATGATTTAAACAGGAGGCTAGTATGGGTAAAGCTACCGGTTTTTTGGAATATAAAAGAGAAAACGGTCCGGTAATTCCGGAACAGGAAAGAGTGCATAATTTTAAGGAGTTTCATGAAAGACTCTCTTTGGAAGACCAGCGCAAACAGGGCGCACGCTGTATGGATTGCGGTGTTCCGTTCTGCCAGGCAGGCTGTATGCTTGCAGGTATGATGTCGGGATGCCCTCTGCATAATCTTGTGCCCGAACTGAACGATCTGGTGTTCAGAGGATGCATGGAGCAGGCCTATGACAGACTTTCCATGACACATTCGTTCCCGGAATTTACAAGCCGTGTCTGTCCCGCACTTTGCGAAGCTGCATGTACCTGCGGGCTTCATACGGATCCCGTATCCACAAAAGAAAATGAAAAAGCGGTCATTGAGTATGCGTTTGAACATGGTCTCGTAAAAGAGGAAGCACCGGAAGTACGAACCGGAAAGAAAGTTGCCGTTGTCGGAAGCGGTCCTTCCGGACTTGCGGCAGCACAGCTTTTAAACCGCAGAGGACATGAAGTAACGGTATATGAAAGAAGTGACCGTGTCGGCGGATTACTGCGCTACGGTATTCCGAACATGAAACTCGATAAGTCCGTCATCGACCGAAGAGTAAAGATGATGGAAGATGCGGGAGTTAAATTCGAAGTGAACGCAAACATCGGAGCAAACGGTTCCGTGGAGGATCTTCGCAAAGAGTATGACGCTGTTGTTTTGGCATGCGGTGCATCCCATCCGCGTGATATCAATGCACCGGGAAGGGATGCGAAAGGAATTTATTTTGCGGTAGATTTCTTAAAACAGGTAACGAAAACCCTGTTGGACAGCGATTTTAAAGAATATCCTTATGAGTTGGTGAAGGATAAAGATGTCATTGTAATCGGCGGCGGTGATACCGGAAACGATTGTGTGGGTACATCCATCCGTCTCGGTGCAAAAAGCGTGACGCAGCTTGAGATGATGCCGAAACCTTCCGAAACAAGACTTCCGAATAACACCTGGCCCGAATGGCCGAGAGTTTTAAAAACCGACTACGGCCAGGAAGAGGCTATATGGAAATTCGGGGAAGATCCCAGAATCTATCAGACTACGGTAAAAGAGTTTGTAAAGGACGAAGAAGGGAACTTAAAAGAAGTTACGCTTGTTTCCCTGCAATCGAAGAAGGACGAACAAACCGGCCGTATGCAGATGGTGCCCGTGGAGGGATCCGAAAAAACCGTTCCGGCACAATTGGTTCTGATTGCCGCGGGATTCCTCGGAAGCGAGCAGTATGTCACGGAAGCGTTCGGTGTGGAAACGGATGGCAGGACGAATGTTAAGACCGAAGCCGGTGCACATCGTACCTCCGTGAAAGGGATATATACCGCTGGAGACATGCATATCGGTCAGTCCCTTGTGGTCCGTGCCATTGCAGAAGGCCGTGCGGCTGCAAAAGAAGTGGACGAGGATTTGATGGGATATACGAATTTATAGTGGCAGGTCTGTCCGCTATGTGATACGCTAAATAGGTCGGTGATATCGTAAAACGATGTCCCGGCCTTTTGGAGACTTATAGAAACGGTAACAGATTAACAAACATAAGAGGACAAGAGTATGGATGCTTATGAACTCAGTGAAGTAATGAAATATATCGAGGAGGAGGATGCGAAGTTTATTCGTCTTGCATTCCGTGATGCATTCGGTGTGCAGAAGAATATCTCCGTTATGCCGGGGCAGGTTCCGCGTGCCTTCGAAGAGGGCATTCCGATTAATGCAAGAGAGATTGCGGGATTCGAAAACTGTCCGCACGGTCTTTTGTATTTAAAGCCGGATGCATCGACACTGACGGTTCTTCCCTGGAGACCGGACAGAGGAAAGGTTCTTCGTATGTTCTGCGACTTATATACTCCGGACGGAAAGCCTTTTGAACTCGATACCAGAGTGATTCTGAAGAATGCAATCGAGAAAGCTGAGGAGGCGGGCGTTGTATTTAAGTTCGGCTCCGAAACGGAATTCTATATTTTCAAAAAAGACGAAGAAGGGAATCCGACGAAGGAACCCTATGATGAGGCGGGATATATGGATATTGCGCCTTTGGACCGTTGTGAGAATATCCGTCGTGAGATTTCGCTTACGATTGAGCGAATGGGCTTAACACCGGAACGTTCCCATCATGAACGCGGACCGGGACAGAATGAAATCGATTTCCATTTTGGAAAACCGTTAAAGGCAGCGGATCAGGAAATTACGTATAAAATGGTTGTCAGCACGGTGGCAGACCGTAACGGACTGGTTGCGGATTTTTCGCCGATGCCGTTATCGGATAAACCGGGCAACGGATATCACATCAATATTTACGCAACCGACAGGGACGGAAATGATGTTGTTAAATTTGTCGCAGCCGGTATTATGGATCGTATTCGAGACATTACGATTTTCTTAAATCCCACGGATGCATCCTATACGAGATTCGGAAACTCCACGGCACCCGATAAGGTCAGCTGGTCGGATGAAAGTGATGCGGAACTGATGTATGTGGAACCGTACATGGGAAGGGTTCGTGCAGAACTCCGTTCTCCCGATGCGTCAAGTAATCCGTATCTGGTTTACGCATTGTTGATTTATGCGGGACTTGAAGGAATTGAGAAGAAGCTTTCCCTGCCCGAGACGATGAAAGAAGGAGTTATGCTTCCCAAATCACGCAAGGAAGCGGTTCGTTTTGTACAGGAAAGCAGCTTTGTGAAAGAAGTGCTGCCTACAGAAATTATTGAAGAGTATACTCTTTAAGATTTGCTCGTCTCAAACGGACGAAACCAAATAAGACTATAAATGTAGTATGGAATCGGGATTATCGATTCACTGCATGAAAGAAAGAATACAATATGCCGGGTAATATACAGCGACGCAATAATATATTGGTCGTGTCGGGCTCGGACCAGTTCGATGCAAAGGTGCACAAGGCTCTTCCTGAGAAGAGTCTGATTTTCGTTGACAAAAAGAAGACGGCAACCCTTGCAAGACGTGCACTTTTGGAGAAGCATTACGATCTGGTAATCATCAATGCTCCGCTTTCCGATGAGATGGGCTATGATCTGGCAATGGATGTTGTGGAGGAATACGGCTCTTCCGTTATCATCGCAACACCTCCCGAAATCTATGATTCTATTTGGGATTATGTGGCCGATTACGGAATCATGGTTATCTTAAAACCGATGGATCCGGATAATATTTCCAAAGGAATCCGATTCCTTCTGGCTACGCAGGAACGCATGCACTTATATGTCGAGCAGGTGCAGAAACTGGAAGACAAAGTGGAGGAAGTGAAACTGATCAGTCAGGCTAAAATTCTTTTGATGGAACAAAAACATATTTCCGAAAAAGAAGCACACCGCTTAATCGGAAAGGAAGCCATGGACCACGGCGTGAGCCGCAAGATGGTTGCCAGAACCATCATCGATACCTATGGTTAAAAAAGCCGGAAGTAATTCTTCCGGCTTTTATCTTTCTTTGGTATGAACTTGTCGGAAATATATTTCAGGTATCCGAAATATTATTTAACAGCAGATACAAAAGTCGATACAGTTCCCCGGCTTCTTCAGGGGACAGATTCACGCAGGCTCCCACTTCATACGGGATATTGGAGGCCTTTGATTTCAGCTTCTTTCCTTGTGCAGTCAGTTCCACAACAAGAACACGTTCGTCTTCGGAACTTCTGGTGCGGGTAATATAGCCCTGATTTTCCAGGGATTTCAATAAGGGAGTCAGAGTTCCGCTGTCCAGAAAAAGACGTTTCCCCAATTCTTTGACATTTATATGTTTTTCTTCCCAAAGAACCATCATCGTAATGTACTGCGTGTAGGTTAATCCAAGACGGGAAAGAGGAACGTGATACAATTTAATGATTTCTCTGGATGCTGCATACAAGGGAAAGCAGAGCTGATTGTCCAATTTTAATGCATCATTTGATTTCATACAGTTCTCCATTCGTACAGGTAAATCGGATTACAACAGGTCTGCTACCGTTTTATCCAGATCATCCATGGAATAGGTGGGCTCAAATCGTGCAACGATATTGCCTTCGCGGTCCACAACAAATTTCGTAAAGTTCCATTTAATGTTTCCGTTATTCTTGTAATCTTTATCCTGCGATTTTGCAACGCCGGACATCATAAGGGCTTTGGGGCCTTTTCCGAATCCGTCGAACTTTGTGTTTTCCGTAATATACTTCCAAAGAGGAAGAGCGTTCTCACCGTTTACATCCACTTTGGCAAACTGCGGGAATGTAATTCCGAAACGTCCCTTGCAGAAAGTATGGATTTCCTCATCGGTTCCGGGTGCCTGATTGGCAAACTGGTTGCAGGGAAAATCAAGGATTTCAAGACCTTTCTCATGATATTTATCATAGATCTTCTGTAAGTCTTCATATTGCGGAGTGAATCCGCAACCGGTTGCGGTATTTACAATAATCAGAACTTTTCCTTTATAGTCCGCCATGGACACTTCTTCACCTTTTCTCGTTTTAAATGTGTAGTCATAAATACTCATATGCGTTCCTCCTGAATGTGGTAAATACAATAAATAATTTTGATTGGATACAATTTAATTGTAACCAATCAAATGATTTTGTCAACATTTTTTTAAAAAAGTGATTGACAAGTAAAAATGACGGGTGTATTTTATTTCGTGTAAAGGCAATGGCGTCTTTGAGAATTATCTCGAAGGCGCTTTTTCTGTTTTAAGAAAACGTATTCGTAAGATCCGGAACTTCCGGGTGCGTCAGCCTTACAACTAAATATTAAATTCATGACAACGGCGTCATTCCAATAATCGAATTGTGGAATGGCGCTTTCTCATTGAAAGGAGAAAACTATGGAAACAGTAAAAGAGTATTTCGGATGTAACGTATTTGATGACAGAGAGATGAAAGCCAATTTACCCGCAAAGGTATACCAGTCTCTTAAGAAAACAATAGATGAAGGAGCAGTACTTGATGTCAGCGTAGCCAATATCGTGGCGGAAGCCATGAAAGAATGGGCACTTAAGAAAGGAGCCACACATTATACACACTGGTTCCAACCGCTTACCGGTATCACTGCAGAGAAGCATGATTCCTTCATAAGCCCCTCTCCGGACGGCGGAGTCATCATGGAGTTCTCCGGTAAGGAACTCATTAAGGGCGAGCCCGATGCATCTTCCTTCCCGACCGGCGGTATCAGAGCCACCTTCGAAGCAAGAGGATATACAACCTGGGATCCGACCTCCTATGCATTCATTAAAGGAAAAACACTTTGCATTCCCACAGCATTCTGTGCATACGGTGGACAAGCGCTGGATAAGAAAACCCCGCTTCTCCGTTCCATGGAAGCTTTGAATACACAAGCACTTCGAATCTTGAGATTATTCGGAAACGATACCGCAAAGAGAGTTACCTCTTCGGTAGGTCCGGAACAAGAGTACTTCTTGGTACCCAAGGAAATGTATGACAAACGTCTCGACCTTCGCATGAGCGGCAGAACCTTATTCGGAGCAAAAGCACCGAAGGGTCAGGAGATGGACGATCATTACTTCGGAATCATCAAACCCCGTGTACAGGCTTACATGGAAGAGTTAAACGAAGAACTTTGGAAACTCGGAATCCTTGCAAAGACAGAACATAATGAGGTTGCTCCTTCCCAGCACGAGTTGGCACCAATTTATACAACTACAAATGTAGGTACGGATCACAACCAGCTGACGATGGAAATCATGCAAAAGATTGCATTAAAGCACGGACTTGTTTGCCTCCTTCATGAGAAACCTTTCGCAGGCGTAAACGGAAGCGGTAAGCACAATAACTGGTCCATCGCAACCGATGAAGGACAAAACCTCTTATCACCAGGTGCTACTCCTTACGAAAATGCACAATTCCTCTTATTCCTCTGTGCAGTCATTAAGGCAGTGGATGATTATCAGGATCTGTTAAGACTTTCCGTAGCAACCGCAGGAAACGATCACAGACTTGGTGCGAACGAGGCACCTCCCGCAGTCGTTTCGATGTTCCTCGGAGATGAACTTCAGGCAGTACTCGATGCAATCGAAACCGATACACCGTACTCCGGAGCAGAAAAAACAAAGATGCAACTCGGCGTTGATGTACTTCCGTTATTCAATCGCGATACAACCGATCGAAACCGTACTTCACCGTTTGCATTTACCGGTAATAAATTTGAATTCAGAATGCTTGGTTCTTCCAACAGCATCGCATGCGCAAACATCATGCTGAACTCGGCAGTAGCGGAATCCTTAAAGATTTACGCAGACCGTCTGGAAGGTGTGGATGATTTCGAAACCGCTCTTCATGAAATGATTAAGAAGACTATCAAAGATCATAAACGTATCATGTTCAACGGAAACGGTTATGACGATGCATGGATTGCAGAAGCGGAAAAGAGAGGCCTTTCCAATTACAAGACCACCGCAGACTGCATGCCTCATCTTCTGGATGAAAAGAACGTTAAGATGCTTACTTCCCACAAGGTATTTACCTTGGAAGAGTTACAATCCAGAACCGAGATTATGCTTGAGAATTATTGCAAGTCCGTAACCATCGAAGCGAATACGATGGTTCAAATGGCTAAGACACAAATCATTCCGGCGATTGAAAAATATGCTATGGACGTAGCAACCGGAGCGAATACAAAGAAGCAGTTAAATTCTTCCATCGCATGCAATTATGAAAGCAGCCTGGTAAGCAAGTTGTCCGAGTACAGCGACAAGGCATATGTACAAACCGCGGAACTGGAAAAAGTTGTAGCGGATTTGGCAGAGGCAAAGGACATCATCGAAGAATCCGCAATGATTCGCGATAATGTACTTCCGAAAATGGAAGAGCTCAGAAGCTCATGCGATGCCGCAGAAGAACTTACAGCGAAGAGTTATTGGCCGTTCCCAACCTATTCCGATTTACTGTTCGGCGTTTAAACGGGAAACCGGCACCAAACCGGTGCCGGTGGATGAAATCATCCGGCTACGTAAATGGGGGTTACAGTACTTTTCGACTGAAAACGACAAAAGGAGATGATCAGTATGGATGCAATTGAAATTAAAACATTAATAGAAGAGACCGTATCGGGCAATGTATTTGCCGTTTGGTTTTTGGCAGGTGCGGCTCTGGTATTCTGGATGCAGGCCGGATTTGCCATGGTTGAGGCAGGATTCACCAGAGCAAAGAACACAGGAAACATCATCATGAAGAACCTGATGGATTTCTGTATCGGTACCGTAGTATTTATTCTGATAGGTTTTTCTCTCTTAATGGGAGAGGATCTTGTAGGCCTTATCGGAAAACCGGGATTTGATTTATTCACTTCCTACGCAAACTTTGATTTTTCCAGTTTTGTATTTAACCTGGTATTCTGCGCAACAACGGCAACCATCGTATCCGGTGCCATGGCAGAAAGAACGAAATTCTTATCCTATTGTATTTATTCCGCTATCATTTCTGCTTTAATCTATCCGATTGAAGCACATTGGATCTGGGGCGGCGGCTGGCTTGCAGGCTTGGGATTCCATGATTTCGCAGGTTCCTGTGCAATCCACATGGTTGGCGGTATTTCCGCATTGATTGGTGCCAAATTACTTGGACCCAGAATCGGTAAGTTCCAGAAGGATAAAGACGGTAAGGTAACGAAAGTAAATGCTTTCCCCGGACATAACATTACCATCGGTGCACTTGGTGTATTCATCCTTTGGGTGGGCTGGTACGGATTCAACGGTGCAGCTGCAACGAGCGTTCCGCAGTTGGCATCCATCTTCTTAACCACTACAATCGCTCCTTCCGTAGCAACGGTTGTATGTATGATTTTTACCTGGGTACGTTATAAGAAACCCGATGTATCGATGTGTTTGAATGCATCCCTTGCAGGTTTGGTAGCAATTACCGCAGGCTGTGACGTGACGGATGCATTCGGTTCCATCATTATCGGTGCAGTTGCAGGACTTTTGGTAGTATTCGGTGTTTGGTTCCTGGATTATGTATTACATATTGACGATCCCGTTGGTGCAGTTGCAGTTCACTGCTTAAACGGTATCTGGGGTACCATCGCAGTTGGTCTTTT
>JAEEGL016252593.1_pt1 | contig 17638 bp, 14 predicted proteins | sample 9134231 | NCBI WGS metagenome assembly JAEEGL01 (sample SAMN16246548, study PRJNA631951) | gut metagenome | biome: gut microbiome; feature: rumen; material: fiber-attached | host: Bos | place: Iran: Karaj | collected 2018-10 | reverse complement strand
ATTGACACACCCGTTGTCAAGAAAAAAGGCTTCAAAGCATGGGTTGAGCGTATGCAGGAGAAAGCAGGAGCCAAATCCGTCAAATAAGCACTTGCATATTTTTACAAGTTTCTTAAAAGAACCGATTTTTTTCGGTTCTTTTTTAATTATTCTTAAATTGGCGTCGACGTATAATAAAAATGACGTCTGTGTTGGAAATTTAAGCAGAAAAACTATTATTTGTATGGAGGCACTATTATGGGTTTGGTAAAAACTAATGAGAATTGTATCGGTTGTAATCGATGCATCAGAGCGTGCAGTTGCACCGGCGCCAATGTAGCGGTTGAAAAGGATAGGGGTAATGTCATAGAGGTTAATCCCGATAAATGTATAGCCTGCGGCGCTTGTATAGATGCCTGTGAGCATAACGCAAGAGAATATGTGGATGACGTGGAAAGGTTCTTTGAAGACTTAAAGCGAGGAACCAAGATTTCTGTTTTGATTGCCCCCGCATTTCTTGCCAACTATCCCGGCGAATACGAAAAGTATCTTGGAATGCTCAAAAAGCTTGGTGTAAACCGCTTTATCAGCGTATCCTTCGGTGCCGACATCACCACCTGGGGCTACATTAAGTACATTACCGAAAGAAACTATTACGGAAGCATTTCCCAGCCCTGCCCCGCTGTTGTGGGCTACATAGAGCGCTATCTTCCCGAGCTTCTTCCGAAACTCATGCCTGTTCAAAGCCCTATGATGTGTGCCGCCATTTATGTTAAAAAGTATCTTAACGTCAGCGACAAGCTTGCTTTTATCAGCCCCTGTATTGCCAAAAAGAACGAAATAGACGATCCCAACAACAAGGGTTACGTTTCCTATAATCTTACTTTTTCCAAGCTGGTTAAGTATTTAAAAGAAAACCCCGTAAGCGGCTACACTCCTTACAAGGATGAAATCGAATACGGTCTCGGCTCCATCTATCCCATGCCCGGCGGTCTTAAAGAAAACGTCTACTGGCTCCTCGGCGAAGATGCTCTCGTGCGTCAGATGGAAGGTGAACATCACATGTACGAATACTTAAGAAGAAACAGGGACCGCATTAAAGGCGGCAAGACTTCTTACCTCTTCGTAGATGCCCTTAACTGTACCAACGGCTGTCTGTACGGTACCGGCGTAGACAATCGCAAGACTCTGAACGAAGACGTATTCATGACCATTCAGAAGATTCGCTCAAGCAGCAAGAACGATTCCAAGAAATCCGCATGGGGCAGAAATGCCACACCCAAGAAGAGAATCGAGGCTCTCAACAAGCAGTTTGAAAATCTCAATCTCAATGACTTTGTAAGAAATTATACCGACAGAAGCGCCGATTGTGCCTTCAAGATTCCTTCAAATACCGAGCTTGAAGCCATCTTTGCAAAGATGCGCAAGGATACCGAGGAAAAGCGCCATATCGACTGCGGATGCTGCGGATACGATACCTGTAAAGATATGGCTGTTGCCATTTACAACGGATTCAGCCACCGCCGCAACTGCGTACACTACATTAAAGACAGAGCGTACGAAGAAAAAGATAAAGCAATGACCCTCGCCGACGAAGTTAAGCAGGCCCACGAAGAAATGAACAACAAGCAGGCTTCTCTCGGAGCAGGTATCAACGAAAACTTTGACAGCCTTCTTGAATCAATTTCGCAGATTAAGAAGGCAAGTGCGGACAACGTACACCAGACCAACGGCATATCACAGTCCATGGCTGAGGTCGACAGCTTCGCTCAGAACTTAAAGGTAGTTCTTGCAAACATCGAAGGCTATCTTGAAAAACTCGAAGCCAACAACGCCGACGTTATCGCTATATCCAGCCAGACCAACCTTCTTGCGTTAAACGCTTCCATCGAAGCCGCCCGCGCAGGAGAAGCCGGCAAAGGATTTGCGGTTGTTGCGGAAGAAATCAAGACTCTTGCCGAGAATTCCAAGACCACTGCCGATGACAGTAACAAGAATAATAAGGACATTAAAGAAACCATCAGCAACCTTGTTCGTGAGGCCGAAAAGCTTTCAACCATTGTAGAAAGCGTCAACACACGTGCCAGGAACCTGGTTTCTTCTTCCGAAGAGACCGCTTCTTCCATCGACAATATGCAGTTACTCACCGGCAAGGTGGAAAGCTCACTGAAAGAAGTAATAGAATCATAAAATCCAGAGATGAGTCGGCTAGTTGCCGACTCATTTTCATATATATATGAAGTTATACTTCGTTATATAACATTTTTTCTCTTTGTTATGGCAGAAATACTCGCAAAAAAGCGCGCATAATGATATAATTTTTGCAGATGGAATTTATGTTTATTTTACCGGGGGGTTGAAACATGATTACATTTGGTGCTTTTTTGCATTCTATCAGAGAAAAAAGGGATGTTTCTCTGGAAACTCTGAGTATGGGCATTTGCAGCTATGGGTATCTGTCAAGAATCGAAACGGGCGAACGAAAAGCGCCCTACCTTTTAAGAGAATGTCTGCTCGGACGTCTGGGAATTTCAGGTGAAAACTTTTATGAATATCTTCAGCCCAAAGAATACGAGGAGTGGGTTTTAAGGCAGACCATCATAAAAGATCTGCTGTACGGTGAAAATAAAGAAGCCTGCATCAATATAGAGAAATTCCAGCAGACTTTGACATCTGACGATTCTGCGTCATATCAGTTTTTCCTTTATTCAAAATCACAATTGTCAAATAACAGAAGCAACTCATTAAGTTTGCTCGAAGAGGCAATGAAATGTACCATGGGCCATTTGATTGATGGCTTTGATACCTATTTTCATGATGCGCTGTTATCAGCCCAAGAATACTGCATATTGACGGAGTACATAGCCGCCAGAGCATATTCTTTTGCCAAAGGCGATAAGCCGAAGTGTTTCACTGAGTTAAACAGACTGTGCAAAATAATGGATAAAACCGAGAACAATGCAAAAACGCCTGAAATCGTTGCACAGATTTATCCGCTTGCTCTCTACCACTTTTGCAGAATATCAGAAATGCTTTTGGGCAACGCTTCCGATTTATACGCAAAAGAGCGGAAAGAACGTTGTTTCAAAGCCATAGATTTTTTGCGAAAGACCAGACGTTTCCATTATTTTATGGGGATTGTTCATTTCATTGGAAAAAGCAACAATTTAACCTTTGAAGAAAAAGAGCTGATGGCTGAGTTTGAGTTATACTGCTCGACTTTTCAGGACATATTTAAAGAATATGGGATTCCTTTTTGTACTCAAAGCAGCGCTTATGTTTTTCTGGAAAGCGGAGCTTACGCCATAGGCGACGTAATTTTGAAGAGACGCAAGATGTTTAACATGTCTCAAAAAGATCTTTGCGACGGAATATGTTCCGAAAAAACCTTAAGCCGCATAGAAAACGGAAATACAGCCGTTCAGGACTATGTTTTTAAAATGTTGTTTGACCGGCTTAAACTTGTGCCGGACTATATACACGGAGAAATTATATCCGATGACTGGGATGCTTTTGAAACTTACGAGGAGATAAAGCGCTACAGTAATGCCAAGGAGTATGGCAAAGCCGAAGAAAGTATAAAGAAGCTTAAGTCCAAACTTGATATGGATTATTTTCTCAATAAGCAGTGCTGGGGAAGAACCTGGAACAATTATCAATTGGGGGCAAAGCTTGTGTCCCCCGAAAGATATTTTTATAACATCAAAAAATTATTGATGTTAACCGTCGGTGACCCCGACAGTATCGATCCCGACAGCATCGATCCCGAAACCGTTTATCTCAACGATTCGGAGATAATGCTGGTCCATAATTTGTCGGTTATATATAAAAGTGAGGACAGAAAAAAATATGTAAAGCTCACAAGACTTGCCCTGAGGCGTGAATCGGACGAGAAATTTCTTATGTCCAATTATAATCTGAATGCTTTTTTGAGCACCCACATTGCAAGTGAACTCGGAAACGAAGCATCATACAAAGACTCGAATCTATTAAGCAAGCTGATAATAGAAACGGGTCTTCGTATGGGCAATCTGATATATGTTTCTGAGAATATTTACAACATCTGGTGGAATGCCAAACAATGCGGCGACGTAAACCAAAAGATGTTAGACAACTGCCTGGCAATCAGTCAATACTGTAACATTTCCAGAAAAGTCACTTCTTTAAATGATTAAAGAATCAAAAATGGTACAGGTCCGGCTCCAAATCATTGAGGCAGGTAGCACAGTTTTCTGAGAATGAATACTCAGGCTGTTCATAATTAAGTGTAACATTTCCTGTTAATAAGAAAGACTTGCCGATCAAAGCGGCACATAAAACAGTTAAAAAAAACTTTTTCATAATGTGTAACCCTTCAGTCCCTTTCTGTAGTGTGGTGGTTTGTGATGCACCAAGAATAATATAGTTTGGGATGTTAAACAACGGACAGAGTTGGCAAAAAATTTCCTTGCCAAGAATGTCCGTTGTTTTTTAATTTACGCTATTCTACTATGATGTCAGATTGTTACAGACGTCACGACAATTTATCACACAATTCAAGAAAGGAGATTTCAGTATGAAGAACGTTATTTCTTTAAAAGAACAGGCTGAAGACATTTTCTGCTTCTCTATTTGCATTACTCTTTGTATTACTGTTTGCTACACATCTTGCTAATAGTAACTGAGGAACTATGAAAGTGCGAAAACATTTGGATGTTGCCAAAAACTAACTGCAGCATCCAAATGTTGCTTTCTTATCGGAGGACGAAATGAATATTGATGAAAAAGAAATAGCAAATTTGATTGAAGACATAAGTGGCAAGGTCCGAAATCTGACCGAGGTCGACGAAGACATTAATGAAGAAACAATCATTTCGGCAGTTCTTTCATCGCTGGAACTGGTGGATTTATTTATTTACCTGGAAGGAAAATATGACATTTTCTTTGGTGGAAATACGTATTATGGGCTTACTGTCGGGGAAATGGCAAATGCTTTGCACGAAATGATGAATAACAAAGAAGAGCACGAAAAATTAATAGACGCAACAATGGAAGAATTGTTTGCATAAGAAAAGCAGGTCAAAAACATGAAAAAAATAAGGTATAACAGGTATGTTGAATTAGCCGAAAGCAATACTGATAAATTCATTTTAAATAATCTCATAACCAATGATATCTACGCTGTAAGCAAAACTGCAGTTGAGAAAATAGATGAATACATTAAAGAAGGAAAAATCGACAGCGAGGCTTTAAAAAGAGATATAGCACAACTTTACTGCTCCGGTTTTCTGATTGATGACAGTATTTCTGAAGAAGATGAAATCGCAGCCATGCATGCAAAAATAGACAGCGACAGCATCTCCCCATTGGGTACAGTATACTTCATGCCAACTTTAGCTTGTAACTTCAGATGTGTTTACTGCGTAATCGGCACACAAATAGAAAAAAATCAGAATAAAACCTGTGATCGGTACATGGATGACGAAACAATCATTCAATCTGCCAAATACATAGTAAGTGAAGCGTTGGAAAAAGGCAGAAAGGAATTAAAAATTATTCTCTTTGGCGGTGAACCGTCTTTGGCTGTAAAGCAGAACCTTCTTCTTATGAAAACAGTCAATGAATTGGTTAAAGCCCACAATGATGCCTTAAAAGTTGGCTACTTGATGATATCAAACGGTTATGCCTTAAACGAAAAAGTAATCGACGAATTAATGGAGAATGGTCTGGTTCATGTTCAGGTTACACTTGATGGAAACAAGGAAACCCACGACAGAAGACGCTTCTTTATCAACGGTTCCGGCACTTTCGAAAAAATAGTGGAAAATATGAAGATGCTTGCAACCAAAAAATTAAGTATAGCGCTAAGAGTAAATGTGGATCAGGACAATTGTGACAGTATCGAAGACTTATTAAGGTACATGAAAGAAGAAAACTTAGCCGAAAGAATCGGTGTGCAGTTTGCACCTACCGACCCCAGCGATTTTTCGACTAATACCGGATATACTACGGAAGTTCTAAGCAAATTTGACCACTATTACGAGGTGGCTGCCTCCTGTGGAATCTCATTTTGGCCGTGGCAAAGACACTGCTCACTTAATGATGACGGATTCTACGCCATCGCTCCGACAGGAGAAATCTACAAATGCCCTACTTGTGTAGGAATAGAAGGATTGGCTGTCGGCAGTGTGTATGAAAAAGAACTAAAGCAAATGCCCGAAAGATATCGAACCGTTTCGGACCGATGTGAAAGATGCGAATACTACCCTGCGTGCAAAGGTGGCTGCTTACCAATGAGGGATGGCGCAAATCTCCCTGATTTTTGTTTTAAAGAAGCTAATTCAACAATCAAAAAAACCTTTTTAAAGAATAAATACGGAAAGAGCAATGTCGATATAGCACGTGACCGACTCAAAGAAATGGTAATGCAATTTTATTAAATAATCGGATGGAGACAACATGAACAAGCACTATCACCTTTTCAAAAAAAATAATCGATTTTTCATTTTTGACTCGCGCGTTTTGGTTTTGGCCGAACTGAACCCGGTTCAATATATATTTATGCAAAATCCCGATTCGGACGATTTGGAAATAGCTAAAAAAAGTGGAATTACGGTTGACGCGGTAGCAGCTATAAGATCCGGATTCGAAAAACTCTTTTCACAGGGACTTTTTATTTCAGATTTACCTCCCATTCAAGTAACAGGAACCGGCGAAACCGGATTTGTGGCACTTACCCCCATGCATTCGTGCAACTACAGATGTAAGTATTGCTTTGCAGATCATGGTGAAAACTATACATGCAGCGAAAAAACACTTAATACCGAAAAAATTCGCGAGTCCTTGGAGTATGCCGTTAACAATCTTTTTAAAGACAAAAAAAATATACGTATCGAGCTGGTAGGCGGCGGAGAAAATCTTTTAGCCCCCGACATCGTAAAGCAGATAATAGAAGAAGGAGCGCAAATTTGTGAAAAAGCCGGGAAGCGCTTCGATGTCTTCATTGTCTCTAACGGAAGCGTAATGTCACCCGAAATACTCGATTTACTTGACAACAAATACGTTAATCTGGGAATAAGTCTGGACGGTCCCAAAGAAATCCACGACTACGCAAGACCACTTGCCAACGGAGCCGGAACCTATGATAAGGTTCTTGAAACCATAGATTATGTCAGAAACAACGCCAAGAACCATAATCTTAAAAACGTCTGGGGCCTTACGGTTGTAACCGCAAAGACAGAAAGCATAATGGACATTTTAAGAATCTTCAAAGAACACGGTATTGAAACGGTTCAGATGAGACTTGTAAGAATTGAAGAATCTTCGGAATTTTCATTTGCCAATGACAAAGTTAAAAAAGCCATAAAGCTGTATTCCGATTTTGTAGAAGAACTGAAAGCTCAGATTCTTGAGGATAACTGGGATTATTTAAAAATGATTCTTAATGACAGCGATTACTTCGGAAAGCTGTTAATGCGAATCATCCGCCAGGAATTAACACCTCACAGATGTATGGCAGGCACAGATAAAATCAGCCTTGCAGCCAACGGCGATATTTATCCCTGTGATGCCTTTGTGGGAATCGAAAAGTACAAACTGGGCTCGCTTAATAACTCCGAAAAAGTTCTTGAAAGCCCCTTTTATTTACTTACTGTTGATAAACGCGACACCTGTTCGGAGTGCTGGGCCAAATATGTATGCGGCGGAGACTGCCCTCATAATGCATACATTCACAGCGGCGATATATATGAACCGGAAGATTCCTTCTGCATTTTGCAAAAAGAACTGATAGAAATGGGACTTGACCTGGTTAATTTCATTTCAGCCAAAGAAGCTTTGGGGAAAGCAATCTATTCCTACGTAGTTCATAGGAAATCAATTAATCCCTTTATGCACTAGACTTGGAGGAAAAAGCATGAACGACAATAAGGCAACGAAAAAAAAGCCTATAGGATTTGTAATTAAATTCATAGCGGCAAACAAACCCTCGTTACTGATCTTGCAGTTGCTCGTAGTCATTTTCGGCGGCATAGGCAGCGCAATAAATGTACTGCTTATGAAATATGCCGTAGACAGCATTTCAATCGGCAGAAGCATACAAAGCGTAGTCTGGGTGATTCTTGCATTTATCGGCTTCTATACCGCCGGATTACTGTATGCAACCTGGTTCAAATGCGCATATGTTCCCCGAGCCGTTCTTCATCTGCGGGAAAAAATGAATCTTAACATCTTCAGAAAGATAATCGATACGGATATCGAACAATTTGAAGAAACCGATTTTTACAACAAATACTCAAGAGCTGTTTTAGAAGCGGAAAACAGAATTATCAGTGTTTGTGATTCACTTTTCAATTTAATCGGAAGTCTTGTAGGCATAGCGGGAATCGTAGCCGTTATCATGCTGATGGACGGATGGATGCTGGTAATATCCATTGTAAGCCTGCTGTTTTCCATTTTCTTTTCATCGAAACTGGCTCCTGTTCGTTTTTCAATGGACCAGGAAAGACTCCCTCACTACAGGCGACTTGATTATGTAAAAAGAATCCTCTCGTCTCAGCAATACTGCAAGGAGCTTAAGCTGTATCCGGTAGGTAATCTGCTTATTGATGAATATCATAAGGAAAAAAACATTATCGATGACAACCTGAAAAAAACAGGGAAAAAATTGTCGCCCTTAAGCTTCTTCTCTGAATTTGTCGGGCTTATTACAGACCCTGCCATAATTCTTTACCTGGCTGTCTCCATAATGAGCGGAAGGCTTGTAATCGGTGATTTTGCCGCATTAATCATGGCTTCCTCCAATTTCAGAAACATGATAGGCGGAGTTTTGAACCACATTCCCGTTTTAAAGGAACACTCCATGTATATTTCCCAGCTGCAGGAGTTCCTGGACATGGGCTCAAAGGTTGAGACAAACGTCGGAACCTCAATAAACGAAACAATGAATAATATGGAGGCTTCAGGCGTAGGATTCACCTATCTTTCCGGAACACACGCAGTGTCGGATGTGTCATTTAACATAAAGAAAGGCGAAAAAATAGCCATCGTCGGTGAAAACGGAGCAGGTAAAACCAGCCTTATAAAGCTTCTTTTAAGATTATACGAAACTTCAGAAGGCAAAATCCGTATAAACGGCATCGATTATAAAGACATTACAACAGCTGCTCTCAGAGCACATTTCGCTACTGTTTTTCAGGACTTCCAGTATTACGCAATGTCCATAGCGGAAAATGTTCTTATGAAGAGAGTCGAAACCAAGGAAGAGGAAGAAAAAGTCTGGCGTGCCCTGGACCTTTGCGGTCTCGGTGAAAAAATCCGTGGGCTTGAAAAAGGCATTTACTCTCAGCTCACTCAGGAATTTGACAACACCGGTGTTCTTCTCTCCGGCGGTGAACTCCAAAAGCTGGCCATTGCCCGTGCCATCGCAGGTGATTCGGACATTCTGATTATGGATGAACCTTCCAGTGCAATGGATCCGATTTCGGAAAAGAAGTTCTTTGAAATGGTATTTGAAAACTTTAAAGATAAGACCATCATTATGGTCTCTCACCATTTAAGCTATACCACTAAATTTGACAAGATATGTTATATGAAAAACGGCAAAATAACGGAGGCCGGTACCTTCCGCCAGTTGCTTGATTTAAACGGCGGTTATGCAGAACTCTACAACGCTCAATTGGACAAGTTCAGTGCTTAAGGTTTGACGCGGATATGAGTATACAAATTAAAGAGAAGACTCTCAAAGATTACCTGGACGAAATAGTAGATATTTATGAAAATTCCGATTTCTTTTCGGCTTCCGAAAAAGAAAAAGAAAAGAATGAAATGTCGGGATGGGGCGATTTCTCATTTGCCTATTTTTGCAAAATCCGAGACAGATATTCCGAAATTCTGGCCGGCTTGAAAAAATTGCAGCCATCATTAACCGATACAGATGCTGCCTTATGCAAAAGGACAATAGACAAATTAGAAGCTTCGATTTTATCGGATGATGTATTCTGGCATATTGATTTTGCCTTGGGCGGAAACGGTTTCTTTGAAAAGATGTACCTTCAGCTCAATAACCTCGTTTTCAACAATATAAAAGCCATCGAAGGTTATCTTTTCCTTCTTTCGGATACAAAACGATTTTTTGAGGATTTACTTAAGTATGAACACGAAAGACTTGAAAACGGAGCCGAAGTATCAAGTTCGCTTATAACAAAATCCGTCAGAATCTGTGAAAGAATAATCGATTTACGGGAAAGAAATTCTTTCAAACAAAATTTCCGGGAAAAAATAGGCAACTGTTGTTTTATTACAGAGAATGAAAAAATCAAATATATACAGCAGTTTAACGAAATTTATGACAAGTACTTTGTAACTGCGTACGAGAATTTGGAAAAAGGCTTTAAAACAATTGCCGAACATCCTTCAGACACAAAACATAGCGATTTTGCAAAAAAGAGAACTGTTTATGAAGATTTTTTCAAATCAAGAACCGGCATAAAAAAGAATATCCGGTCCGTTACAGCAGATCTTGAAAAGAAAATAATATTTCTATCCAGAAAAATGAATGTGCTTTCGGTGCAGAACCTTGAAATTTTTTCAAATATACCTGAGCACATTATTCCTTCATATGGAAGTATGGCCGACGTCAAAAAACTTTTTTCGGATGATTTTCCCGAATTAGACAATCTCAATTTTTCTGTTTGCAAAACTGACGGTTTCGGCGACAAACATTCTCCACCGGCCACGGTAATTGGGGATGCAAAAGAAAGTAAGGTATATATAAACAGCTCCAATAAAAGTAATGTTCTATCAAATTTTTTAGTCTTTGTTCACGAAATAATGCCCGGACATGTATATCAGCATAAACTGAGTCGTGAATCTGTTTATGACAATGTACTGTCATTTATGGGTTTTTCCGAAGGATGGGCAAAGTACTGTGAGCAATATGCTTTCAAATATCTGCTGTGTTCGGAGCAGGATAAAGAATTTATTAAAACCAGATATCTTCTTCAGGAGTGTGTAAACGCTCGAGTCGATATAGGAATTAATTATGAAATGTGGTCGCCTGAACAGTACGACAAATTTTGGGAACAGTTCTCGGGATTGTATAACTTAGGTTACGAATTTTATAAAGACAACGTATGCAAACAATTGATTTATGCATACAGCATGCTGACATTTATTTCTTTGGCAGAAAGATATGCAGTGGCAAATGTCAAGGAAAAGAGCATGAAATCTTTCCATAAGAAGGTTTTGGAAAACAAAAACATTTCTTTGGAGAAATATGCCATGTTCATTTAACAAGGAGGAGAATGGATGAATATCAGATTGGGAAGCAAAAAAAATCCATCGATACGAACCTTTGCCTATCAGGGATACATATTTTCAATACTTGAGTCGGAGTTAGCACTTCGAGCCAAAGTAAATATGGAAGGAAAACGGCTCTGGCAAAGCTATTGTGCATCCGGAAAAATAGTTTGGGAAAATGATCTTTTAAGTATTTACAACGATACGGATACAAAGTTCGGTACTATCGATAACGAAGCCGTTACATTTTGCGATTGCAAAGAAAAAGACGAAATTACACTTTGCATAGATTATTTGAATAATGTGAGGGAAGGAGCCATAGTAAATCTTTTTGCTGCCGGCAGAAATGTAGTTGAATCAATTAAAGAAAACTCAAATATTTACAGACTCGGACTGACGGCCTTCGGCCTATTTCCAATGGAAAACAGCAATGTATTGTCAAATGATATCGATGAAGCAAACGCAATAATATCAACCTGGCAAAATGACGGAAAGAAAATCAAGTATCTGAAACTAAAAAAGACTTCGGACTATCATATTGATTCATATATTTCCGCAAACGGACTCGAATGGATTCCTGTAAGTTCGGTCGACTTGAATGAGAAAATCTATAACTTTGGAATAAATACCAACAATCTCGGAATGGGCAAAGATTACTACGAGTGGTTTTATTCAAACTTCATTAATTCCTACTATGAGCCAAACAGTAAAGCTCAGATTTATCTCAACTATTACAATCACCCATACTCAGGAAATGTCTATGAAAGCAATTTCAGATGTCCTTTTCTGATAAGCGAATCCATAAATCTTTATGATGCCGTGCGAATTACTCCATCCCTATCTTCCTTTGCCAAGGAGGAACTTTTCAAAGGTCATTATCTTTCATTTTACTTTGACGAGTATTTCGTAAAAGGTCATCCCGCATATTTGAAAAAAAATAAAAATCATCCGATTCTCATAATCGGATATGATGAGCGGAAAAAAGAATTTACGGTGCTTGATTATTCCTATTCTATGGAAGAATTCAAAATTGACGAAGAAAATCTCGTCTATGACAACATAAAGGAAGGCGGACGAATACAAAGATTTTTCTTAAATACAAGATTTGAAGCCGGAAGAAACTGGAATGTAAAACGAGCCGTAGAGCAAGGGTTTAAGGAGTATCTGAGCGGAAGCAATATGGATAATCGCTATATAGCGGAAATGCCCGCGAATATAGGCAGCTACGGAATTAAAGTGATGGATGAAATTTATGGAAACGGTCAAAACAGAAAATTACTTTTTTTGGACAGAAGAATTACTTATTACTGGAATGAAAGAGCACTGTTAAACAAGCAAAGAATAGCTTTTCTTTATTTTAAAAAAATCCTTTCGGATTCCGAATTTTCCAAACTGAATAATAAAGTCGACGAGCACATAAAGCACTCGGAGGCTATGAAGATTAATTTATTAAGACTTGAAAGATATACCGATGATAAAAAAATGCAGGAAAATATGAAGCAAGGCATCTTGGAAGCAATGGATAAGATGTACGACGCTGATATAGATTTTAGTAACGAAGTTCTTACAATTTTAAGTTCAAAGGGGGAACAAAATGAAAAATGCGGTTAAGAGCAAAGAAGAAAAATTGTGGAAGCTGTATGACGGACTTTTTAAAATCGGTGCCGCCGTTGATGAGGACAAGCTCCCCCAATACGACGACCTTTTAGATAATTTCAACAGCCTGTCTCCCGAAAATCAGATGAAGCCCTGCATCATACACCCTGAGAAGGATGTATTTGACTTTGCTGCAGCCGATTCATTAGTCAACTACGCAAAAGAGCATTCCAAAGCCGTAAGAGGCCATACCCTGATATGGCACAACCAGAATCCTGATTGGATTTTTAACGATAAAGAAGCGGCTTATACTTCTTCGGACTACGTAAAAATAATGGAAAATCACATCGGAACAATAATGGACAGATATCGCGATTCTGTTTTTTCCTGGGATGTGGTAAACGAAATTTTATCCGACGGAAATGAACTTTTAAGAGATACAAACTGGAAAAATGCCATCGGCGACACATATGTTGAAAAAGCCCTTTGCTTTGCAAGAGAGGCTAACCCCAAGGCTGAATTGTTCATAAACGATTACAACATCGAATACGGCGAAAAATCCGATAAGGCAATCGAATACATAACAAGTCTTAAAAAGAAAGGTGTTCCGGTAGACGGTTTCGGAATTCAGGGACACTACAGAATTTACTTCCCTCCTCTTGAAGAAATCAGGAATTTTTTCCGAAAGCTGTCGAAGCTTGATGTGAAGGTGCAGATAACCGAACTTGACGTTTCCATGTATCGATATGAAGACAACACCCGCCTCGAGGAGCCGTCCATAATCATGATTGATAAACAAAGATACTACTATGAGGAACTCTTCAAAATATACAAAGAGTATCGTGATATTATCGGAAGCGTAACATTCTGGGGAATAGCCGATGATTACACATGGCTGGATGATTTCCCTGTTGAAAACAGAAAAGACTGGCCGCTGTTGTTTGATGTCAATCACAAAAGAAAGCCTGCCTTTGATTCTATTTGCAAACTGGTCTGTTAAAAAGAAAGTTGAGGAAAGCATATGACAAACGAGAGAAACACTGCTGTAATAACATATATAGATGAATTCTACATTGAAAATCTCAAAAACGATTTTGTGGTTTCTTTATTCACAAGTGCGGCTTACAAAGGCACTCTGGTAATTCTTGATTACACGGAAGATAATCAGTTAAAAGACTTTAGCTACGGTGACCACGATATCAGGGTAATAAGCTGTAAAAAGGACTTCGCGGTATTTTCTCAAAGGTACAGAGATATCCCGAAAGCTATCGAGGGGCTTGATGAAAAAATTACTAACATTATGTTAGCCGACGGCGGAGATATCTGGTTCCAGAAGAGCATAACTCCCATATTTGAGAGTACGGAAAAAAGAATCGGCTGCGTTGAAGAAATACAGCTTATCGGCGAAGACAGTTGGACTGAAAAATGTATAGCAAATCTCTCACCCCGAAATATTGAGAAGTTTATGCTGGTATGCAATCATACCCACGTAAAGAACTCGGGAATGATCGCCGGTCCCAGAGAAATGGTTAAAAAAATAATCGAGGACGTTTACTCTGACATATGTGACGAAGGAGTTAATTTCTTTGGCATAGATCAGCTTTTCTTTAACTACCGGTTTAATCTTTTAAGCGATACCGCAAAACGAGTGCTGGACAATGAAAACAATTTTGTACTGGTAACAAACAAAAAGGGCTTCTTTGAGAAAAACGGTCTTATCTACAGAAATGACGGAAAGCTTGTGACTTTGGTACACAACGCAGGCGGCGCCTGGAGAGTTTTGGAACGCCCTTACAAAAACCCTTGCGTTAATTACGATCAGTATATTGTGGAAAACGTAGTTGCCATAGGAATTTAACTCTCCCATATACTTTTTAACCAACTTTATATCTTTAATCAAAGAGCCACGAAAAATTCGTGGCTCTGCTTGTGTTTTATTCAGTTTATAAATGCTGTCTATACCTCTGCCACTTTCACATCTATCACGCAATGCGCCAGGTGCTCGGAGTTAAACTCCATGTCGTATTCGATGGCCATAGTGATTTCTGTGTCTTCTTCGGCATAATCTATGGCGAGGGTGTCGATGCCTAAGAGAAACTCGCCGAAAGGAGTGCGGTAATCCGTGTAGGATTTTTTGCCTGCTTCGAAGCCGAGGCGCACGTTGTAGGGGCCTTTTCTGGTTATTTCAAAAGAATCCTTGTCGAACTTGACCATGCTTTTGACGGGTTCGGAGCCGTCCAAGGATTCTTCGAAGGTTACGTAGTGTTTGCCGGCGCGCTTGTAATATTGACCGCGGGTGAGGGTTTCTACTCGCTTATCTTCTTCACCGGTTTCTTCAGATACGGTATACTGAAGGCCTTTTATGGATATAAGTACATCTTTGTTCACTTAAGAACCTCCAGCTGTTTTAATATGGACAATTCCTGATTGTCGATGTGCTCACCGGCAATGGCTCTTGCTTTTTCACCGTCGCCGTTTGTGATGGCATCTACCAGCATACGATGCTCCGCAATGAGCTTGTGATGATTGGACTCGTCCTTGATATACTCAAAGCGGTATCGGTACATCTGCTCCGCCAGATTGTTGATAAGGGCTACAATACGCTCGTTACCCGTGGAAGCTATGATAATGTCGTGGAAGCGCACGTCTGCCTTGGCTATGATGGTGGCGTCTTTGGTCTTGACCGCTTCTTCGAAGTTAAGGCAGGCTTCTTTTAACTCTTTCTTTTCCTCATCGGTGATTCTTTCGCATGCAAGCTCGGCGCAAAAAGAATCAAGGGCGCGGCGCACTTCAAGTACGTCTCTTAAGCCTTTCTGAGAAATCTCTGCTACCTGAGCGCCTTTTCTCGGCACGTTGGTAACAAGGCCCTCAAGCTCCAGTTTTCTGATGGCCTCTCGTATGGGTGTGCGGCTTACGCCTATTTTTTCCGCAAGATGAATCTCCATGAGGCGCTCGCCGGGCTTAAGTTCGCCGGTAAGTATAGCCTTTCTGAGAGTCTGAAAAACAACGTCTCTCAAAGGCAGATATTCATCCATGTTAAGTTCAAAGTTACCTTCCAATAGGGCCTTCCTTTCTATTCGTATCTTTCGATAAATCCGTAATCAAATTTGGTGGAATGTATTTCAAAATCGGGATATTTTTCTTTTAATATCTCTGCTGCCGCATCGGCTTCCTGCACAGAGTTGTAAAGTCCGAAGACTGTGGGGCCGCTTCCGCTCATTACAGCGTTCAGGGCGCGGGTTTTAAGCATGCTCATCTCGATTTCTTTGATAATGGGATGGACACCCGCGGTTACCGTTTCAAGGCTGTTGCCGAGAAGTTCCGGAATGGCCGGACCGTCGTATTCGGAAATTGCCTTAAGCATTGCATCCACGTCAGGGTGGAAAGGCTTCTCGAGACTGTCGTATGCCTTGTACACGGATGGTGTGGAAACAAACAGCGTCGGCTTGCAGATTACCGTAGGATAAGACGGCAGATGTGTAAGCGGTGTAAGAATCTCGCCGATTCCCTCGCAAAGACACAAACCGCCTTCAACGCAGAAGGGCACATCGGCACCGAGCTTTAAGCCTATAGTACGAAGCTCGTCCATTGAAAGTTTTAAATCAAAAAGTCGGTTAAGTCCCCTCAAAGTTGCCGCAGCATCGGCACTGCCACCCGCAAGTCCCGCAGCGATGGGGATTCTTTTGGTAAGAGAAATAATGACGTCAAAAGAACGCCCGGTTTCTTTTTCCAATGCCTTGGCAGCCCTGATGATAAGGTTGTCACTGCCCTCCGACTGTTCTTTGTTGAGGATGCCGCTGTCGGTAATAAGGGTAATGCCGTCGCCCGCTTCAGCATCTTCAAAAACCAGGTCATCGCACAAATCCAGTGTCTGCATTATCATGCGCACCAGATGGTAGCCGTCTTCTCTGCGACCGGTTACGTCAAGTGATAGGTTAATCTTGGCTCTAGCCTGCTCGTATACTGTCATGTCATATCCCTCATTTGTTTTTTGTATACAATATTCATTATACATTATACATCATACAATGAGCAAATTAACTTCTTATAAAGAATGCAAAAAATAAAAATTTTTTTCAAAAAAGGGTTAAGTTTTTAAAGAAGAGGGCCGATACAAGAGATAGAAGTATACTAACTGCACACGGAAGTGCACATGAAAATAGGGGCAACCCGGAAAGGAAAAGTCATGAATGTAAACGGAATTACAAGCGTGGTTGACGGCTATTCATCAGCTCCGAAAACTGAATACGTGCCCAAGCCCACCGATGCTTCTGCGGTTATGGAGACAAAGGACGATAACGGTGTTATCTACGAACCCAAGCTTGAAACACCTACTCAAATGTATAAAGCAAATGAAGAAGTGATTGCAAGACTTAAAGCAGACGCACAGACCAGACACGACCAGTTGATAGAACTGGTAACGAAGCTCATCAACAAGCAGAGCGGTGCTTTTGCAGACGCAAACGGCATCTGGAACGCTTTGAGAGAAGGCAGAGTTGAAGTCGATGAAGAGACAAGAGCGAAAGCTCAGGCTGACATTGCCGAAGACGGATACTGGGGCGTAAATGCCACATCCGATCGTATCATCGATTTCGCACAGGCTCTTACGGGCGGCGACCCGTCAAAGCTTAACGATATGATGGAAGCATTCAAAAAAGGCTACGAGCAGGCGGAAGAGACCTGGGGCGGCAAGCTTCCCGAAATATCACAAAAGACCTACGACGCAGTTATCGAAAAATTCAACAAGCTCATGGAAGAAGCGTAACCGACCCTACGGGACGGACAT